>Ga0137306_103637_pt1 | contig 11240 bp, 11 predicted proteins | sample Inofroosms_March_FD_97187 | JGI IMG/M metagenome (GOLD analysis project Ga0137306, IMG submission 97187) | Mouse cecal microbial communities from Vienna, Austria - N-Acetylneuraminic and N-Acetylglucosamine D2O microcosms_March | ecosystem: Host-associated > Mammals > Digestive system > Large... | reverse complement strand
GAGCCACGCCAAAGCAGATCAGGACATGTCTTTTACAGGAAGCGGCTGCGCTCAGCGCAATACCGGTTATTATTGGAAACCTGTTAGGTATTGCAGGCAGTATGGGACTTTTGCAGATGGTAAATGTCCTGTTGGGAAATGACATTCCGGGACGGCATAAATCGGTTTTTGGCTATCATCCGCTAATACTGGTATTGACATTGCTTGTGACAATACTCACCATATGGATCTCCGCATGGTTGCCAGCTAGAAAATTAAGTAAGCTGACACCGTTGGAAGCAATCAGAAATACCGGCGAACTGCAGTTAAAGCGCCGGAAAAATTCTCATTTCCTTTCACTGCTGTTCGGAGTGGAAGGGGAGATGGCCGGCAATGCGTTAAAGGCGCAGAGGAACGCCCTGCGGACGTCATCCTTATCTCTGGTATCTGCGTTTTTGGCGTTTGCAGTTATGCAGTGCTTCTTTGTCCTTTCCGGGATCAGCACAAGGGAGACCTATTTCGAACGGTACCAGGGAGTGTGGGATGTGATGGTTACCGTGAAGGATACGGATGTGGAAGCCCTTGAAGAAACGGGCGAGATCCAGGGGATCGATGGGCTGCAAAGCACCATTGTGTATCAGAAAGCAATGGCAAAACGGATGATTACTGAGGAAGAAATGAGCGAAGAGATGAAATCCTTCGGCGGATTTTCCCATGCACCCGGTAATTATGTGACACAGGCGGATGGCGGATGGCTGGTAAATGCCCCGGTCATCATACTGGATGATAACAGCTTTCTGGCTTACTGTGAACAGGCAGGGGTGACGCCGCAGCTTCATGGGGCAATGATATTAAACCGGATCCGGGATGTGACAAATCCTGATTTTAGGCATCCGGATTTTATGCCTTATATAAAGGAGCCGGGCGCAGGGGAAGGCGCAGCAAGTATTTTGAGACAATCAGGGAATAAACAAGCGACAGCTGAAATACCAGTTCTGGCTTATACCGAAAAAGTCCCTGTTTTACGGGAGGAATATGCAACACTTGATTATTATGAACTGGTGCATTTTATCCCTGTGTCTTTATGGAAAGAGATCAAAGGACAGATCGGTGGTGTGGAAAAAGACAGTTATATCCGTGTCCTGGGGAAAGAAAATGTGTCATTGGAAGAACTGAACATGCTTCAGGATGAACTTGGCCAGATCCTCAGCGGGAAATATACCATAGAATCTGAAAACCGCATTCAGGAATATGAAACAAACGATAAGCAGATACAGGGAATGATGGCGATATTTGGAGGCTTTTGTATCCTGCTTGCAATTATCGGCATTGGTAATGTATTTTCCAACACGTTGGGATTTGTGCGTCAGAGGAAAAGAGAATTTGCAAGATATATGTCGATTGGAATGACTCCGAAGGAACTTAGGAAAATGTTTTGCACGGAAGCACTGGTGATAGCCGGCAAACCGATTTTAATCAGCCTTCCCCTTATAATCATTGCAGTAGTGTATATGCTGAAAGCCAGCTATCTTGAAGTGGAGATATTTATGGAAGAAGCACCATGGCTTCCCATTTCTCTATTTATGCTGGCTATCCTGGGTTCTGTAGCGCTGGCATATTATCTTGCGTGGCGAAATGTGAGTAAAATCAGTTTGGCAGAAGTTCTCAAAGATGATACAATGATGTAAAATATTTTAATTTTATCAGGCGGATCAGCCATATATCAGTTGGCTAATCCGGTTTTTCTGTTAAATGCTGGAGCTGATTTCAGGAGGTACGGCAGAGGCCGGCGGACAGGAAAAAAGGACAGGAGGCAGGAATTATGGCAGATTACAGGATACTGGTGATTGATGACGACAGAGAGCTTTGCACACTGATTCGGAAGAGTGTTTTACCGGAACAGATAGAGGCTGACTGCTGTTATTCCGGAAAATCCGGTTTGCAAAAGCTGCGGGAGAAGGATTACCAGCTTGTCATATTGGATGTCATGATGCCTGGATTTGACGGTTTTGAAACACTGGAAATGATCCGGAAAGAGAACAGCTTGCCCATTCTGATGTTTACATCAAAAAATGACAGCGCTTCCAAAGTACGCGGACTGCGGGCAGGGGCGGACGATTATCTGACGAAGCCTTTTGATATGGACGAGCTGATCGCACGTATTATTTCCCTGATCCGGCGCTATACCTGTTTTAATAAAAAAGATGGACTGGTGCAGAATTGTGAGTTTGACGGTCTGACCATTGACTGTGAAAGGCGCTGTGTGATCACTGGGAACGGGGAATTTGAGCTGCCGCCGAAAGAATTTGACGTACTCCGTTATCTTGCCGGGAATCAGGGAAAGATACTGACCAAAAGGCAGATTTATGAGAGCGTGTGGGGAGAGGAATATGTCTATGATGACAGCAATATTATGGCGGTTATCAGCCGTCTGCGGAAGAAAATAGAAGTAAATCCGGGAGATCCCAGATATATACAGACGGTAAAAGGGATTGGCTACCGTTTTAATAAGGAGGTCTGACAAATGTATGGGGATATGATGGTACTGATTGGAACAGCTATGATTTTTGTTTCTGTCTGTGTCTCTGTTTTTATCATCCAGCGTGTCAGAAGGCAGATAACAGAAATGGTTGAGGCACTGGAGGACGTGAAAAACGGGAACGGGAACCGACGTATTTTGTCGGAAACCCATGAGCTTGTGGCTCCCCTTGCTTATACAATCAACGATATTATCCTGTCTTATGAAAACAGGCTTTCTGCCTATCACCGGACAGAAGAGACCAATCGGCAGCTTATGACAAGCCTTTCCCATGATGTGAGGACGCCCCTTACCACGATGATCGGGTATCTGGACGCTGCGCATAAAGGGATCGTTACCGGGAAAGAACGTGAGGATTATATCGAAACTGCACGATGGAAAGCCTATGATCTGAAAGAATATATTGATGTGCTTTTTGACTGGTTCAAGCTGGGCTCTGATGAATTTACCATGAATATGGTAACCGTTGACCTGACGGAGCTGACACGGAACCTGTTAGTTGACTGGGTACCAGTTTTTGAGGATGCACAGATGGAATTTACGGCTGATATTCCGGAGCGGCCTTTCCGGGTAAAGCTTGATCCGGACGGATATATGCGAATTATAAATAACCTGGTCCAAAATGTAATTTCCCACAGTCATGGAAATCGGATAGAAATCGCACTACTAGAGAAAGAGGGAAATGTAAAAATACATCTGGCGGATAACGGAGTGGGGATTGAAAAAGAGGATCTGAGGCATATTTTTGAACGGCTTTATAAATGCGATAAGGGACGGTCCGAAAAGGGCAGCGGACTTGGCCTGTCCATTGTGCATCAGCTCGTTATCAAGATGAATGGAACCATAACCGCAGAAAGTGTGCCGGGCAACGGAACAGTTTTTATGCTATCTTTTCCTTTAGCGGAGGAGAAATAGCAAGATTAATACAAGATTAATACAAGGTTAATGCAAGGTTAATGCAAGGTTGGCATGGTAAGATAGCGGTTATAAAGGAGGCTGAAAAATGAGCAAATATGTAATCGAAACGAAAAATCTTACCAAACAGTACGGAACGCAGAAAAGCGTCACCAATCTGAATATCCATGTCCGAGAGGGACGTATCTACGGTCTGCTTGGCAGAAACGGAGCTGGAAAGACCACAACCATGAAAATGTTGCTTGGACTGACTAAACCCACCTTCGGGGAAGTGGAAATCTGGGGAAAGCCCTTACAGGAGAATGAAAAAAAACTGCTACCCCGGATCGGCAGTCTGATTGAATCCCCCGGATTTTACCCGAATCTGACTGCCACCGAAAACCTACGTATTTTTGCCATCCTGCGGGGAGTTCCGAACCGTAATGCGATTAAAAATGCGCTGGATCTGGTAGGACTGCCTTACAAAGACAAAAAGCTGTTTTCCCAGTATTCCCTCGGTATGAAGCAGCGGCTGGCCATTGCTCTTGCCGTCATGCATGATCCAGAGCTTCTAATCCTGGACGAACCCATCAATGGTCTTGATCCCATTGGGATTGCAGAGGTCCGCTCTTTTATCCGTGACCTTTGCAATGAGCGGGGAAAAACCATCCTCATATCCAGCCATATCCTCTCCGAAATTGCGCTTCTGGCAGATGATATCGGCATTATTGACCATGGCGTTTTGTTAGAGGAAGAAAGTCTGGCAGAACTGGAAGCAAAGAGCAGCAAACATATCTGCTTTTCGGTTTCAGATACGGCACAGGCGGCAAGGATTTTAGAACGTGTCTTCCAGGAAAACCAGTTTACCATACAGGATGACCATCGGATGCAGGTGCATAATCTTGAGCTGCCCATAGGGAAAACGATTACTGCCTTTGTAGAAAACGGCCTGGAGGTATCGCAGGCCCTGACCCTGGAAGAAAGTCTGGAAGATTATTTCAAGCATGTAACAGGAGGTGAGGGGATTGCTTAAACTGGTCATCTGTGAATTTGCCAAATTAAAGCGGAGGAGATTATTTAAGATTGCCCTGTTTACGTCGGTTTTGTATCCTGCCTTTTTTTCAGCCCTTGTGTCAATGGATGACCTGGGGACTATCGCAGGGACTGCCCGGGAGGAAGGTGGATTTTTGCTTTTGATTCCCATATTGGCCATTATGGCTGCCAGCCTCTTTTTTGAGGAACACGATTATGATACGTTAAAAAATCTTGTGTGTGTTCCTGTTTTAAAAAGCCATATTGTCATGGCGAAAATCTTTGTGCTCCTTCTCTTTTCGGTTACTTATGAGTTGGCAGGATATGTGTTTTCCATTTTACTTGCTGTCATACAGGGGGTCCCCACAGATGACTGGGTGCTGCAGCTGTTCCTTACATTTTGTACGGGTGTTTTGCTTTGGGCGGCTGCTTTGCCATGTATGATCCTGGTAGTCTGGTGCAACAAGTCTTATATTATCTCTGTTATTATTGCATTTTTTTATACGTTATTGGGATATGTAATGCATCTCAGTGATGTGGTTATGATGAAACCCCTGGGTTTAAATATCAATACCCTGATTCCGGTTCCCATCATTTTCAGATGGCTGTATCAGTTTAAGATACCGAAGGGAGAAATTACTGCTGATTTTTACAGGCGTTTTAGCCTATATTTTGTATCAACGCCAGTGGTATTTATGCTGCTGCTTTCAGAAGCGGCTGTCTGTATTCTGCTGATTATAAAAGTCTATCAAAAACAGGAGTCATAGGAGGGTTTCATATGTTATCGATTGTTTTAACGGAATTTCAGAAGATAAAACGATATCACATTCTGCTGGTTGGGATTATTGGCATGACGCTTTCCCCTGTCCTTGGGATCGTTACACAAAATGTAGCGATGGAGGAAGCGAAAAATCCCAATTTTGATCTTGGTGCATTAGTAAATAATACAATCTGGAATAATGCAGCAATCTTTATGCCTGTCATTTTTACTTTGATTGGCGGTTATTTGATCAGAAGGGAGTACACAGACGATACATTAAAGAATATTTTAACCGTTCCGGTTTCCTTTCCAAAGCTGATGGCCGGGAAAGTGGCAGCTGTCGGTCTGCTGGCGCTGATCCTGGGATGGTACAGTTTTGTGATCGCAGTGATAGTTGGCGTTTTTGCAGGGCTTCATGGCATGAGCCTTTTTACTCTGGCAAAAGGTTTCCTTCAAATGGGAGGGATTTCCCTCGGCACTTATATTGCCGTTTTGCCGATTGTTTCCCTTTGCGGAAAAATGCCGGGGCTTTATATGGGCGGCTCGGTGATCGCTTTCTTTTTAGGATATTGCAGTATGTTTTTTAAAAGCGGCCTGCTTAGAAACATCTATCCCTTTTTAGCTTCTTTTACGGTAATTGGTTTTGACACGGCATCTTATATCAGCGCAAAAAGTGAGGGAAGCGTTCCTCTGGGGATTGCTTCCCTTGGCGCAATGCTGGTGATTTCCGTCTTTTTCATTGTGGGTTGGAAGACACCGGGTGAAGCGAAAACGAAACAGAAAAAACATTCTTTTTCCCTGCGTCCTGCGCAGAGAGAACGTATAAAGACGAACAGACATTGACGAGGAGGATATGGAAATGAAGAAAAAAATGATGGCTGGGATTGCGGCTGCCGCAATCATAATAGCGGGTATTTTTTGCTTTGGAATATGGTTCTTTTCCGGAGCCGGCAGCACTTATTATTATGGGCAGATTGACAACAGCAAACGGGAACAGGTTGAATCAAAAGGCGGTGTGATCAGCTTCAGCGGGAATATGGATTACTCCTATACCTTATTTTGCTACGATGAAGATGGAAAGGGGAAAGACATTACCTTTGGAACATCAAGGGAATTGAAGGAAGGCGCGTTTATCCGCCTGACTGTTATGCCAATCCGCGGCGTCCTGGAATGGAGCGAGGTGCAGTACGAGGAGCTTCCTGCGGCAGTACAGGGCAATTATACTGGCGGTTGAAAAAAGACTGACCAGGCGCAAAGGGGCTGTTGGGAAATAGATAGTCCTAAACAGGATCATTATAACGATTTTTTTGAATTAGGGCAACAGAAAATTAACTTCAGCTTCTTCGAATTGTGTTTACCTGACGATGATCCCGTCTATCCCCCTTAAAAAGGTGATGAAGGAATTGGATTTCTCAGGTCTGCTGGATATCATGGATGCTCTTTATGCAAAGTATAATACGTTTTTATATGAAAACGGATATGGGACGAAATACGGTCTTGGGGATGCTTGGATGTTTATTATAGAAAGCATGGAAAAAGTCAGACGTGTGATCGCAGAAAACCGAAAACGGAAACTACAGATTCCAGAAGCTTTATGAAGAATTAGAAGAATGCGAGAAACGACTGATGGGACATAAGGAATGCTTTGAAATCATGGGGAAAGAGAGCAACAGTTATTCCAGGATGGATATACCCAGACATTCGAAGTATATGGGTGTGGAGACTGCAGCGGATGTGAACATAAGTCCCGCTGCCTGTATAAATACGATGCAGAAAAGGATGCAGACCAGAACAAAGTCATGAAGAACAATGAATGGTGGGAAGAACGGAAAGAAGAATCCCACGCGAACATCCAGAGTGAGAAAGGGAACCTGAAGCGCAGATCCGATCCATCCAGACAGAAGGGCACTTAGGAGACATCAAGGAAACCGAAGGGTTCCGGCGTTTTAATTATCGTACTTGCGAAAAAGTTTATAAAGAATTCATGCTGTACGCAATCGGCCAGAATATCAATAAATACCATCAGTTTCTTCATCAGGAAATAGAAAAATACGAGGGAAAAACAGAAAACAGCTTAAGGAAAAGGATACCCGAAAAAATAAGGTCAATGGGCCATTGCGCCCTAAATAAGTTCAGAAAAGAAAGAATCAGGGGCTAAAATCGGTATTAACCGATAGCCCTTCTTTGTTTTAGTAAAGTATTATTAGGTTAAAAATTATGCTAACTGCAGGGATTTAAGGACTTCTAAATCTCTACAAAGTCAAAATCCACAAACCATTTCCCATTGCTTCTCTTCCCTTTTCCTTGGCTGCGTTTCTTGTTTCCTTATCTAAATGACATTACTGCTTGCCTACGTTACTTTTTCTCGTTGGATATAGATCTACCGAGTTTACTTTATGCTCCTCTCGTCTATCCAGCCCTAACGGTGACAATAAGCCGCAAAGCGTCAACTCACCTGTGGTATCACTGCGGTAAAGGTGATTATGCCGTCTGTATAGTGGTTAAAAATACGGCCTTTGTGTCGGGTGACAATGGCTCTGGCAGTAGACAGGCCGATACCATAACCGCCGGTAGACCGAGCGCGGGAGGAATCTGCCCGGTAGAAACGGTCAAAGTACCGGGAGAGCTGGTTCGTATCCACCCCTGTGCATGGGTTGGATACGGCAATACAGATGTTTCGTCCCCGCATGGACACAGACAGGCGGATTGTCCCCGCCGTGTCACAGTATTTGACCGCGTTGTCCAGCAAAATGGAAAACAGACGGAAGAAATTATTTTGAACTCCCTTTGTACTGATTCCATCCGCAATTTCCGTCAATAAGGATTTTCCGTCTGCTTCGGCCAATGGCTGAAAGGCGTCTGTACTTGCCTGGGCAATCTCACTGACAGAAAACATTTCCACTGCATCCTCTCGGATTGTCTCCTCTGTACGAGCCAGTTCTACCAGATTTTTAATCAGCCTGTCCAGACGGGTGATTTGCGCTTTTGCGCTCTCCAGCCATTTGTCCGCTCCCCAGGTATCCTCTAGCAGCCCGATATTCGCAGATAGAATGGCCAACGGCGTTTTGAGTTCATGGGAGGCATCGGTGATAAACTGCCTCTGCCGTTCTAGATTATCCACAAAAGGCCGAATTGCCCGCCTGGACAAGAAGAGCAGCAGGATAAAAACAATCAGGACACAAATCAAAAATATGACGATTGTGATGCGTAGCATATTGTTTGCTGATTGAAGCTGGAGGAAACAATCCAGAACGATCATAGTATTTCCTCCGTCCTCATTCGGGAACACGCCAAAACGGTAATGGCCAACATATCCCCGTTCAGCCCCGGTATTGATGATCTGGCTGATGGTGTCCACCACTGTCTGGCGATCTAATGCGGCGATGTGCTCTAAGTTGACTGATTGGATTTCTCTTTGCGCGGTCAATTCCACAATGAAATACCGTGTCTCAAAAGGGGTTTCCGGGGTAATCTGAAAATCAAAATCTGAGGGGTCAAAACGGGGGCCGGGCGGCAGAAAGTTCCCGTTATTCTGGCGCAGAACGGAAATCACATGATCGACTCGATTGGTGACGATACAGTGATTGCCTATGGCAATGGCTGTGCAGAGAACGACCATGGTTCCCACCAGGGAGGCCATGGCGATCAGAATAAATTTTCGGCGCAGTGAGGAGATCATGTGGTTTCCTCCAACAAGTATCCCTGGCTCCGGCGGGCGGTAATACGGACGTTCCCGCCTATTGCCTCCAGCTTGCGGCGAAGATAGGAAATATAGGCCCATACCACATTAATCTCTGCCTCGCTGTCGTAGCCCCAGATATACTCCATAAACTGCTCGGTGGAGATCAGCCGCCCCTCCTGCCGCATAAGCAGTTCCAGCATTTGAAACTCCCGGTTACCCAGCCGGATACAGGAGGAACCGCATTTCAGTTCAAAGGTGGAGCAGTCCAATGTGACATTTCCGGCAGTTAGAACACGGGGGGTGTACCCTCCGCCTCTGCGGGTCAGGGCCCGTACCCTGGCAATCAATTCCCGGTTGTCAAAGGGCTTGGGCAGGTAGTCGTCCGCCCCGCTGTCCAGTCCGGCCACCCGGTCTTCCACCTGAATTTTTGCCGTCAGAAGCAGCACCGGCGTGGCGACATTTTTGGCTCGTAAAGCCTGTAAAGCCTGGATACCATCCAGCCGGGGCATCATAATGTCCAGGATGATACAGTCATAATTTTCTGAAAGGCCATAGTCCAAAGCGTCCTGCCCATCGTAAACCACATCCACGGAATAGTGTTCTCGCTTGAGCAGGGCCTTCAGTACCATGACCATCTCCGGTTCGTCATCAGCCACTAAAATTCGCATAGAGCATCCTCCTTTCCTCGCTGTCAATTTTGTCCGCAGGACATTCATCGATTTTGTTCTGCGCCGTTGGACGGCACTCCGGGACAGGCCCAGGGCCTCGCCGATCTCGCTGTCCGTCAAATCCAGCACCAGGCGCAAAATCAAAATGCTTTGCTCCTGCTCCGGCAGACTGGCAAAGGCGTCGGCCACCTGTTGGCTCCTGATCGGCAGGTCACAGCCGCAGTACGAAAACACATAGCTGTCGCTGGGGTAACTGTCCGCTGAACATAGCTTGTCCATCGCCGTCTGGGGCAGACGCTCCAAGGACGTTTCCCGGCTGGCCCGCCGCTTCATTTCCCGGATGTAGTCGATTGCCTCATGCTTCAATACGGTCTTGCAAAAGGCGTCAAACCTGCACCGTTCGCCATAGTCGCGGGGGTTGGTTTCCATCTTCTCACCCCCTTTCGTCGGGGGATGGTGGTGGTACTTTCCCTTTCCGCTAACAGAGCGTTCAGCGGCACAGGTTTTGCGCGCAAAACCGCTTTCCGCAGAGAAAAAAGTGAAGAAAATTTTCCGGGCCGCAGGAAACGACAAAAATCGCCCGGCAGGTTACAGACCCACCGGACGGTTTGCACTGTATAGTTTGCTATATCTACACTGTATAGTATAACCGCATGGCCGCAGTTCCCCCAGGCGGGGAACGGGCTTTTTTTGACGGTTCAAACTCTGTCAAATCGTGTCGAACGGTTATGTACTTCATGGCGGCTGCCTCCTATCAGCCGTCGTACCTGTCAGCGTTACCGCGTCATTCTTTTGGGGGATAAAAGAACAGCGGCTTTGATTTGTAAGCCGTCGTTCGCAAATGAGCGTGATTATAGACTGCTGCACGACGGCTTTTTTCTTTTGCCGTCGTGCGGCAGTTTTTCAAATATTGGCTATATGGCAGTTTCCCGATCTGTTATTACTGCAAGAAGTTGAGAACCAGGGCAAGGGCGACAATCCCCAGCATCATCAGCACCAGCGCAACGCTGATTACTGTGGACATGATGTTGACAGCGCTCCGGCTTTCCTCGTTCTTTACGCAGATCACGGAGAGCAGGAGGCCCGCCAGCACAAGGACGATGTTGCAGATCGCCCAAACCATGCGTACACCATCCGGCAGGGTAATTTTCAGAAACACCGGAACAAGGGTTGCCAGCGGCAGCAGACTGATAATCAGAGCTGCCAGACTGAGCTTTTGCAGTTTCTTTGTGACTTCCATACGATTACATCATTTCCTTTTTTCCAAATCGTGTAATTGACAGGGCAAGCAGAGCAGCGAATACAGCGATTGCACAGGGCAGGAAAGGCATCAACGCAAATGCGGCATCAGAGGTTTCCGCCGTAAAATCGTGCAGGGAGCAGGACACCAGATAGCCGCTGTAACAGTAGGGATAAGCAATCCAGAGCGGCGTGTTGGCGGCCAGAATACCGGGGATAACCAGCAGCAGGTTTAGCCCCACGGAAAGCAAAGGTTTTTCAAATAACACCGTGATTGCCCACATCGCCGCCAAGCATGGGAGCATGGTCAGAAACAGCCCCACGCACCATTTCAGAAGATAGAGAACGGGCAATGTTTCCGTAATACCCATTGTCGAGGTAGCCAGCATACCGGCAACTACAAACACCGCCAAAAAGACGACCATTTCCATGAATAGGTAGAACATC
>Ga0137306_103636_pt1 | contig 11240 bp, 12 predicted proteins | sample Inofroosms_March_FD_97187 | JGI IMG/M metagenome (GOLD analysis project Ga0137306, IMG submission 97187) | Mouse cecal microbial communities from Vienna, Austria - N-Acetylneuraminic and N-Acetylglucosamine D2O microcosms_March | ecosystem: Host-associated > Mammals > Digestive system > Large... | reverse complement strand
AGAACTGCAATCTATTGACGAAAACCTCGAAAAATACCGTGTCGAGTTGTTGGATCTGTCTGTCGACAAGGAAAAAATATCCGGTCAGATAGATTTGTTTAAGCAGCGGCTCGACAGCCTTAATAATCAAAATACATCGTTGATGGCTACAAACGCCAATCTTAACGACAATTATACATATCTTACAAACAGCGCAACCGAAAAGCAGGATGAGTATAACCGCAAGACCGATGCTCTTAAATCGGAGCGCGAAGAATACGAGAAGCTTAATGCGGAGTATTCCGCACTTGTAGAAAAAGTCGCCGCGGAAGAAGAGAAAGTGAACGCGGCGCGAAAAGCATTGATTGCGGCAATGGAACGTCGCGCGGCAGTCAACCGAAGCGTAGGCGAGCTTTCTGCCGAACGTGCGAGCTTGACGGAACAGATAGAGGAGTTTAACGCGCGTTTGGACGTTGCCGACGGAAAGATGTCCGAGATACGCGGCAATTTGGAAGTCAAATCGAAAGAGCTTGCGGATCTTCAAAACGAATGCGCTACGCTTGACGGTCAGAAACGATCCGCCGCGCAAGAAAATAACGTTTGTATCGAGCGTTTGAACGTGCTTGCGCCCGAAATAAGCCAGTATAAACTTGATTTGTCCGCGCTTACGTCAAGGAAAAAAGTGCTAGAGGACGTTCAAAAGGACGCATATTCGCATGCCGTAAGGAAATTGCTCGACGACGCCAAAAACGATATGCGTTTAAACAGTGCGATTGTAGGCGTTATAGGTCAGGTAATAACCGTCAAGGACGGGTTCGAGGCGGCGGTCGATATGGCGTTAGGTTCGGCTGTCAACAATATTGTTACGAAAAACGAAGACGACGCCAAGCTTTTGGTAGAACATTTAAAGACAAACAAATACGGCAGAGCGACTTTTTTACCGATAACGAGTTTTAAACCGCGCGCTATAGATGCCGGTCTTATGCCGTTGCTTAACAGGAAAGGTTGTTTCGGCGTAGCTACCAATGCCGTTTCGTACGATCCAGTTTTCGACCCCGTAATGAAGGGATTGCTCGGCGGCACCGTTATCGTAGACAATATGGATACTGCCGTTTCACTTGCGCGCGACAGTAAGTACGGTTTCCGTATAGTCACGCTTGACGGGGATATCGTTACTACGCAGGGCGCTATCACGGGCGGCAGTAAAAAATCCGACGCAACGAACGTTTTTTCGCACGAGCGTACGCTTAAGGATATCGCCGTGCAAATAGAAAAGCTGAAGACGGAGACAGACAAGGCTCAGGGCGAGCGCGATACGCTGGCGGCGCAAAGCGAATCGTTGTTAAAGCATATAAAAGAGTATACTGAAGACATACACGAATACGAGATCGTTATAGCGGCTAAAACAGCGGAGCAGACAGCTTTGAACAGCGAGCTTAATGCGCTTATTGCAAGCCGGCAAGCCGACGAACAAACGCTTAAGCAGATAACCGAGCGCTTGGAAAATATTATAGCCGATCTCGACGCAGTAGAAAAATCGGAAGATAGTATCGGGGTAGAAGCGCATAACGAGAACAACGATAAGCGCGATCGTGAATTCGACGAATTGCGTTTTAAGCGTGACGAACTGCACAATACCGTTGTCGAAAAGAATGTGCTTATAGTAACGCTCGATAAAGACGTGGAAGCTTTGCAGAGCGAGATAGCTCGGTTAAAGAGCGAAGCCGTTGCGACCGCTCAGAGTATAGAAAACAATAATATGACTATTCTCGGGAACAACCGAGCGATCCAGGAAATCGACGATAGGATAAAGCAGCTTACCGAGAGTACCTCCGACGGCAACGATAAACGCAGAGAAGAGATCAAAGCAAAGCTCGGCGGACTATCGCAGTATAAATCCGATCTTAACGTCAGGACGGTGGAAAGCGATAAAGCTCGGTTGCAATTCAGCGACGAGATTACGGCGCTTACAGAGCGCAAGCATGAGCAGGAGATATTGCTCACTCAAGTCGACGTAAACATGAGCAATCTTCAGGAATCCGTTTATAACGAGTACGGAATGGTCTACGAAGATTGTTTGCCGTTCAAAGAAGAAAATTACGACGCGGAAAGCGGCGAAATAGAAATCGCAAAGCTTAAACGCCGTATAACAAATCTCGGCACTATCAATGAGAACGCGATCGAAGAGGCTCAAGAGCTTTCGCAAAAATGCAATCAGATGCAATTGCAGCGCGACGACATGATGAAAAGTCTTGCCGACGAAGAGCGTATCATAAAGGAAATGTCCAACAATATGATCCGCGACTTTAACGATTGCTTTGAGAAAATACGCGTTAATTTCCGTCAGATTTTTTCCGAACTGTTTAACGGCGGCACTGCCGATTTGGAGCTTACGGAAAACGAAGACCCGTTGCTTCGCGGCGTGGAAATAAAAGCTCAGCCGCCGGCTAAGCATTTGCAATCGATAACGCTGTTGTCAGGCGGAGAGAAAACTCTTACGGCTATAGCTATTCTTCTTGCGATCTTGAAACTTCGCCCCATGCCGTTCTGCTTGTTCGACGAAGTTGAGGCTGCATTGGATGACGCCAACGTCGGGCGCGTGGCGGCGGCATTGAAGAGGTTTTCCGCAAATACTCAGCTTATTGCAATCACGCACCGCAAACCTACCATGGAGCAAGCGGACTGTTTGTACGGCGTTACTATGGAGGAGAAAGGCGTTTCGTCTATAGTATCGGTAAAACTTGCGGACGCTATTAAGAATGCGGAAACCGTTGCTGCGGAATAATGTAAAATATCCGTACTTGCTTTTTACGATATAGAAAAAGGAAAATATAAAATCATGGGACTTTTTTCAAGAATAAAGGAAGGCTTAAAGCGCACAAAAGAGGCTATTTCGTATAAGCTGAACAAGCTGTTTACCGGCGGTGTGCTTACCGACGAGTTCTATGACGAGCTTGAAGATACGCTTATTTCGTCCGATATCGGCGCGGAAACTACCGATATAATAATGGATAGACTGAAAGACGAAATAGACGCTAAGCACGTTCGCGACACGGCGACGGTTCGGGATTTGCTTAAAAATATACTTATCGATTTGCTCGAAGAAAACGAAAAGCCGGAATACGATTATCCGCTTGTTATCATGCTGTCCGGCGTGAACGGCGTCGGAAAGACCACCGCTATCGGTAAGCTGGCAAAGAAATTCAAGTCGCAGGGCAAATCCGTTACTATCGCGGCGGCTGATACATTCCGTGCGGCTGCCGCAGATCAGTTGAGCGTATGGGGCGATCGTGCCGGAGTGCGCGTTATAAAACATTCCGAGGGCGCGGATCCCGCTGCGGTCGTTTACGACGCGGCGCAAAGCGTTAAGAGCAAGAACGGCGATGTTTTGCTTATAGACACGGCAGGCAGGCTTCATAATAAAAAGAATCTTATGGAGGAGCTTAAAAAGATATCGCGTGTTGTGGACAGAGAACTTTCAAACGCTACAGTCATGAACTATATAGTTCTCGACGCGACTACGGGGCAGAATGCCATTTCGCAAGTCGATATATTTAACGAGGCTATAGACATCGACGGTATAATTCTTACAAAGCTCGACGGCACTGCCAAGGGCGGTGTCGTACTCGCTATAGCCGGCGAGCTCGGTGTGCCCGTTGTTTATGTCGGCGTGGGCGAGGGTATCGACGATCTCGAGGATTTTGACGCCGAAGATTTCGTAAACGGTATTATGGGCGACGAGTAACCGTTTTATTACGCTGTAAAATAAGCTGTAAATTATATGTGTTTTTGCTTGGAGCGACGTTGATTTAAGTCGTCGCTTTTTTATTGTTAATATTTTTATAAAAGTATTGACTTGATGAAATAAGTATGATATAAACAATACAGATAATACAGATATGGTTTTTTGTGGGTGTTATAAGTGAAACAATGCGTATATATACAATTAGTCGAGCGGATCAAGCGCATGTGCGAGCTTGGATTATACGACAAAGACGGAAAGCTTCCGTCGTGCCGTGAACTTGCCGTAAGTTTGGGAGTAAATCCCAATACCGTTCAGCGCGCTTATAATCGCTTGGAGGAGGACGGAATTGTTACGGCTATGCAAAAAAAAGGCTATTATGTTGTAGCTAACGATTCGCATAGAGAAAGCGCCGCCGCGGAAAAGATATCGGATCTTAAAGCTGCCGGCTTTACTTATGACGAACTTTTGAACATAGTAAATCGCGTGTATGGAGAAAAAAATGATTAAAACAGAGGGACTTAGAAAGAGCTTTGACAAGCATACGGTTTTCGACGGCGCGGATATAACCGTTGAGGACGGGAGCGTGTGCGGTTTGATAGGCATCAACGGGGCTGGAAAAAGCACGCTGTTGCGCATACTCTCAGGCGTTATGCGTCAGGACGGCGGAAATGTAAGCATAGACGGTATGCCCGTTTACGATAATCGTGCGGTAAAAAGTAATGTGTTTTTTTTGCCTGACGATCCGTATTATGACAGTAATTTCAACGTCAAGCGTCTTCGAGAACTGTATGAGGCGTTCTATGATCTCGATAAAGAAAAGTATGAAAAATACATAAAACTTTTTCACTTGCCCGTCGATAAACCTATTCGCAATTTTTCCAAAGGCATGCGCCGTCAAGCGTTTATCGCCGTTGCGTTTGCGTGCAAAGCGAAATATATATTTTTGGATGAAGCGTTTGACGGACTCGATCCGTTATGCCGTATGGAATTCAAGCGAGGAATAATAGAATGTAAGGAACGCGGCACGACAGTCGTTATTTCGTCGCACTCGTTGCGCGAGCTTGAGGATATATGCGACAGCTTTATTCTGATTGATAGATCTACCGTAAAACAATGCGGCGCGCTGGTCGATGCGCTCGAAAAAATATTTAAATTGCAATTTGCGTTCGGCGACGATCAAGAGTTTACGCGCGAACGGCTACCGTTTGAAGTTTTGCGTTTAAGTAAGATCGGTAAAGTCATAACGGTAGTCGCACACGGAAACAGTAATGACGCTATAGAACGGATAAAAGAACTTTCGCCGCTGTTTGTCGAAGAAATTCAAATGGATTTCGAGGATATGTTTATTGAGGAAGTGCAGAGCCGCGGATATTTAGATTACGATAAAGGGGAATAAACCATGAAAAAATATTTTGTTTACGAACTTAAAAAATCGCTATTTGTCATGTGTATACTTGCCGTATTGACGGCGGCGATATATGAAGTATCTATTCTGACGTCGGCGGAAGACATTCTCGAGTGGGGAAGTCGACGCATGCCTACCGATTCTATAGTCGCGATAGGCGGTGCGTTGAGTGTGATAATACCCATTTGGAAACTCGAATATTTAATGAAAAAGCGCAGTGTGGATCTTTATTACTCTTTGCCTCTTTCGCATACTTGTATTCTTGCCGTTAAGTTTTCGGTGGGTCTTATCGTATTGTTCTCATCATTCACTGTCGCGTATTGGGTGGGCAGTTTTACGGCTATGGCTACGTTCGGCGCATTGTTGAATAACGTTAATTTTGTACTCATGTATTTTGCAATGCTTATACCTATGGCCGTGATCTATTCGATGACGTCTTTTATATTTACGCGCGCAAACAGATTTGTCGACGGTATAGCCTTCGTTATAATGACGGGCATGTCGCTCGGCACGGTCGTCGAAGTAATATCTCAATTTATGGGTGTTTACAGAGTGACGCTGTTTTTTACTCCGTTCGGCGCGATGTCGCTCATATCGTGGTATTTCTTAGGAAACTTTTTCAAAAATATTTCTTCAGCCGTCGATGTAAGTTTTATGCAATGGGTCGGAATGATAACGGTCGCTTTGCTCGGCATCGCCGCGGCAATAGGATTGTTTTTTTCTGAAAGGGTCGCAAAAGCCGAAAATTGCGAACAGTTATCCGAGAGCTATTTCGGCTATAAAACTATGATACCGCTGTATACGTTCTCGCTCGCGCTATTGGGTACGTTGAACTCATATTTGCTTACAGTACTCGTCGCCGGCGCCGCTTACGCAGTTTCGACGCTCTATAAGCGCACTGCCAAAATAGGCTGGAAATTCGGCGTTAAAGTCGGAATAGCGTTCATAGTCGGGGTCGGTTTCAGTTTTATGATATGAAACCGATCTCATCACGGTAAAATCAAATAAAAAATGTTGTTAAAAACGCTTGCTATATAATTATTATTGTAGTATAATCAAGGTGTAAAGCAAATAAGCTTTACACCTTTTCCGTTTTATGGGCAAAGATTTGAATGTAAGCAGGCTGTGCGACGCATACGGGTCGTTGCTGACCGAACATAGGCTTGAAATATTGCGCAGTTATTACGACGACGATCTGTCGCTTGCCGAGATCGCGGAGAACTTCGGTATAACGCGCCAGGCGGCATTATGCAGTATTAAGCAAGCGGAAAAGCAGCTTAACGAGTATGAATCGAAGCTGGGGATCGTAGCCAAGTCCGACAAAATAGATAAGTGTTTGGCAGAACTAGATGCGGCAACGGAACGCGATATGAACGGTGTGCAAGATAAATTGCGACAATTATTGAACGAACTACGACAGTAACGGAGAAACAACAATGGGTCTGTTCTCATCTTTAGCCGATAAGCTCGGCAACGTATTTTCAAAAATAACGGCGCGCGGCAAACTGACCGAGGGCGATATAAAGCAGGCGATGCGCGAAATACGTATCGCGCTTTTGGAGGCTGACGTAAACTATGCGGTTGTAAAGGATTTCGTTGCGCGCGTTTCCGAAAAAGCTGTCGGCGAGCAAGTATTAAAATCGCTTACTCCCGGGCAGCAGGTAGTCAAGATCGTAAACGACGAGCTGATAGAGCTTATGGGGTCTACAAACTCCAAACTCGAGGTTGCGCCAAAGCCGCCCACCGTAATTATGATGTGCGGACTTCAGGGCGCCGGCAAGACCACATTCTGCGGTAAGCTCGGCGCATATCTTCAGAAACAAGGAAAAAAACCGATGTTCGCCGCATGCGACGTATACCGTCCGGCGGCTATCAATCAATTGCAGGTAGTCGGTAAAAAAGTCAATGTGCCCGTATTCGAGCAGGGCGCCGGCAATCCCGTAAAAATCGCCGCGCATGCGGTAGACGAGGCAATTAAACTCGGTTACGATACGGTAATAATCGATACTGCCGGTCGGTTGCATATAAACGAGCAACTGATGAACGAGCTTAAAGAGATCAAGCAGAAGACGGCTCCTACCGAAATACTGCTTACTGTTGACTCTATGACGGGACAAGACGCCGTGAACGTAGCTAAAACATTCAACGAAGAGCTTGATATTACCGGTGTTATCCTTACAAAGCTCGACGGCGATACGCGCGGCGGTGCGGCGCTATCCATTCGATCGGTCACGGGCAAACCGATAAAATTCTGCGGTACGGGCGAAAAGCCTACGGATATCGAACCGTTTTATCCCGACAGAATGGCGTCACGTATTCTCGGCATGGGCGACGTTCTTACTCTTATCGAAAAGGCGCAGGAAGCCGTTTCGGAAGAAGAGCTTAAGAAGATGGAAAAGCGCATGCGCGAAAATAAATTCACGCTCGAGGATTTCCTGACGCAGTTTAAGTCATTGGCAAAAATGGGCGATATAAACGAGGTCGTGGCTATGATCCCCGGCATGAACAAAGCAAATGTCGATTCCAAACAGATAGACGAACGTATAGGCAAATATAAATCGATCATACTGTCGATGACGCCGTATGAACGCACTCATCCCGATATAATCAAATCGTCGCGCAGAAAGCGTATAGCAATGGGCAGCGGAACTACGGTTCAAGAGGTAAATGCGCTGCTTAAGCAGTACGACCAAACAAAAGAGATGATGAAAATGGCATCTTCCGGCAAAATGCCTATGCAACCTCAACAGAAGATAATACGCCAAAAACGCAGATTCAGATAAAATGTTCAAAACAGTAAGATCGAGCATTTTTTATATTACTCGCAACTTAACAAAAAACCAATTTCAAGGAGAAAATAAATCATGGTAAAAATCAGACTTACACGTATGGGCGATCACAAAAACCCGTTCTACCGTATAATCGTTGCGGATTCGCGTTCTCCGCGCGACGGCAGATTCATCGAAGTACTCGGCACTTACGATCCCCATCTTGACGACGGACTTAAACTCGACGTGGAAAAGTCCAAGCAGTGGATCAAAAACGGCGCTCAGCCGACAGATACCGTTCGTGCGCTTTTGGTAAAGGCAGGCGCCTTGGAAACCAAAAAATCCACGCAAAAGACCAAGGTCGAGAAAAAGAAAAAGGCAGACTGATGCGAGATGACAGAACTTGTTAAATTTATAATTACCGCGCTTGTGGACGATAAAGATCAAGTGTCCGTTACCGAAGACGGCGACGTGATAGTCGTTAAAGTCGCCAAAGAGGATATGGGCAAGGTCATCGGCAAGCAAGGCAGGATTATCAAGTCGGTTCGCTCGGTTGTTAAAGCGGCCTCCGCCAAGCTCGGCAGAAATTGCACCGTCGAGATAGACGAGTAAAATTGATAACCGTAGGACAGATCACTAAACCGCAAGGCGTGCGCGGCGAAGTCAAGGTAAAACCACTGACAGACGATTCGTCGCGCTTTTGCGTGCTGAAAACTGTAACGGTCGGAAAAGTCGCTATGCGTATCGATTCGGTGCGAGTAAGCGGCACGGATGTGTTTATTAAGTTTAACGGGTGTAACGACCGTAACGCTGCGGAAAAATTGCGCGGTCAATTTATATACATAGATCGCGCTGCGGCTGTCGCGCTCGACGACGGGGAATTCTTTATTGCAGATCTCGTAGGCGCCGAACTTGTTGCGGTTTCATCAGACGGAAAAATCGTTATCGGTAAAATAACGTCCATTCAGTCTTTCGGCGCTGCCGACGTGTTCTCGGTGGATCGTATTGACGGTAAGGGAATGACTTTTGCGTTCGTAAAGGCTCTTAATGCCGCATATAACGGGCAAACGCACTGTTTGGAAGTGGATTCCGATCGGCTCAAGGAAGTGGCGGTGTACGATGAAGATTAGAGTTCTGACACTGTTCCCGAATATGTTCGATTGCATGAAAGAAAGCATTATCGGGCGTGCGATCAAGAACGGTATAATCGATTTCGAAGCCGTGGATATTCGCGCGTATTCCGCGGAAAAACACGGTAAGTGCGACGATACGCCATACGGCGGCGGCGCCGGAATGGTCATGACGGCGCAACCGATATACGATTGTATAAACGCGATCGATCCAGACCATGAATATTTGCGCGTGTATATGTCGCCCAAAGGCGAGCGGCTTTCGGATAGTCTTGGGCGCAGTCTTGCCGCGAATAAAAATCTTTTGTTGCTTTGCGGACATTACGAAGGGGTCGATCAGCGCGTCATCGACTTATGTATCGATAAGGAAATATCGATAGGCGATTACGTTTTGTCGGGCGGCGAGCTTGCGGCTATGGTCGTGACCGATTGTGTGGCAAGGTTTGTTGACGGAGTGCTCGGTAGCGCGTTATCGCATGAGGACGAAAGTTTTTCTTTCGGCATGCTCGAATATCCGCATTATACCCGTCCGCCGGAATTTATGGGACTTAAAGTTCCCGAAGTTCTGCTTAACGGTAACCATAAAGAGATAGCAAAGTTCAGGCGCGGCGAGAGCGAACGGCTTACTGCCGAACGCCGTCCCGATTTGTTTAAAGGCGCGGAAGTCGGCGAGGTGAAAGATGGACATTAACTGGTTTCCCGGGCACATGGCAAAATCTACGCGCGAGATTGAATCGAGCCTTAAGGCTGCGGACTGCGTCGTGTACGTGCTTGACAGCCGTGCCGTCAGGTCGTGTTTTAATCCGAACTTCGACCGCATGATCACCGTGCCTATCGTGTATTTGCTTAATAAAACGGACACGGTAGAACCCGATATAATAACAGAGTGGGTAAACAAGCTTACCGCCGATAATAATATTGCCGTAGCGGTTGAGGGTACGAGCAGCGGATGCAGAAAAAAGGTGCTCAACGGTATAAGACGCGCGTGTTCGGCTGTTCTCGAACGTCAGCGCAAGCGCGGAATAAACGAGCATATTCGCGCAGTGGTATTGGGTGTTCCCAATACAGGTAAATCTACGGTTATAAACAGTCTTTGCGGTAAAGCTCGGCTTGTGACAGGCGATCGCGCAGGTGTTACGCGTGCCGCAAGATGGGCGCGAGTGGACGAAACGCTCGATATACTCGACACGCCGGGAACGCTCTATCCCAAAATAACGGACAGAACGGTCGGTGAAAACTTGGCTATTATAGGCAGCATCAGAGATGAAGTCTTGGATGCGGAAGAATTGGCAATTGCGCTTATCGACAGGCTCAACGGTATCGATACGAATATCCTGACCGAGCGTTATTCTAAGTCGATCGACGCAGAAAACGGACTGAACGAAATAGCGTTATTGCGTGGGTTTAAATTACGTGGCGGCGAGGTCGATACAGAGCGCGCCGCGACGGCGCTCATAGACGATTTTCGTAAGGGGCGTTTGGGCAAAATAGCGTTGGAGCGTGCTTGATGACAGATAAACGCCAAAGACCGAGCGCATTGGAAAAGACCATGCGGCTTGTAGAGTTCGACAGAGCGTTCGGAGCGAATATTCTTGCCGGCGTAGACGAAGCCGGTCGCGGACCGTTGGCAGGACCTGTGTCGGTATGCGCTTGCGTAATGCCTACGGACGAGCTTATTGTCGGGATCGACGACAGCAAAAAGCTGTCCGAAAAGAAACGTGAAGATCTGTATGAGAAGATAATCGCCGTTGCCGATTATTGCGTTGTGCTGATCGATATACAGACTATAGACCGAATAAATATTTTGCAGGCTACGAAATTGGGCATGAAACGCGCGATAGAGGGGCTTAAAACAACGCCCGAACTTGCCGTTATAGATGCAATAAAAGGTTTGGATATTTCCGTTCCGTTCGAACCCGTTATTAAAGGCGATGCAAAGAGTTATTGTACCGCCGCCGCATCCATAATAGCCAAAGTGACGCGTGATAGGCTGATGCGCGAACTTGACCGTAAATATCCGCAATACGGCTTTATTAAAAATAAGGGATACGGAACTGCGGAACATATCGATGCGCTTAAAACTTACGGCGCGTGCCCCGAGCATAGAAAAACGTTTATCAAAAATTTTATTACAGAAAATAGCCGTGATAACGGAGATAATTAGATTATGTTCGGCAAAAACAGAAAAAAACGCGTAAATCCGAAAGGCAGAT
>Ga0137306_103634_pt1 | contig 11248 bp, 9 predicted proteins | sample Inofroosms_March_FD_97187 | JGI IMG/M metagenome (GOLD analysis project Ga0137306, IMG submission 97187) | Mouse cecal microbial communities from Vienna, Austria - N-Acetylneuraminic and N-Acetylglucosamine D2O microcosms_March | ecosystem: Host-associated > Mammals > Digestive system > Large... | reverse complement strand
GTTCGCCGGACGGTTTGTGTGTATCTGGCGCCTCTGCGGGAAGCGAGACCAGCACGGACGCCATTGCGCTGGTGCGGTCTGTGGCAGGCGACACACCCGTATTCTGCAACACTGGCTGTAATGCACGGACCGCCGTAGAGAAGCTTAGCAGTTCCGACGGCGCGTGCGTGGGCACCACTTTCAAGAAGGACGGCAAATTTGAAAATAATGTAGATCCTGAGCGGGTCGTAGAATTTATGAAGGTGGTGAAAGCATTCCGGGAGACGCTGTAGCAGGAAAGGACGGAGCAGATGTGTCTTCGGGATTTCACAAATCGGACACAGCGGGATAACGGGAGCATACGAAGTGAAAAGTGAGAGAAAGAAAATGGCGCGATATTATCTAGGAATCGATATCGGAAGCTTTGAGACAAAAGGTGTGCTGGTGGACGAGCATTATCAGGTGGCATGCACCTGCGCGGTAAAGCATGTGATGGAGAATCCTGCGCCCGGTTACTTTGAGCACGATGCCGAGGCCGTCTGGTGGCATGATTTCTGCCAGGTATCTCGTGGACTGATGGAAAAGCAGGGAATCGGCCCGGAGCAGATCATCGGCGTAGGGGCCAGTGTGCTGGGCTGTGACTGTCTGCCGGTGGATGAAGCATGCAGGCCGCTGCGGAAGGCGATTCTGTATGGCATAGACGCCAGATGCACCGAAGAAATGGAATGGCTGACGGCGCATTATGGCGAGACAGGCGTATTGGAACGGTTTGGACATCCTCTCTGTTCCGATGATGTGGCCTGTAAAATTTTGTGGGTTCGCCGTAAGGAACCGGAGGTATATGAAAAGACCTTTAAATTTCTAACCGGCTCCTCTTATATTACAGCGAAGCTAACCGGAAATTATGTGATCGACCAGTTTCTTGGGAAGGCAGCTTTTCGGCCACTGTACCGGGAGGATGGTTCCGTAGATGAAGAAGAATGCAGCCTTTACTGCCGGCCTGACCAGCTGTGTCAGTGTCGGGAGGTAACGGAGCTGGCCGGAACTGTTACGGCGCAGGCGGCTCAGGAGACTGGCCTTCTGGAAGGAACTCCGGTAATCGTCGGAACGGGGGACTCGACATCGGAGGCTGTCAGTGTGGGAATCGTGGAACCGGGCGAGGTGATGTTTCAGTTCGGATCGTCGCTGTTTTTCTACTACTGCGCCGACCGGCCGGTGACGGATACAAGGGTACATGGCGGTAATTTTACAGTGCCGGGAACCTACAGCGTATCGGGAGGCACCAATGCGGCCGGCACACTGACCCGTTGGGTGCGAGACTGTTTCTACGAAGATCTGCTGAATGCACAGGAGCAGGGTGGGCCTGACGCTTACGGCGCGATGACAGAGACGTTGCCAGACAGCAGCAAAGGACTGATTTGTCTGCCCTATCTGGCGGGAGAGCGGATGCCGATTAACGATCCGAAAGCGAAGGGTGTGCTGTTCGGTCTGACCATGGAGCATGACCGGAGGCATATTTACCGGGCGGCTTTGGAGGGCGTGGGTTTTTCCCTGAACCAGAACGTGGAGCTGATGGAAGCGGTGGGACTGCCTGTGACTCATATTACCGCCGTGGGCGGAGGGACGAAAAACGGACCGTGGATGCAGATTGTGGCAGATATTATTGGCAGACCAGTTTACGTGCCGGCTATTACCGTGGGAGCCAGCTATGGAGATGCGCTGATGACGGCGATTGGGACAGGCGGCCTTAAAAGCTTTAGCGAGTTGAAGCGGCAAATTAAGCCTGGCTGCGTGTACCATCCAGATCCGGAGGCCCATGAAAAATATACTGAAATGGCAGAGATATACAGGGAGCTGTATCTGGCTACAAAAGAGCTGATGCATAGATCATCGTGAGGACAGCGATGGATAAAAAAACAAAAAAGGAAGCGATTGTTCTGATGATGGCCAGTGCCGCCTGCTTCTCGGCCATGCAGCTGAGTTCCAGCCTATGTGCAAAGATTCCGGCCATGGAGCAGGTATTTTTCCGCAATGTGATGTGTCTGGCACTGTATGCCCTGGTTTGGAGAAAGGGGATTTCGGTTCTGGGGACCCGGCAGCAGCAGCCTCTCTTGTGGGCCTGGTCTGTGTGCGGCTGCCTGAATGTGGTATTCCTGTTTATAGCGGCGAAGACCGGGGATCAGGGAAGCCTGATGATTATAGGCCGTACTTCCGGGTTTCTGGTGGTAATTCTGGCGGCGGTGGTCTTAAGAGAGCGAGTGGGCCGGGAGCAGTATCTGGCAGTGCTTCTGGCCATAGGAGGCGGCATTCTGACGGCGGCTCCTGGCGGTGGTTTAAGCGGGGATGGCTTTACGTTCACGATGGCGGCGCTGTCCTCTCTGTTCAGTGCATTGGCGTCTGTCTGCCTGGGAATGCTGAAAAACAAGGTGCATGCGCTGACTGTGGCCATTCATTTTTCAGCGGTGAGCCTGCTGATGTCTGCTCCGTTTCTTTTGACAGATTTTACGGTGCCCGATGGCAGGCAGTGGATTTGTCTGGCCGGAATCGGCCTTTTTGGAGGGCTGGGACAGCTGACGCAGATGTGGGCCTATGAGCGGGCGCTGGTGGGAGAGATTAATATATATGGATATTCCGGCATCCTTTTTTCCATGTTGTTCGGCTGGCTGTTCCTGGGCGAACGGGTGACGGCGGCCGCGGCCGTGGGCGGATGTCTGGTGATAGGGGCAGGGGTGTGGAGCTATCTGGCAGCCCGCCGGCAGGAAATTCTTCCGGAGTCAGGGGAGCTGCAAAATAGTAAGCGGCTAGAGGACAGACATTGAGTGCTTGCAGCGATGGGAGAACGGCAGTGGAATTTAAAAATGACGGAAAATATTAGTACTTTCAAAGTTAGTATTTTCAAACAAAGTAAGGGGTATGGAAATGACAGAGAGATTACAAAAAGTATTGGATTATATAGATGCGCACCGGGAAGAATACATTGAAGAACTGTGCAGGCTGTGCCGGCAGCCCAGTCTGGCCGGGACCGGCGAGGGTATACCGGAGACCATAGAGCTAGTGCGAGAGCAGATACGAAAAATCGGCGTGGAGCCGGAGCTGATCCCCACGGATGGCAATCCGGTGATTTATGCGGAATTGGAAGGGGAAAGCGACCGGGTGTACGGCTGCTATGACCATTATGATGTGCAGCCGGTGGACCCCATCGACCAATGGGAGTCAGACCCCTTTGCCGCTGAAATCAGGGACGGCGTAATCTATGCCCGCGGCGTGGCGGACAATAAAGACGGACTGATGACCCGGATCTGTGCCGTGGACGCATGGAAAAAAGCCTGCGGTACACTGCCCTGCCATGTCAAATTTGTGTTTGAGGGTGAGGAGGAGATCGGTTCCCCCAATCTCCGGGCATTCGCGGACGCACATCCTGACCTGATTCAGTGCGACGGTTATGTGTGGGAGGGCGGCGAGAAGGAGAAGGACGGCCCCTGCGAGGTGACTATGGGTGTCAAAGGTCTCCTCTATGTATACATGAAAGTGAAAACCGCGCCCAGGGACGCACACTCTATGTATGCGGCTATTGCGCCGAATCCGGCCTGGCGGCTGATTCATGCCCTGGCTTCCATGAAAAATGAGAAAGGTGAGATTTTAATCGACGGTTTTTATGACGATATCATTCCTCCGTCGGAAACAGATCTGAGTTACCTTGATGCAGACCCCTTCAATCCCGAAGGGATAAGGGAGTACCTGGGAGTAGGTGCCTTTATCGGTGGCGAGACAGACAAAAAGAAGCTGTTATATGACCTGTATTTCCGGCCTACCTGCAATATCTGCGGCTTTACCTCCGGTTTCCAGGGAGACGGCTCAAAGACGGTGCTGCCTTCCGAGGCCAGCGTAAAGATTGATTTTCGCCTTGTACCTGGTATGGACCCCGACCATATTTTTGATCTGGTCAGAGCCCATCTGGACAGACACGGATTTACGGATGTGGAGCTGATCAAGGGTTCCGGAGAGCCGGCCTTCCGTTCTAACCTGGAGGCTCCTTTTACCAAAGCTATTATCAATGGCCTGGAAAAGCTGTACAACCATCCGGTGGCTCTGAAAGTATCCAGCGGAGGCACTAGTCCGATGCATGCATTCTGTCATAAAGCGGATATCCCGGCAGGCATGTTTGGCGCCAGCTCCGCCACGGCTAATATTCATGCACCCAACGAGCATCTAGCCTGCGACGCGTTTATCGAGATGATCAAGATAAACTGCGCCGTGATGGAAGAATTGTCCCAGTATTAAAGGGATATGGTACAGACAGGGAAAAAGAGATGTTTGGAGTCTGTGCGATTATGTATTAAGGCAACGAAAGGTTGTTTTGATAAAACGAAAAATATTTCCGAAAAGGAGGAGGAAAGAACATGAAAAAAAGAATTGCGTTGTTATTAACAATTGTTCTGACGCTGTCTGCCATGACCGCAGGCTGCGGAAAGAAGGATGACACTGCGAGCACGACTGACGGCGGTCAGGGAGTGGAAACGACCGCGGCAAAAGACGAGAGCCAGGCCGGTGCGGACGGAGCGGAGGCCAGAGTGCTGACCATCGGCATTGCGGCAGATCCCCAAACCGTAGATCCCCAGGCGCTGCTGTCCGGCGCCACCACAGCGGTGATAGATAATATGTACAGCAAGCTGCTGTCCCGCGACAACGATATGAATATCGTAAAAGATCTGGTGACGGATTATGAGATTGTGGATGACACTACCTGGACATTCACACTGAGAGAAGATGCCAAGTTCCATAACGGAGATCCGTTGACTGCCGAGGATGTAAAATTTTCCATCGAGCGTGCCGCCAAGGATGAAACGCTGATGGAATATCCGCACTGGAAAAACGTGGAGTCGGTGGAAGTGATCGACGACTATCACTTTAATATTAAGACCTGGGAGCCTTATCCGGCTTTGGAGGCGCTGCTGTCCAAATCAGGCGGACAGATTTTGCCGAAAGAATACATCGAAGAAGTAGGTATGGATGGTTTCCTGAAAGCGCCTGTCGGCTCTGGTCCTTATAAGTTTGTCAGCTATACCAAAGATCAGGAAATGGTGATGGAGCCGAACCTGGATTACTATGACGATGTGAACGCGACCTGGAGCAAAGTCATATTCCGGATACTGCCGGAGGAATCCACCCGTGTGGGTGAGCTGCTGTCCGGCGGCGTGGATATTATCAACAATGTGTCCCCCAATGAATGGGATCGTGTGAACAGCAATGACGGCACCAGCATACAGCTGGGCGAAGGAACTCGCGTATACATGCTGGGTATGAAGTGCAGCGAAGGGAATGAAACGGCGGATGTCCGTGTGCGTCAGGCCATCGACTATGCCATCGACGATAAGCTGATCGCGGAAAAAGTGCTGGACGGCGGAGGCGTACAGACTCTGACCCGTGTGGCGAACGGCGTGGTAGGACAGGATGAGAGCCTGTATGGCCAATATAACTTCGACGTGGACAAAGCAAATCAGCTGCTGGATGACGCGGGCTATCCGAAGGGAGAGGACGGCATCCGTTTCACACTGGGCCTGGAAGGCTCCAATGGCCGTTATATGCTGGACGGCGACGTGTGCCAGGCAGTGGCTGCAATGCTGGAGGAAAATGTGGGTATCAAAGTGGATCTGCAGCTGTATGACTCTACCACCTATGTGAATATTTTAAGTCCTCGTGAATTTAAGGATGCGGCGATGTACTGCTTCGGCGATAATTTCTTTGACGGTATTTACGCCATCGCATGCTACACGCCAGACTTCTCCATGGGCGAGACTGACTATGACAATGCACGTGTCAATGAGCTGTACACCAGCGCCATGGCAAACATGAATCTGGAGGAACGGATCGAACAGATCCAGGAGGCGCAGCAGATCGCGGCGGAAGAAGTTCCTTATTCCAATCTGGTGAATTTGAAAATTGCCTACGGCGTAAGTGACGACATTCAGTTTACTGGCCGTCTGGACGAGATCTTTGACCTGAATTCTATTACGCTGAAATAAGGATACTGAAACAAAAAGCGGGGAGGCCTGTTTTGGGCCTTCCTTGTTTCCGATCCTGACAGAAACGGACCGTTCGGGCGTTTTTTACCGGGCGGAATGCTGTGAAATATGTACTACCGCATCTACCTGGCCGATTTCGTGAAAGTCTGGGAGTACATAAATGTGAAAGGGGTGATCCCGTGGGGAGATATATAGGGAAAAGAATTCTGCAGATTATACCGGTGCTGTTTATCATTTCTTTTATCGTCTTTTTCCTGGTGCGGCTGTCCGGCGATCCGGTAAATACCATGCTGCCCCCGGAGGCGACGCCGGCGGACCGGGCAGAAATGCGGACTGCTCTGGGACTGGATAAACCGCTGTTGGAGCAGTACGGTATATTTTTAAATGACGTGGCTCACGGACGTTTTGGCACCAGCCTGCGCTATGGCCAGGAGGCGACGGAGGTGGTGCTGGAAAAGCTGCCTGCCACTTTGCAGCTTGCCAGTATCTCCCTGGTGGTATCCACCATTTTGGGCATTGTACTTGGCGTTATATGCGCAAGAGCCAAAGATACGGCTTTTGACATTTTGTTCAGCAGTCTGTCGGTGGTGGGACAGGCCATGCCTAGTTTCTGGATCGGCATTATGTTGATTCTGTTGTTTGGCGTGAATTTAAAATGGCTGCCGGTATCCGGACCGGGAACCTGGAAAAACTTGGTTATGCCTGTGGCCACATTGTCCATCGTCACATCGGCTCAGGTAATTCCGCTGGTTCGTTCCAGTATGCTGGAGATTATGCATGAGGATTATATCCGCACAGCCAGAAGCAAGGGTTTAAAAGAACGGCTGGTGATCTATAAGCATGCCTTTAAAAATGCGCTGATTCCGGTGGTTACGATTATGGCCCTGCAGGTTCCGGGACTGATCGGTGGTTCCCTGATTACAGAGACTGTGTTCTCCTGGCCGGGTTTAGGCCAGCTGATGGTGCAATGTATCAACGGGAAGGATATGTGTGTGGTTCAGGCTTGTGTGGTATTCATCTCGCTGATTACGATTGTGGCCAATCTGGCGGCGGACATTATATATGCGCTGATTGACCCGCGCATTCGGTATTAAACGGGGAGGGCAGATATGGAAAATAAGGAGAAAAAAGGCATTCTGCACTGGATGCGCCTGCTGTTTGGCAGTCCGGTGGGAGCTGTCGGTTTCATAACGCTGCTGTTGGTGATTTTGGCTTCCCTGTTTGCCGGTCAGCTGTCGCCTTACGATCTGGCGAAGCAGAATCTGTTGGATAAGCTGATGCCCCCAGCCTGGTGTGAAGATGGAACGATGGCCCATCTACTGGGTACGGACAGTCTGGGAAGGGATGTGCTGACCCGATGTCTGTACGGCGCCCGCATCTCTCTCGTGGTAGGGGTCTGCTCGGTGGCAGTGGCGGGCGCGATCGGGACGGTGCTGGGGTTGCTGTCCGGTTATTATGGCGGATGGGTGGATAGTCTGATTATGCGTATCGCTGATGCCTTTCATGCGATTCCCCGCATCCTGCTGGCGATGGTGGTGCTGTTTGTGATGGGTCCAAGCGTGTTTACGCTAATTATGGTGATCGGCGTTACGAACTGGGTGACTTATGCCAGAATGATACGGAGCGAAGTGCTGACCATTAAGGAGAAGGAATATATCAAAGCCAGCCGGACTATCGGCGCTGCCGACTGGGAAATTATTCTGCGGCATGTGCTGCCCAATGTAGCGGCGCAGTTTATCGTGGTATCCACGATTTCAGTAGCCAGCTCCATTATTATTGAGGCAACCATGAGCTTTCTGGGGCTGGGAATCCAACCGCCTACAGTGTCCTGGGGCGTGATGCTGGCGGACGGGCGGAACTATCTGGCCACAAACTGGTGGGTCTGCACTTTCCCCGGCGTGGCCATTACCGTTACGGTGATGGGCATTATGTTCCTGGGAAACTGGCTGAGAGACGTGCTAGATCCCAGAAATCAGGGGATCAGGTGAATTTAGTATTATTATGTGGAGGACTGCAGCGGAACTCAAATTAGGAGGCGGAACTCAGATCAGGAGGCGGTAATATTGAAACAGTTAAGACAGGAACCAGTATTGGACGTTAAGAACCTGAATGTATATTTTAAAACCCGTTTCAGCCGTCTGGATGCGGTAAAAGGGCTGGATTTTCATGTGAATAAAGGAGAGGTTCTGGGGATCGTAGGGGAATCCGGCTGCGGCAAAAGCGTGACATCGCTGGCGGTGATGGGGCTTTTGGAGGCGCCTGGCGGCTATCAGGCAGATGAGATTCTGTTTGAGGGGCAGGATATCTCACAAATCAGCAAAGAGGAACGTAGAAGACTGCGGGGCGGCAAGATGGCTATGATTTTCCAGGAGCCCCTGACTTCTCTGAATCCTCTGCTGACCGTGGGAAATCAGCTGTACGAGCAGGTGAAAACCCATACGCCCGGCATTTCCAAAACGGAATGCAGGCAGCGATGTATTGAAATGCTGAGAAAGACCGGTATCCCAGATCCTGAGAGCACTTACCGCAATTACCCTGCATTTTTGTCCGGTGGTATGCGCCAGAGGGTTATGATTGCCATTGCCCTGGCCTGCAATCCGGCGCTGCTGATTGCAGACGAGCCCACCACGGCTCTGGATGTAACCATACAGGCGCAGATTTTAAGTCTGATGAAAAAGCTGCAAAAGGAATCGGAGACAGCCATCATGTTTATTACCCACGATCTGGGCGTGATTGCGGAGATGGCAGATCGGGTGATGGTAATGTATGCGGGGCAGGCGGTGGAGGTGGCGGATGTGATGACGCTGTTCCATGCGCCCTCTCATCCATATACGAAGGGTCTGTTAAGCAGCACCGTGAAGGTTCATGAGCTGTCAGACCGTCTGGAAACCATAGACGGCGTGGTGCCCACTTTAAACAATATGCCGGAAGGCTGTCGATTCGCGCCCAGATGTCCTTATGCCAAGAGCGTGTGCCAGACTGCTATCCCCGGACTCCGGCCGGCAGATGGTCATCCGGAGCATCTGACCCGGTGCATATTATCAGGAGGTGATGGGATCGGTGAGTGATTATTTGCTGGAAGTAAACGGATTAAAGGTATATTTTCCTGTGGGACATGGTTTTGGCAAACGAAAAAAGATGCTGAAAGCGGTAGACGGTGTCAGTTTTCGGCTCAAAGTAGGGGAGACGCTCGGAATCGTAGGAGAATCCGGCTGCGGAAAATCCACCTGTGGCAATGCGATTATCCGGCTTTTGAATCCGACAGAGGGAGAAATATTATTTGAAGGAAAAGATCTGGCCGCTATGAATCAGAAAGAGCTGCGGACCCTCAGAAGGGATATCCAGATGATTTTTCAGGACCCGTTTTCATCCCTAGACCCCCGTATGCGGGTGCGGGATATTATTGGGGAGCCTCTGATCAGCCATCGTGTGTGCGGCGGGGAAGCGCTGACGGAACAGATTTACCAGCTGATGGAGGCGGTAGGTCTGCCACAGGAATATGCCATGCGCTATCCACACGAGTTTTCCGGCGGTCAGCGTCAGAGAATCGGTATCGCCAGAGCCCTTGCCCTGCGGCCGAAACTGATTATCTGCGATGAGCCGGTATCCGCGCTGGACGTATCCATTCAAGCTCAAATTTTAAATCTGCTGGCAGATCTGCAGAAAGAGTTTGGGCTGACTTATATCTTTATCGCTCACGGACTGCCGGCCGTGCAGCATATCAGTACCCATGTGGCGGTGATGTATTTGGGGAAGATCGTGGAAATGGCCGATAAGGTAACACTGTTCAGCCGTCCCATTCATCCATATACGGAGGGTCTGATGGCTGCGGTGCCGATTCCTGACCCGCAGCTGCGAAAGGACGATGCCCCACTTCTGGAAGGAGATATGCCCAGCCCCACCAGACTGCCAGAAGGCTGTCGCTTCCATCCCCGATGTAAATACTGCACGGAAAAATGTCGAACAGAACAGCCAGAGCTTCGCAATATGGGAGACGGTCATCTGGCAGCCTGCCATTATCCGCTGGAGCATGCGGAAGGGATATTGAAATAAAAGTGGGGAAGACGGAAGGATATATCGGAGGGAAGGACAAGAATGATGGAGAATGAACGGATCAGGCGGATTTTGGAGATGATGGAGCGGCAGCAGATAGATTTGCTTCTGCTGATGCCGTCGGCGGGCATGAAATATGCGCTGGGGGAAAAAGCCATTTCTGCTGGCGAACAGCCTGTATCAGCTGGAAGCGGCAGAGCTGTTCGACGGAGAATGCGTGTTCTGGCAGGACGGCGAGGACCCTTATCCGGTTTTGCGTCGGCAGCTAGAGGTGCTGGGGTATCGATGGAACCGGACGGCAGTGGAGCGCTCTACCCAGGCACAGTTTTTGCTGCCTTTGCAAAAGCTGCTTCCAGAAGCCGGATTTGAGCCGGCTTCGGAGATTCTGGATCGGCTGCGTATCCATAAGGATGAGGAAGAAGGGGACAGGCTGCGAAAGGCCTGTCGTCTGGGCGACGAAGCCCTTCGCCGGGTGATGGAGCGGGGCGGTCGGTGGATCGGGAAGACGGAAGCGGAATTTTTCGCCCGGCTGAGCTATGAGATGACCTGTCTGGGACTGGATGTGCCGGATGCCTGCGTCTGTGCCGGGGCCAATGCGGCCGATCCCCATTATGTGTCACGCCAAGGTATTATCCGGGAGAACAGCTGTCTTCTGGTGGATTTCGGGGGCACCTGGAAACATTATTACACGGATATGACCCGTACCTTCTGGTTCGGACAGCTGGATGCGGAATTTGAGAAGGTCTATGACATCGTTCGCCGAGCGAATGAGGCAGGAGAGGCAGCAGCCATACTGGGCCGTCCGATGGAGGAGATTGACCGTGCGGCCAGGAAGGTGATCTGCGATGCGGGATATGGGCAGTATTTCATTCATCGGACTGGTCATGGCGTGGGTATTGATGTCCATGAAAGCCCAAATGCGGCAGAGGGTGAGAAAGCCATTTTGGAACCAGGCATGGCCTTTTCCGTGGAGCCGGGTATTTATCTGCCGGGCCGGTTCGGTGTGCGGATCGAGGATCTGGTGCTGATGACGGAGGCGGGAGCGGAGGTGCTTCACAGCTATCCGAAGGAACTGACATGCTTCCGGCGGGAAGATGTCTGAACATGGGAGAAATTGAAAAAATGCACAGCGGCCGCCTTTGAGAATTTTCATTTTCTCGGGGCGGCTTTCTCAGGGCATATCTGAAACACTT
>Ga0137306_103633_pt1 | contig 11249 bp, 8 predicted proteins | sample Inofroosms_March_FD_97187 | JGI IMG/M metagenome (GOLD analysis project Ga0137306, IMG submission 97187) | Mouse cecal microbial communities from Vienna, Austria - N-Acetylneuraminic and N-Acetylglucosamine D2O microcosms_March | ecosystem: Host-associated > Mammals > Digestive system > Large... | reverse complement strand
GAAGCTGATCTGCCAGTGTCATGTCCACAGGGCGGGAAAGAAGGAGGGCCGGTTCGAAGTGGAGAGCACCAAGGGCCTGTTCCGGGCGGATTCCCTGATCCTTGCCGCAGGTTCCAGAGCCGCCCCCGTAACCGGCTCCGACGGCAGCGGATATGATCTGGCTGCCGGTTTCGGCCACAGGATCATAACGCCTCTTCCGGCTCTGGTACAGCTTCGCTGCATGGAAGATCATTACCGGAAGCTGGCAGGAGTCCGGACGGAGGCCGCTTTAAGCCTTTATGCAGACGGAAAGTATCTGGCCGGAGACAGAGGAGAACTGCAGCTGACGGATTACGGGATCTCAGGGATCCCTGTCTTTCAGATCAGCCGCTACGGTTCGGCTGCACTACATAGAAAACAGAGAGTGACGGTAAAGATTAACTTTCTCCCGCAGATGAGTTTCCGGGAAATCCGGGCCATGATGGAACAAAGGCGGAAACACATGGGAGAAAAGACGGGAAGCCAGTGGATGAACGGGCTTTTGAACAGCAAACTGTCCCTGGTGCTGCTGGAACTTGCGGGTATTTCCCGAAATCAGAAGATACAGACCCTCTCGGACGGACAGTGGAAAAGGCTTCTGGAAGAGATCACTTCCTATGAAACCGTAGTCACGGCTGCCAATTCTTATGAGAATGCTCAGGTATGCTGCGGAGGTGTGGATACGAAACAGGTCCATGAAGATACCATGGAATCACGGCTGACAGAAGGTCTGTTTTTCTGCGGAGAGATCCTGGATGTAGATGGGATCTGCGGAGGCTATAATCTGCAGTGGGCATGGTCCAGCGGGGCCGCAGCCGGCCGGTCCTGTGCCGGAAAAAGGAGGAACAGAGGATGATACGGATCACCCAGCTGAAGCTGCCTGTTGACCACGGGCCTGAGGACTTAAGAAAAAAGGCGGCCAGACTTCTGCGGATAAGGCCGGAAGAAATCAGGAAACTGAATATCGTCAGGCAGTCTGTGGATGCCAGGAGGAAGGAAGAGATCCTGCTGATCTACACGGTGGATGTGGAGACTGCCGGTGAAGAGCAGATCGTAAAACGTGGGAAAAACAGTCAGATATGTATTGTAAAAGAAGAAGAATATCATTTTCCCGCCCCAGGGGGCCGGCGGCTTCGAAAAGCGCCTGTCATCGTGGGAAGCGGACCGGCAGGGCTGTTCTGCGGATACATGCTTGCCCGGGCCGGATACAGCCCTCTGATCCTGGAACGGGGAGAAGATGTGGAGAGCCGTCACAGAAAGGTGGAGACGTTCTGGGAGCAGGGGATCCTGGATCCGGAGTCCAACGTTCAGTTCGGAGAAGGGGGCGCCGGTACATTTTCGGACGGAAAATTAAATACTTTGGTGAAAGACACGGAAAAGAGAGGCAGAAAGGTTCTGGAGATCCTTGTGGAGCACGGAGCGGACAGCCGGATCCTCTATGTTCAGAAACCTCATATCGGCACTGACGTGCTGAGTCAGGTGGTAAAAAATATCAGAAAGCATATAGAGTCCCTGGGAGGCCGGATCAGGTTCGGAGCACGGGTCACGGATCTGACGGCGGAGCAGGGCCGGATCACCGGTGTGGTGGTCAACGGCGGAGAGCTGATCGAAACCGGCCATGTGGTGCTGGCCATCGGACACAGCGCCCGTGATACCTTTTCCATGCTTCTGGAGAAAGGAATCCCCATGTCTGCCAAATCCTTTGCCGTAGGGCTGAGGGTCCAACATCCTCAGAAGATGATCGATGAATCTCAGTACGGCAGCCAATACCCGAAGATCCTGGGACCGGCGCCTTACAAGGTCACCTGGAAAGCCTCGTCAGGCAGAGGCGTCTATTCCTTCTGCATGTGTCCCGGAGGCTATGTGGTGGATGCTTCCTCGGAACCGGGCCGTCTGGCGGTCAACGGCATGAGTTTTCATGACAGAGGCGGAGCCAATGCCAACAGCGCTGTCATCGTCACGGTGACGCCGGAGGATTTTCCGGGAGATTCCCCCCTGGCAGGGGTAGAGTTCCAGAGAAGACTGGAAGAGAATGCATACAAAAGCTGCGCAGGAAGGATCCCCCTGCAGCTTTACGGAGATTTTAAGGCAGGAGTCTGTTCCCGGGACCTGGGAGATGTGGAGCCTCAGGTAAAAGGACGATATGGGTTTGCCGACCTGCGGCAGGTATTTCCGGATCCCTTAAGCCGGTCCTTCATAGAGGGGATGGAGGCGTTTGAAAGAAAGATCCGGGGATTTGCCAGGTACGACGGGATTCTGGCAGGCATCGAGAGCCGCACCTCCTCGCCGGTGCGGATCCACAGAGATGAAGGACTGCAGAGCAGTGTCAGAGGGCTTTATCCCTGCGGCGAGGGAGCAGGTTATGCCGGCGGAATCACGTCGGCAGCCATGGACGGCATCCGGGTGGCGGAACAGATTGCCGGTCAGTACAGTCCGCCGGAACAGGAGATATGATGAATACAACAGAGAGAAACAGACTGAAAGAGAAAAAAAGAATTGTCATAAAGATCGGATCCTCATCCCTGACCCATCAGGAGTCGGGAGAACTGAATCTGCTGAAGATCGAACGGCTGGTAAGGATCATCAGTGATCTGAAAGGGGCAGGAAAGGATGTGGTGCTGGTGTCCTCCGGCGCCATTGCCACAGGAAGGCAGGCTCTCCATCACCGGAAGAAACCGGATACGCTGGCTCAGAGACAGGCTTTTGCGGCAGTGGGCCAGGCCAGGCTGATGATGGTGTATCAGAGGATGTTTGCAGAGTACAGCCAGGTGGCGGCTCAGATCCTTCTGACCAAGGACACCATGGTCAACGACGGTTCCCGGCGCAACGCCCGCAATACCTTTGACGAGCTTCTCCTTCTGGGTGCGGTGCCTATTGTCAATGAAAACGATACCGTATCCACGTCGGAGATCCCTTTTCTGGACAGCTTCGGAGACAATGACCGGCTGTCTGCCATCGTGGCGGCGCTGATCGGAGCGGATCTTCTGATCCTGCTGTCGGATATAGACGGGCTCTACACCGATGATCCCAGGACTAATGAGAAAGCACAGTTTATCAGTCTGGTACCGGAGATTACCGGGGAGTTTCTGAATATGGGGAAAGCCACTTCCGGCAGTGATGTGGGAACCGGAGGCATGGCGGCAAAACTGGCGGCTGCCAGGATCGCCACGGACAGCGGTTCGGATATGGTCATCGCCAACGGAGAGCAGGTGGAGGTGATCCACCAGATCATAGAGGGGGAAGAGAGGGGAACTCTGTTCCTGGCCCACAGGAACAGGGACTTTGACCTGATGCACTATCTGAACCATGAATATGAAAAGGAGGACCAACATGATCACTGAGGAGATGATCGGCAGGATCAATGAGCTGTACCATAAATCTCAGGGAGAGGGACTGACCGAAGATGAGAAGCGGGAGCAGCAGGAGCTGAGACAGGAGTATATCCGGTCTATCCGGACGAATATGCGCGCCAATCTGAACAGGATCTCCGTGGTGGAGGAAGACGGAACGGTAACGGATCTGGGGAAAAAATATGGAGGGATAAAGGAATGCTGACATTAGACGAGATGGGAAAAAAGGCCAGGGAGGCGGCCAGGGTCCTGGGACGTCTGGGGATCAGGGAGAAAGAAGAAGGCCTTCGGGCTGCGGCCGAAGCTCTCACAGGCGGTATGGAGGAGATCCTGGCCGCCAATGAAAAGGATGTGAAGGCGGCCGTGGAAAAGGGGATGAAGCCGGGCCTGGTGGACCGTCTGGCTCTGGATGAGCAGCGTGTCAGGGCCATGGCCGACGGACTCTGCAAGGTGGCGGCCCTGGAGGATCCCATCGGGGAAGTGACGGCCATGAAGCCCCGCCCCAACGGGCTGCTGATCGGAGAAAAACGGGTTCCCCTGGGCGTGGTGGGCATGATCTATGAGGCCCGCCCCAATGTGACGGCGGATGCCTTTGGACTGTGTTTTAAGACGGGAAACGCGGTCATTTTAAAGGGCGGAAGCGATGCCCTCTGTTCGAATCAGGCTGTTACAAAACGGCTCCGGGAAGGCCTTACCCGGCAGGGGCTGCCGCCTTATGCGCTGCAACTTATAGAGGACACGGACCGGGAGACCGCCAGAAGGTTTATGACCCTGGACAGATATCTGGATGTGCTGATCCCCAGAGGAGGAGCAGGCCTTATCCGGACCGTGGTAGAGAACAGCACCGTGCCGGTGATCGAGACAGGAACCGGAAACTGCCATATTTATGTAGATGAGACTGCCGATTTTCAGATGGCTCTGGATATCATCGATAATGCCAAGACCCAGAGGATCGGAGTCTGCAACGCCTGCGAATCCCTGGTGGTCCACAGAGCGGCGGCCCGGGAGTTTCTGCCCTGCTTAAAGAAACGGCTTGAGGAAAAAGGGGTGGAGATCCGGGGCGATGAGGAGGCGAGAGCCATTGTTCCGGAATTTAAGGCAGCCACGGAAGAAGACTGGGGGACCGAATACCTGGACTATATCGTATCCGTGAAAGTAGCAGGATCTCTGCAGGAGGCTATCGAACACATCAACACCTATAATACGGGACATTCGGAGGCCATTATCACATCGGATTACAACAATGCCAGAACTTTTCTGGAAGACATCGATGCGGCCGCAGTCTATGTCAATGCCTCGACCCGGTTTACGGACGGATTTGAGTTCGGATTCGGGGCAGAGATCGGTATCAGCACCCAGAAACTTCATGCCAGAGGTCCCATGGGACTGAAAGCCCTGACGACCACAAAATATGTGATCTGCGGAAACGGTCAGATCAGATCCTGAGAGGAAACCACAGATGAACAGGAGATCACAGAGAGCGGACAGTCCCTGCAGGTCCTGCGGCGGACAGCTGGTGCGGATCAATCCTTATGAGTGCCAGTGTACTTCCTGCGGCAGAAAATATTATATATCTGCAGACCGCCACCACAAGGTATCGGTCCGTCTGTCCATGGGGAAGATCATTTTGCTCTGCGTCATGGGAGCTATCCTGACAGGAGCCCTGGCTGTGGCCGGATACCAGTATTACACAGGCCGCCTGGTGGCTTCTGCCAGCCGTTTTTCGGTGGTGTTCCGTGATTTTCTCATGGAGGCCTACGAAAAGCCCGTGGCCGACATCAGCGAGGAAGACCTGGAAAGAATGAAATATTTAAAGATCCAGCGGGACGGGGATTATGTGTTTACATACAGCTTTGAAGACGTGTACGACTACGCTGATCAGGAGCAGTATGAAAAGACGCTGCATACCATCCGGACAGAAGGCCGGAAGGAAGATTTTTCTCCTACCAATATTCAGTATTTTACGGGACTGACCCGGCTGGAACTTTACACGGAGGCATGGCAGAATTATGAGCTGCCGGAGAAAAATGTCCTGCGGTATCTGATCTGTACCGACGGACTGTCCAGATACGGGACTCCCCGGTTTTTTACCCAGGTGAATCCGGACACTCTGGAAGAGGTGCTGATCCTGAAGGCCGGGAACCTGGAAGATTTCTCTTTCATGGAAGACCTTCGGGGGATCCGGGGATTTCTTCTGGAGGAGGCCTCTCTGAAAAATGCTGACATGTTCCGTGGGTTTGACAGATTAGAACAGCTTGTGCTGTACCATGTGTCCATGGAAGAGGAGGATGCTTTTGAGATCGTGGAAGAGCTTCTGTCCCTTCCGTCTCTGAAACGGTTTGCCATATCAGGAAAATCGGCCTGGTATCTCACAGAAGATCAGTGGGGGCAGCTGGAGGAGAAATACGGAGACAGAGTGGTAATGATACGGGAATAAGAGGGGAGGATCATATGGGGGATCAGAACGGAAACAGCCGTAATGACGACCAGTATACTATCCGGACCCGGTCTTACAATGAGAAGCCGGAGCTTATGGGTCTGGAGTGCAAAAAATGCGGCGGCGTCCTGGAACTGACGGACAGGACCCATGCCGTGTGTCCTTACTGCGGACAGAGATATCTGATCGACGAGGCAAAGGGGACAGTGATCAATATTCAGGTGGATTATACCGGGGACAATGAGATGCGCCGGGCGGTGAACAGCGCCAGGAATGCACTGCTTATTTTCCTTGCGGTGGCGGCAGTTCTGGCAGTCATTATCCTGGGATTTAACATAGCGGCAAAAAAATCCGTATTTTCCACATCGGATTCCGATATTCCGGTGGATGCCAACGGGCAGCTGCTGGTGATCTTCTTTCAGGATATTTTCGGAAAGGACTACAAGGATATTGGGGCAGAGGAACTGGAAAGCATCCGCTATATCCGATGTTTCTATGAGAGAGAGGGAGGAGAGAACTTTAACGCCATCGCCTACAGCTTTACGGATTACAGGGACTGTGACAGCGAAGAAGAGTTTTTTGAGACCGTGAAGAAATGGACTTACCGCATGAAAAGCGTATCCTGGCCTTCTGATTTTACCATGCTCACGGGGCTGACCCGCATCGACAACAGAGACGGAGTATGGATGTCTCTTCAGTCCTTTGCCCCCGATAATCAGATCACCTGCGTGGACACGGATGACAGGCTGGATACCGTGGCCTCTCTGCTGAATCCGGAACAGATCCAGGTTCTCCACATAGGGATCATGGGGAACAACTTAAAAGATATCGGCCTCTTTCCCAATCTGGTGGAGCTGGAGATGGATACCAACATGTCGGGAAAGGCCGTGGACCTGACGGGACTCGGACAGTGCCGGAAACTGAAGCGGCTGAAGCTGCGCTGCGGAGATACCTATACAGGACTGGAGAGTCTGGGAGAGCTTCATGACCTGGAAAGCCTCTTTATCGATAAGGTGGAGCTGGGAGAATGCCGGTTTCTGGAGAACCTGACCAGTCTTCGGGAACTTTCCATCTATACAGGGAAGGAGCCGGACCTGTCGCCCCTTGAAAAACTCCCCGGTCTGAGGAGCGTTCATTTTCTCGATGCGGAATACATTCCTGCCGGGGAGATGAGAAAACTTGAGGATGTGGAAGAACTGACTGTGGCAGTCAATGACATGGAAGCCCTGGAAGCCGTCTCCGCCCTGAAGGGCCTGCAGGTCTTAAAACTCCACATGTCCGTCAAAGAGTACGGGGTTCCCACAGACGTCTCCTGCCTTGCAGGTCTGTCAGGCCTGAAAAAACTGTATCTGGACAATTTCTGGGACTCCGAATTGACAGGACTGGAAGGAATCTTAAATCTTCCGGATCTTAAGGTTTTCCGCTACGGAAAGAGGATGTCTTCCGACACAAGAATTTTCATGACACCGGATCTTCTGACAGATAACCCGGCTCTTGAAGAGGTGGGGTTCTTAAACTGCTTTCCCAGAGATCAGGATACGGGAGAAGATCTGGATTTCGGCTTTCTCGCCCACTACCCCAATGTAAAACGTCTTTACCTGGACGGCTGTGAACTGACGGACATCTCCTTTGTGTCTCAGATGGAGGATTTAAGGCAGTGCAGCCTGCAGGACAACGATATAGAGGATCTGTCTCCTCTGACCGGCTGCAGGAAGCTGGAACTGGTGTCCGCGGACAGGGAAGCCGCGGCGGGGGTCCGGTTTTCCTCTGATGTGGAGGTCAATACAGAATCCTATATCACGATCTATGACTAGAGATCCGGGGAAGAGGCGGAGAAAATCATTTACATCGGTTCATAATTTTATTATAATAGCACCAAGACCATGCCAGCTATAAAAGGCATGATGCAGGAGGGGTATATGGCCAGAACACAAGTGAAGAAAACACCAGCTGCCAGACAGGAGAAGGCTCCGGCACAGACAAAGATTCCCATGAGGGAACAGACCAGCGATATGGTACTCGCCATGGACATCGGGACCAGGAGTATCATCGGCATGGTGGGAGTCGTGGAGGACGGCAAAGTCCATATCATCGCTGTGGAAAGGGAAGAACACGCCCAGAGAGCCATGATAGACGGACAGATCGAGAATATCGAAAAGGTTGCGGTTCTGGCGGGAAAGGTGAAGAAGAGACTGGAAGAGAAGACTCATATCAGGCTTACGAGAGTCTGCGTCGCCGCCGCGGGACGGGCCCTGAAAACGAAACGGGCCGAGTATGAGATGGAACTGCCGGGCACTCAGCTTATCGACGATGAGATCATCAGCCGCCTGGAAGCAGGAGCCATCACCAGGGCGGAGGAAGCTTTTGACGCGGACAATGAATCCGCGGAAGATGCCAGACGTTTTTATCTGGTAGGTTATACGGTGTGCCAGTATTATCTGGATCAGTATATGATCTCCAATTTAAAAGATCACAGAGGACGTCAGATCAAGGTGGACTTAATCGCCACCTTTCTGCCCAGCGAGGTGGTGGAGAGCCTGTACACTACCATGAACAAGATCGGTCTGGAGGTGGCCAGCCTTACTCTGGAGCCTATCGCCGCCATCAATGCGGCCATTCCGGAGAATATCCGGCTGCTGAATCTGGTTCTGGTGGATATCGGAGCGGGAACCTCGGATATCGCCGCCTGTACCGGAGGAAGCGTCACCGGTTACACCATGGCCACCATGGCGGGGGACGAGATCACGGAGACTATCATGAAACAGTATCTGGTAGATTTTTCCACGGCAGAGGCCATCAAGGTTCAGCTGGAAGAGAAAGAGGAGATCTGTTTTTCCGATATTCTGGGTATGGAAAAAACCCTCTCCAGAGCAGAGATTTTCAGGTGTATCCAGGGGACCGAGGAGGCCCTGTCCAAAGAGATCGCGGATAAGGTGGTGGAGATCAACGGCACGGCTCCGTCAGCGCTGTTTCTGGCCGGCGGCGGCAGCAGACTGGCAGGACTGAAGGACAGTATCACTCAGGCTCTGGGCATGGAAGAAAACAGGGTAGCCATTGCCGGTAACTATTTTAAGACCAATGCCTGGTCCGACGAGTATGATCTCAATAATCCGGAGTATGCCACTCCCCTGGGCATCGCTGTTTCTTCCGGACTGAATATGATTAATGACAGCTTCCGGGTCACCTTAAACGGCCGGCCGGCGAAGCTGTTCCGCAGCGGTACCTTTACGGCCCTGAATCTTCTGATGATGAACGGCTATAACTTCCGTGATATCATGGGCCGGGCCGGGCTGAACCTGACGGTGACGGTCAACGGGAGGAGGAAAGTGTTTTACGGCACAGCCTCTGACCCGGCTTCTCTTGTGATCAACCAGAAGGAGGGAAAGCTTTCGGACGTGATCCATGCCGGAGATTTCATTGACTTTGTCCCGGCTGTCCCGGGGGTGGATGCAAAAGCCTGTCTGGGAGATATCGAGGGAGTATCCCTTCATGTGGAGGTGACTCTCAACGGGATGCAGGCCTCCTTAAAGACCATGCTGAAGAACGGAGACGTGATCACCGTAAAGACACCCAAGGGAGAGGAGACGGATCAGGAGGACGAAGGCAGCAAAGGCCAGGCAGAGACGGGAGGCTCCGAAGACAGAGAGACCGTTTTCCGGGAACCAGCGCAGGAAGCTGCCGGTGAGAAGCAGCAGGAGACAGAGGTGACAGAAGAGAAAGAGGAAGCCAGAGAGCGTCAGGAAGAACCGGAGACCGGGACGGCCATGGCAAGGCTGGGAAGACTGGGAGCCAGGGTGATCCCTGTCCAGAAGGTACCGGAGGAAGCGGCCTCTTTTGGGCAGAGCGAAGAAGGGGCGTCTGCCCAAAAGAAGACGGCAGAGCTTCAGGAACAGGGAGAACTTCTGACTCCGGCCCAAGACCGGGCCGCTGCGGCAGGCACTGTCTCAGAGTCCGTACCGGAACCGGTACCGGAAGAACCGACGGTCGTGTTCCAGCTCAACGGCTCCCCCCTCCGGCTTCCCAAAAAGGAAGACGGACGCCCCTATTATCTTATGGATCTGATTCAGTATTCCGGAATTGACCTGGATCATCCCAAGGGCACAGTCACCCTGAAGGTGAACGGAGAGTCAGGGAGATTCCAGCAGGTTCTGAGACCGGGAGACATCATAGAGATCGGGGAAGAGGAACGGCGATGAGAATACTGGTTGTCAATGATGACGGGATCGGGTCTGCCGGGATCTGCTGTCTGGCAGACCTGGCAATGCAGCTGGGAGAAGTGTGGGTGGCGGCGCCGGAGGGCCAGTGCAGCGCCATGTCCCACCGTATTTCCGTATATGGCGCCATCAATGTAAAGCGGGAGAACGATTTCCCGGTAAGGGGAGTGAGAGCATACAGGATCGGAGGTACGCCTGCGGACTGTGTGAAGGTGGCTCTGGATCATCTTATGCCTGAGAAGCCGGATCTGGTATTTTCCGGCATCAATCACGGATACAATGTGGGAGTGGATATTTTGTATTCCGGCACCGTGGGAGCTGCCATGGAGGCGCTGGTCAACGGGATCCCGGCTATGGCCTTCTCCAGCGACGACAACCGGGACCGAAGGGTGCCGGACCGTTATCTCATCCCTGTGGTGAAGGATCTGCTGTCCAGAGAGATCGGAGGAAACCAGATCTGGAATATCAATTTTCCCTCCGGAGATCCCCGGGATGTAAAAGGGATCCTGAGGGACCGGCTGATCTGCCCGAAATCGGCTTATGAGACCGTGTATACTCCCCTGGAGGGACAGGGAGAAGATGTGAAGCTGGCTGTCTCCAGCATCCGGCAGTCCGAGGCCCCGGAAGGCACTGATATGGCCGCGGTCTTTGGAGGATACATCTCTATAGGAAAGGTGGACAGCGGGGTGCTGGCGGGGAAGCGGCTGGTCTGACCGGAAAATATAAACTATATAAAACTTAAAATCTCCTGAAACAGGCCGATATAATATAATACCAGTTAATCCATAAATTGGAAAAGTCGGGTTTGAAGAAGGAGGAGAAAATTATAACATTGAGGAGAAAGTATACAACAAAATTATTTGCAGGTCTGGGGGTTGCTCTGCTGACAGCTATATCATGCAGTTTTATTTTGTATGCATATGAACGGCCTAATAATGTGGCGGAGGTCGAACCTAATAACACACGGAAAACTGCTCAGACTACCACACAGAATAATGAAATTATAGAAAAAGTCGCAGATCTTGACTTTTCCGGAAGATACAGCATATCCGGAAAGGCGGATTCCACAGACGATGACTGGTATAAAGTGGTTCTTACAAAAGGGGAGCAGTATCTGTCGGTGATTCATCCATACGGCGATCACGCAACCTGTGTTGAACTTCTGGACTCAGACAATCATGTCATAATTCCTGAGACTTACGGCACCAGGAGAAATGTTGTCAAATTTGA
>Ga0137306_103632_pt1 | contig 11249 bp, 9 predicted proteins | sample Inofroosms_March_FD_97187 | JGI IMG/M metagenome (GOLD analysis project Ga0137306, IMG submission 97187) | Mouse cecal microbial communities from Vienna, Austria - N-Acetylneuraminic and N-Acetylglucosamine D2O microcosms_March | ecosystem: Host-associated > Mammals > Digestive system > Large... | reverse complement strand
TTCTGGCATATCATCTTATACATATGTTCCAGCGGTTCAAACGCATATATTTTTTTGTAGTTCCCATTCGTCCATTCAGCAAAATTAAAGATTGTTTTCCCGTTAAAAGCGCCTGCATCAATATATATTTCCTCAGGTTCCGGTTCAAACACATCAAAATATTGTGTGCCCCGTATACCCAAGATTTTTTTAAACTCCGGCAATACTATATTTTTATAGGGAAACCCCCTCCGTACTAATTCGACATACATTTCCATGCCATATCGTGAAGATGCAATCACTATCGCATAGTTTCTGTATTTTTCAACCACTTCGTCAATAGACAATACTTTCTTTCCATCCACTATCCCATCGAATTTATAACTATCGCAAAAATAAAGTACCTTGTATCCCCAGGCGGATAATAGTTTATTTGCCTCTTTCCCGTCATGTCCACAGCCAAATATAATTATATCCCTCCGCTCTATCCCTTTTTCAAAATCCCACGCCCTCCAGTCATCATATAATCCGCAAACGGTTTTTATATAATTCTCCTGATTATGGTCCAGCAAATATGAAATCCTCGCTTCAAACAAAATTTTTGATTCTTTATCCAATAAACGTTCATATATTGCCATCATCTTTTGATAATAATTTGTCATCTCTATATCCTTCATCTTATCTCTCCAATCAAAGGCTATTGACTCAACATCCGGTTCCAAAAACCTGCCATCACATTATTTCCGTTACTCCATACGGATAGATATAATGAAATTCCCCATTCTTTTCAAAATACCCTCTGATTTCATCCCAATTCTGAATATTTACAGCAATAATGATTCCCACGTCTTCTGCCGGATAAGGCACCTCATCCAATCCAACCACCGGCTTCCCCATCACTTTTTGCCCGGAAGGTTCCGATACGATAAAGGCTTCAAAATCTTTGCTATGATTAAGCAGCTGTCTGGCAACCCTTTGCCCAAATTTTCCCGCTCCCCATATATATATGCGAGAATATTTTTCAGCAAACGTTTTCATCAATGCCGGATAATACTCTTCCACATACATCTGCTTATAAGCCATTTCCATCCGCGTCAAAAATTCTTTGTATTGGTTTTCCGTTTGGACATTGCACCGCCGGATGATATTTTCTATTTCATAAACATCCAAATTGCGGCATAAATATATGCTGTCTAACACAAATAATGACTCCTTGTATACAATCGCATGATGATATTCCCCTTTTGTATACGCATCATACCGGCGCAGGAAATTTAACACCTTTCCCCGCAGCATAATTCCTTTTTCAATATCACTGCTATGCGTCATAGTCCAGCTTCCCTCATGCATTGCACGATACACTGACATAATACGGGATGAAAAATAAATCTTCCCTTTAGTAATCGCATACAGTTCATGTGCATAATCCCCTAAGCCACCTTGCATGAAAAACTTGTCCATACAAATAGCGTCCCTCCTATACATCATTGATGCGGTCGGAACATCACCACGATATTGGATGATTACTTCTTCATTTGTCAAATATTTCTCCCCAAAATATGGGTGTATTGGATAAATTGTAGCATCCCTGCAATCAATGCAGACTGCATCATGGCAGACAGCCGCACATTCCGGATGGCTCTCCAAATAGTTTACCTGCATCTGCAATTTGTCCGGATCAATCCAAAAATCATCCCCTTCACATAATGCTATATATTTTCCCTTACAAACCGGATACAGATAATCTTGCAGCATGTTCCCATCCTCTATTATCTTACTCAGCTGATTTTCCCTTTGATATATCCCGTATATTTTATTCGGATACTTTATCTCATACCGCCTGATAATATCTGCCGTCCGGTCTGTCGATGCATCATCATGGATTAAAATTTCGTAATCGAACTCTGTCTTCTGCGATAAAAACCCCTCAATTGCATCCTTAATATACTTCTCATGATTATATGTTAAACATGCTATAGAAACCAATGGTTTGCCCATAACACACCTCTCCAATTATTATTTAATAATATCAATAATTTTTACCATCTGCTCTATTTTCATCTCATCGTGAAAGGGCAGGCACAGTATTTGATTCGCCAGCTTTCTTGCCTGTTCCAAGCATGCCCTTCCATACTTGTTTCTGAAACATTCCTGATCAGATGTCAAGGGGTAAAAATACTTTCTCGCATAAATACAGTTTTCTCTTAAAGCATCATACAGCTCATCTCTTGTCATACAATAATCTTCTTCAATTAAAACCGGAAAGTATGCATAATTACTGCAAACATCTTCATTCTGCTCAAATAATCCAATGCCCTTAATAGTTTCCACATTTTTTCTGTAAAAATGATATCTTTTCCGCCGTTCTTCCAGAACATTACCTATGTATTTCAAATTACACAATCCCATAATCGCCGAAAACTCATTCATCTTTGCATTTGCTCCAACTTCTGTGACTAAATCCTCCCCTTGGATGCCAAAGTTTTTCAGATTATATAGTTTTTCATAAAATCTATGTTCGGAAAATGCAACTGCCCCACCTTCAATCGTATTATACACTTTTGTTGCATGGAAACTAAATATCGAAGCATCGCCATAATTTCCTATCCCTTTGCCCTTATATTTCACACCGAATGCATGGGCTGCATCATAAATCACCCTAAGATTGTATTTATCTGCTATTTCTTGTATTGCGTCCACGTTGCATACGTTTCCATATACATGTACGGGAACAATCGCCACGGTACGTTCTGTAATCAGATTCTCTATCTTCGTTTCATCCATCGTTCCATCGCTTCGTTTCACATCACAGAAGACCGGCTGCAGGTGATTCCGGACAATTGCATGGGTAGTAGAAATAAACGTAAACGGAGTGGTAATAACCTCAGCCCCTTCCGGGAAATCAAATAACTGGATTGCCAGCTCCAATGCCATATGCCCATTCACCATAAGTGAGAGTTCCTGCACATCCAGATATCCTTTCAGTTTTTCTTCCAATTCCTTATGATATTGCCCCATATTGGTAATCTGGCGATTATCCCACAACGGTTTGATTGCTTCAATGTATTCTTCATAAGGCGGCATACTGGAACGTGTTACCAGTATTTTTTCATTATGCATTACTCTTTCTCCAATTCTTTTCCTACTCTAACATTTACACCTGATATAGGATATCCTCCAATGAAAGAATTGGGCAATCCATCTTACTGTTCAGCATTTCCTCAATTTCTTCAAAGAAAGTAATGGATGTAACCACGACCGCATCTACTTCCCCCAAATCGCTGTCCGGTGCAACCACTAAAAAGTCTGCATACATCTTATCCGCATTTTTATCAATGCCGTATGCAATCTCTATATCACTTCCCTTTAATTCATCCGCCAAAGTTTCCCCCGCATAATGCATGCCATATATAGCAATCTTCTTATATCCTTCCTGTTCCAAATAGGAAGACAGATTTTTCCCCTCCTGCTTTACTTTTACCCATTGGTTCATCATTAAAAACAAAGCCAGATGTTTGTCCGACTTATCTTGATTCTCTTTTATTTTGCTGCCAAGCACCCCGCTGGCAGCCGTTATCCCTGCCGCTGCCCCTCCTATTGCCGATATCATCCCGATAATGCCTTTTTTCATAACCGTTGACTCCTTCCAAATTTGTACTTTCTTTCTACTTTATTTGTTTACATTATCAATTACATATTGGTAAAACCGAAGCAATTTCCGTACTACTACGTCCGGCGCTAATCTATCAATCCTCTTTTTTGCCATTTCCCCAATTTTCTTTTTTTGGGTTTCACTCATTGATGCCGCTTCATTCATCTTTTCCAACAAGCTGTCTGCATCATTTGGTTTGCATAACAGCCCGCTGATTCCATCGTCAATTAGCTGCTCATAGCTTACGCCATCCGTTCCAATTACAACCCGTTCAAAATACATTGCCTCAATACATGCATTCGACAAATTCTCCACTAATGACGGCAGAATGACAAAATCAGCTTTTTGGATAATCGGATATAACTTTTCATGCGGCTGCTGCTTTAAATAAATAAACTGACTGCCAAACTGACCGACCGCATTCCGCAAAATACCCACTGCATTCTTTCCTGCAATCCGTGCATCTTTTCCGCAGCACACCACATAATAATTCGGATGCCCCTTTAAAAACCGCTGTAGGATATCAGCAATTACTAATACTCCTTTTTCGGCTATTAGAGTTCCAAAAAACAAAACATACTTTTTCCCCTGTAGCCTATTTTCAAATATTGATTTATCGTATACTGCTACATCATTTACAAATGGAGTCTCTATTACTGATACTTGCCTGCCGATATCCTTTCCAAAATCATCAGCCGTATTTTTACAGGGTGCAAATACCGCATTGCACCGCGCTGCTGCCAGGCGCTCAAAAAAAGCCAATACCATTACTTCCGATTTGCCCAAAGTCCTATATGATGCATAATATATCTTTGCATAAGAAGATAAACGCATAACTGCCGGAACATTCCCATAATAACAAGCTGCTAACCCCTGCAATGATGTGAACTGTATCAATTCAACTTTCCGTACTTTTATGATTTCCTTTATCTTTTTATTGATTGCCCTGCTTCCGTTGTATGCCCAGCATCCCATTGAAATGCACTTCATTGACATGTTTTTAGCGGTAAAATGTACAATATATACTTCTACCCCATCTTCCACATAATGTTTATCCGTTCTCCCGCATGCGACAATAATCGGGCTATGGCCAAATTTTGCCAAAGCTGCCGTCACCCTATGCAAATATATGGGGAACCCTTCCGTAGCTTTTCCATACTCAAAATAATCATTTGCAGCAAATAATATTACCATTCCAATCCCTTCTTCATTTTCATCTAAACTATAACCGATTTTACAAATTCCAAAGGCTCTCAATTAAATGCCCCTGAGGACAATCACCATTCCTAACATAAGAAAGAGGGATGGAAAATCCCTGTTTTTTCCTGTCCAGCAATTTTCTTGGAATCTCCTTTTGGTAGGCATATTTCAGCAATCCTTTCAGTTCCCCGTGAGGGTTGCATTCCTCCTGCGTCAAAGAGAAAGCAAAATCAATCATTTCCCTGTCAAGGAACGGAACCCTCGCCTCCAATGACACTTTCATGCTGGCCCTATCCACTTTTGTTAAGATATCACCATTCAAATAAGTCATAAAATCCAAATATCTCATTCTTGTCAAGGGCGGCAAATCCTTATGGTAATATTTCCGGAAATACCAAAAGTCATCATAATCCTTTGGTATATGGTACTTTTTCCTGACTTTTTCCCTATCAAACTGTTTTCCATAATGATATGTTGAAGACAATAATGCTACATCTTCTTCACACATATTCTTTAATCCCTCGCCAAATTGCCCCAAAAACCTTTTATTCCTTAAATATAGTTCCGAAATCTTCCTATTAGACATTTTTTTCTTATCAAGGAAATCCCTTGCATAAGAACACCGAAAGTATCCCCCGAACAATTCATCCCCTCCATCGCCGGTCAGGACTACTGTTACTTCCTCCTTTGCAATTTTAGATACAAAATATGTCGGATAAACGGAAGTGTCTGCATGCGGCTCATCATAAGCTTCCAATAATATGTGATAATGCTTTTTAAAATCATTCAATGCAAAGTATTTTAATTGGCAATCCACATGGATAACGTCAGCCATTTCCTTTGCATATATGGATTCATCATACCTTTTATCAGGAAACCCTATTGTATACCCAGTTACATTTTTCAATTTCCTACTGGTAACCAATGTAATAATACTTGAATCAACGCCTCCACTTAGAAATGTCCCGACCGGTACATCCGCTACAATCTGTCTTGCAACCGTCCTATCCAGATGATATCGTAATTCCTCTGCTTTTTCATCCATCAACTTCTTGGACAACACATTTCCTTCTTTGGTATTCAGTTTCACTTTCCAATATCTTTCAATCTTCGAGATTTCCCGTTTCTTTGTATCATATACCAAATAATGTGCCGCCGGCAATTTATATACATTCTTATACATCGTCTTTGGTTCCGGGATATAAAGATAAGTATAATAATCATATAATGCTGTATTGTCTATATAAAAATTTACATCCGTGCATAAGCTTTGAATCCCTTTTAATTCCGATGCAAATGCAAACCCGCCTGCATGATCATCATAATAATATAAAGGCTTCATTCCGCATCTGTCCCTAAAAAGATACAACTCCTCTGATTCTGTCTCAAATACGGCAAAAGCATATATGCCATCTATGTGATCCATTGCCTTTTCTTTCCATTCTACAAAAGCATACAATAAGACTTCCGTATCCGATTCTGTCCTAAAATGATACCCTTTTTTTCTTAATTCATCCCTCACTCTTATGTAATCATAAATCTCACCATTAAATACGATTACATATTTTCCGTCTTCAGAAAACATCGGCTGCATCGCATCTTCGCTCAAATCAATAATAGCCAGCCTTGCAAAACCCAGAAATATATCATTTATCCTCTTTATCATCCGCCCGTTTGGACCGCGATGGGAAAGCGACAAGATTGCCTCATTATAATCCCAATTCAGGTTGTTCCCTCCAAGAATTCCACACATGCTAATCTTTTCCTTTCATTCCATTTACACCGAGCTTCCCGCCCCGTTCCCCACTTCATAGCAACGGCATCCTATGCGGCTCTGCCCAAACAATTTTCCCTTTGTCCACACCCAGCCCAATTAAGTTATGAATAATCTCTCCCGCTGTCTTTTTACTCTTAACTGCTACAACAATTTTGGAATATTCCATTCCAATCATCTCCATTGGCTGGATAATATTGCCATTCCCCTTATACACCTTACTATCTGCCCATGCAATAATATTACAGTATTGATTCCTTTTTAATTGTTCATAATAAGACTGGCCCACTTTACCGGCTCCATATAAAATAATTTTACTTCCCATATCAATGCATTGATATGGGAAAAGATATACATCTTTAAATTCCAAACCGAATATCTGTTTTATTTGCATGCTGAGAAAATACCATACATGTTTTCTCAACTGTTCTATTAATCCGTTCCCCTCATCAAAAGCCAAAAAATCATTCTCTAAATATTGGTATAATATATATATCTTATTAAAATTTGCTGCATCGTAAGTATGGCTTACTGACATTCCATATACCCTGTAAAAATATTTACACCCTTCTATAATGCAAATACTTTTTGCCCTTAAACAGCTTGAATAAAATATTGCAGCATCTCCGTCTATTATTTCTTTTTTTATTACCTTTTGGCCCAATGACGGCCCTGCCCCCGCACATCTCCTATCTTCATCATACAACATTACAGACAAAAAAACGTCAAAATTATCCCCTCTCCTGTACGTTCCTGTTATAGTTGCCGTCCTCTCCACAAAATACCTTTTTCCATCATAAACAGTCAATCCATTCTGTGATACAATATCACATTTTTCAGCCTCAGCCGTCTTCATTAATTCCTCATACATATCCTCGGCTATCCAATCATCGCTATCCATAAATGTCACATATTCCCCTGCCGCTTCTTCCCCTCCCCGGCATCTTGCTGCTGCATTCCCGCAGTTTTCCTGATGTACTACTTTAAAATTATCAAAGTTTGACGCATAATAATCGCATATTGCCCCCGAACCATCATTTGAACCATCATCTACCAGGATAACTTCAATGTCTTTATATGTTTGGTGTATAATGCTTCTAATACATTCGTCCAAATACTCCGCAGTATTATAAACAGGCACTACTACCGATAATTTCATCCCCACTTTCTCCTTATAAGCCATCCATTTATCATTTATTTTCTATCTGAATAGATATGCTTTTACTTGCCGCTTTCCTTTTCTCAATGAATATCATACTATCATAATAAGTGATTGCTTTGATTTGTTCTGAATATTTATTTCTGCCAAGTTCTTCCGTCTCCGAATACTGGGCATGAAGATAATCAATCAACCCCTTTGAATATTCAACAAATGTCTCCCCTTTATATGCCCCGCCATATTCTTTCATATAAGATGTATGGCAATCTTCACATAAATAGATGCCATCTTCATTCACTGCATCAAATAATTCCTCAAAAGCAACAATCTGTTGCTCCATGCTATGGCCTCCATCATCTATCACAATATCCACTTTCCCTATTTTCCTCTTCACCTCAGCCAGAAAATCCCTATCATCCTGTGAACCTATAAATATTTCGACATTTTCCTCCTCCAACTCTTTACAATTATCATTGATATCAATACCATAGACTTTTACAAAATTCCCTTCCTCTTGGAAATAGGTTTTCCACATCTGTAAAGAGCCTCCTTTAAATACCCCAATCTCTAAAATAGAAACATTTCTTCTCTTATACTTTGAAAAAAACCTATCATATGCTTCAAAATAATGAAGCCACTTGTCAATAAGCCTATGTTTTCCCTCAAAGAAAAAAGCCTCTAAACGATTCCATTTATCCTTTGACAATATTTCCAGCAATTCCTTTTCCGTATAAATACCTCCTGAAGACAATTCTGTCTGAAACTGCATATCGCCCAAATTATATATTTCATCTTTCGATAAAACGACAGTTTCCGTATAATACCTGATATTCCCATCTGATATGTGGTATCTATTTTTTAGCTGCTCAAATATTTCCCATCTGAACTTATCTGATACTGCTATGACTACCAATCCTGCGAAACCAGGCAAAACTTTTTGGGGTTCCTCAATAGGAATTCCCATAAATACATTCCCCCATAACCGGTCATCTGAATCAATTATCTGTATATTTTCCACTTTGCATTCCACACATTTTTTTATATACTTTTTGCCATATTGCCCAAACCCAAATATAACTGTTTTCTTATGCATATTATCTCCCTCTCCGCCTACAAAGCTTTTCTTTGATTTATTTTCCTCCATCTAATACAGCCATAGCCCATTTCGTCATATAGCTTTATAAATGTTCCTCTGTACCCACATACGCTAATAACTGCTGTATCGTAACTACCGGACACCTTACTTTTTCAGCCAGCCGCCGGCAAATGTCATCACACTTTTCCACTAATGTTACAATGATAATATCCGTTTCCGGCAATTCCTCTTCCATCCTGAATATTGCCAATTCCTGTTTAAAATCTATCGCTGACCGATCAACCGCATACATTACCTGAATATTACTGTTCTTCAATTCCAAATACAAGCTTTCCCCAATATATCCCATACCGTATATAGCGGCTGTACGGTACTGATGGCTAACAAAAAAACCCTTGAAATCTTTTCCCTGGTTTTTTAAATCAATCCAATTGCGCATTACATGGAAAATCTTGGAATTTTTCCTCATCTGTCTTATTGTCCGCATTGTATCCCTATCTTTCCAATAACAATACGTTCCCGCAGCTTCCATTAATTTTATCCACCGATCCAACATTCCGCACTCGTTTTTATTTAATATCCCCGTATCGGAAAGAATGCTTAATACTTCTTTAAGAGAACATATCATTTGATCCTCAACTATTGAGTCCGGTGTCCTGACAGAAGTATGGTAATATAGATACTCATCATTGACCACAAAACAATGCCCTTTTTTCAGCATCATAACCCATAAAAGGAAATCATCCGCACCGTTTACTTGCTGAATATATTGAAACCATTCTTCTGGGATACAGTCCTTCCTCATAATCACCTGTCCCGGCGACATAATTGGATTCCCTGAACATATTAACCTTTCCGTGCTGCTTATATTTTCCTCTAATGTTTTTGTATCCCCTAATGTACGGAACCGTTCCATCCAGCCATTACATACACAAGCAGGTGTCCGTGCCTCTTCAATCCTATGCCATTGGCTGTAAATCCAATTATCCCTTGCAAAATCATCCTGATCAAATAAAACAATATATTTCCCTTCTGCATTACGAACGCCAGTAACACGGGCGGCATGAATGCCCTTGTTTTCCTTATGATTCAATATTCTCACTGGAAATAATATATTTTCCGTTTCCAAAGCAATCTCTTCCTTTGGGTAATCATTTACAAAAATAACCTCCAAAGTAATTTTTCGGTTAAACTCTTGAAACAAATAATTTCTTGTTATCAATCCCAACAATTGACGACAATATTTTTTACCCCGATATAAAGGAATTATTATGGATACATCTATATTTCCCTTGTCCATTTCTACACCCCATAACCGCTTTCCCGGACTCAGTGTCAGCAATCCTGCGGCAAACAACGAAACATCAAGATTCCCTAAAATACTGTGAAGTCTTTACAATCCCCTCTTCCAATGTCAACCTTTTCCATTTTCCAAAACATTCTTCATATCTGGAAATATCCAAAATATTAACCGGAACATCTGCCTTTCTATTTTCCAGATACTCCACTGCCACTTTTTTCCTCAAACTCTTTTCTATTATACAAATCACTTCATTTACACTATGCCCTATTCCAGAACCGACATTAAACACTTTAAAACTGCCTGTATAATTAACAATATCCAAAATTGCCGCAATCGCATCCTCTATGTAAATATAATCCCTGATTACCGATCCATCGCCATAAACAGACAATATCTCATCTTTCATTGCTTTATATACAAACGTTGTAACAACGCCCTGTATGCCATCCGGTTTCTGATATTTTCCGTAAGGATTGGACAGCCTGATAATTCTATAATCTAATCCATATAAGTATCTATATAAATACAATAGTTTCTCAATCGTAATTTTCTGTAGTCCATACCCTGAAATCGGGTTATTGACAGCATCTTCCAATATAGGCACTGCACCGGATACTCCATATATGGTTCCTCCGGAAGACAAAAAAACCACTTTTTTCACCTCGTTTTTAACACAGGCATCTAAGAGCAGGGAAGTCACAACAACATTATCCATTAACCCCTTCCCAATATCCTGATTAGAATTGTTAGGAAGTGTTGTGCTGATTAAATGGTATACAATATCAATATTTTCCGTTAGCTGCTCAAAATCTGTTTTACTGCTGAAATCCCCCTTTATAATCCGGCATCTTTGCATTTGTCCTGATGCTATTTCAGGGCTGATTGATATTGTATCTTTATCAAATAAAACAAGTTCATCCTGTTGTCTATTGATTATCATTTCAAATAAATTTTTCCCAATAAACCCTCCAGCCCCTAAAATCAAACATCTCACACGTGAGCCCTCCTTGTCCGAACAGTCTGCTATATTGCCTTCGATATCTCAACATTCCCTGCCGCTTTGTTTGAAAGCAAGCTGCCCCCTCT
>Ga0137306_103631_pt1 | contig 11250 bp, 8 predicted proteins | sample Inofroosms_March_FD_97187 | JGI IMG/M metagenome (GOLD analysis project Ga0137306, IMG submission 97187) | Mouse cecal microbial communities from Vienna, Austria - N-Acetylneuraminic and N-Acetylglucosamine D2O microcosms_March | ecosystem: Host-associated > Mammals > Digestive system > Large... | reverse complement strand
ATCGCCTCCTCCACAGAATAGGCCACCTCGCTCCGCGCCATTTCGATCCCCAGGCTGTCCATGGTTTTCTTGAACTCAATCCGATCTTCCCCACGTTCTATGGCATCCACCTGTACGCCAATCACCTGTACGCCATATTTCTCCAATACGCCGTTCTTGGCAAGTTCTGAACAGAGATTCAGCCCGGACTGGCCGCCCAGGTTGGGCAGAAGCGCATCCGGGCGTTCCTTGGCAATGATCTGCTCCATACGCTCTGCGTTCAGCGGTTCAATATAAGTCACATCTGCAGTTTCCGGGTCTGTCATAATCGTGGCAGGGTTCGAGTTTACCAATACAATTTCATACCCCAGGCTGCGGAGAGCCTTGCAGGCCTGGGTGCCGGAATAGTCAAATTCACAGGCCTGTCCAATAACAATTGGGCCGGAACCGATAATCAGCACCTTATGGATATCTTTTCTTTGAGACATCATCGTTCCTCCTGTTCGTGGTTATGGGTGACTGTTGTGTACTTTCACAGCCACATTTTTGCATTCCTTTCATCATTATACAGGAAAAGCGGCAAAGCATCAATGGACTTTTATGCAAAATGTATGTTTTTCGATTGAAAGTAAGGGAAAGCTATGTTATAGTAAATTTATTATAAATGTTATGGAGGTAAGTATGAGAATCATCAAAGCGAAGGATTATCAGGACATGAGCCGTAAGGCTGCAAACATCATTTCAGCGCAGATTATTTTAAAGCCTGACTGTGTGCTGGGGCTTGCCACAGGCTCCTCGCCGATTGGCGCTTATCAGCAGCTTGTAGAATGGTATGGCAAAGGAGATTTGGATTTTTCCGGGGTGACCACCGTGAACCTGGATGAATACCGCGGGCTTCCACGGGACAATGCGCAGAGTTATTACTATTTTATGCATGAGCATCTGTTCGGGAAAGTAAATATCAATACGAGCCGGACATTCCTTCCAGACGGGATGGAAGCAGATCGGGAAGCTGCATGCAAGAAATACGATGAGACGATCCGTTCCGTGGGAGGGGTAGACCTCCAGCTGCTGGGTCTGGGGCACAATGGGCATATTGGGTTTAATGAGCCTGGGGAAGTCTTTGAAAAGGGAACGCATTGCGTAGATTTGTCAGAAAGAACCATTCAGGCGAATACCAGGTTTTTTGCTTCGGAAGAAGAAGTGCCGCGCCAGGCTTATACGATGGGGATCCAGACCATTATGATGGCCAGGAAAATCCTGCTGGTTGTATCTGGGGCGGATAAAGCGGAGATTGTAAGGGATGCGTTCTTTGGGGAAGTGACGCCGCAGGTTCCAGCTTCTATCCTGCAGCTGCATCAGGATGTGACGGTGGTGGCAGATGCAGCGGCGCTTTCTAAATGCGGGGAACTGCTTTAAGCAAAACGGACGCTGTTTCGGGAAAGCCAGCTGGCTTTGGCTATGATAATTTATAATTTAGAGCGGAGGGACTATGGCACAGAAACATCGGATTATCCATGGGCTGGCATTTCAGAAGGAAGGGATATTCCTTCCGGGGGATGTCTGCATATATAATGATAGGATTGTATCAGAAGAGGAATATTTCCAGATAGAGGGGGAGGAAACGGTAACGGAGGCAGACGGCGGGTATGTCATTCCGGGGCTGACGGATATCCATTTCCATGGATGTATGGGAAGTGACTGCTGCGACGGGAGCGAAGAGGCATTTCGCAGGATTGCGCAATATGAGCTAAGCCAGGGGATTACATCGATCACCCCTGCAACGATGACTATGCCGGAGGAGACATTGGCGCAGATCTGCAGGACGGTGCGGGATTTTTCCTGTGCAGAAGGGGCTGACCTCTGCGGGCTGTATCTGGAAGGGCCTTTTATTTCCAAAGCCAAAAAGGGGGCGCAGAATGAAAGCTATATCTGTGCGGCTGATACAGAAATGCTTAAGCGGCTCCAGGAGTTTTCCGGGAATATGGTGCGCACAGTTGTTGTCGCCCCGGAAACGGAAGGGGCTATGGAGTTTATCCGCCAGAACAAGAACCAGGTGCGGATCTCTTTGGCGCATACAACAGCAGATTATGAGATTTCCAAACAGGCGCTTTCGCTGGGGGCTTCCCAGCTTACCCATATGTTCAACGCCATGCCGCCCCTAAGCCACCGTGCGCCGGGGCCGATCGGGGCGGCCGCGGACGATAAAAACTGCATGGTGGAGTTAATCTGTGACGGCGTGCATGTGCATCCTTCGGTGGTGCGCACGGCTTTTAAGATTTTCGGGGATGATAGGATTGTATTGATTAGCGACAGCATGCGGGCTACCGGCATGGCGGACGGCACGTATGACCTAGGCGGACAGGCCGTTACAGTAACCGGGAACCTGGCTGTTCTGGAGGACGGCACACTGGCGGGATCTGTCACAAACCTGATGGACTGCCTGCGCACAGCCGTCACTTCTATGGGCATCCCGCTGGCCAGCGCCGTCAAATGCGCCGCCGCCAATCCTGCCCGCGCAATTGGGATGTTCCAGGATTATGGGACGTTAGATCCTGGGAAATATGCCAATATTGTGATTCTTGGCAAAGGGTTAGATACGAAGGCAGTCTTTCTTCGGGGAAAACGTATGGCCTGACTATCATGACACTACTTGGACATGATAGTTCTCCATCCAGGCGTCAATCTGCAGCAGATATGCCAGCATCTGCGGGCCTGCCATCAGCTGCCCATACCAGGGCTTGCCATAATCAGAAGGCTGGCTAAGGAACTTTTCCACCTTCTTTGGGTCGACAAATTGCAGGATGGGGGAATGTCCGGAGAGGATCCGCTCCCGCACCATGCCCTTGAGCAGCGACTCATAACGCGGATCATAAGTCTTCGGGTAGGGGGATTTGCGGCGGAACAATACTTCCTCCGGCAAAAGCCCCCTGCCAGATTCGCGCAGGAGGTTCTTCACTACCCCATTTCTCGTCTTCATTTCCCAAGGGACATTCCACACATACCGGACAATTCTTGTATCCGCAAAGGGTACGCGCGCTTCTAAGCCATTGTACATGCTGGCTCTGTCCATGCGGTTTAGGAGAGTCTGCATAAACCATTTGAGATTTAGGTAAGAGATTTCACGCCGGCGGGCTTCCTCCGGACTGTCCCCTTCCCATCTGGGGGTTTCAGCGACCGAGCGTTGATAGCTTTCCTGGACGTAGCTGTCCATATCCAGATATTCCAGGAACTCCTGGGAAAGCATTTCCTTCCTTGGGGAGAGATCCATTGTCCAGGGAAAGGTATCTGCCTGGAAGCATTCTCGCTTGTGGAACCAAGGATAGCCGCCGAAAATCTCATCGGCGCATTCCCCGGTAAGGGCTACCTTGTATTGCGTGCTGACCAGGGAGCAGAAATAGAGCATGGAGGCGTCCACATCGGCCATTGCAGGCAGGTCGTGGGCCTTTACGGAATCAAAAAGCATTTCTATCTGTTTCTCGTTGCCGCATTCGAGGAAAGTATGGGAGGAACCGATGTGCGCCACCATTTTTTCCACAAAAGGACGGTCCTGGGAGGGCTGGAAATCATTGGCCTTGAAATTTTTCTGGTTATCCACGAAGTCAAAGGAAAAGGTGGCCAGCTGTTGGCCTTGTTTCTTCAGTTCATCGGCGCATACAGCAGAAACGAGGCTGCTGTCTACACCGCCGGACAGGAAAGTACAGATCGGCACATCCGACACCATCTGGCGGCGTATGGCATCCTGCACCAGAGAAGAAACGGTTTCGATGGTCTTCTCATAACTATCCTCATGGGGATGGCTCTCTAACTTCCAATAAAGTTCCTGCCGCAAAGGCTGGTTCCTGCCATAGGAAATGCATTCCCCAGGGCGCACCTCACGCATATTCCGAAACACGCCGCAGCCTACGCTCCTGGCAGGGCCAATGCCAAAAATCTCATTGAGGCCTTCCCTCCCCACTTCCGCCTTGACGCCAGGATGCGCCAGGATGCCTTTGATTTCTGAAGCAAAGATAATCTCCTCCTGGCATTCTGTGTAAAACAGAGGCTTTACGCCCATGGGGTCACGGAAAAGGCACAATGTCTCTTTGGCAGAATCATAAATGGCGCATGCAAAGATGCCATTAAGCTGTGTGACAAAAGCGGAGCCAAATTCCATATATCCTAAGAGGATAACTTCTGTGTCGCAGGTCGTCTCAAACCTCCATCCACGTTTTTCCAAGGTTTCCCGCAGCTCTTTGGCGTTGTAAATCTCTCCGTTGTAGGCAATGCTGCAAGTTCTGCCTTGGGAAGTGCGCACCATAGGCTGGTGGCCGCCGGAGATATCCCGGATGGACAGGCGGCTGTGGGAAAGGCCGCAGTGCCTAGACAGATAGATTCCTGCATCATCCGGGCCGCGGCGCCATAATTTCTTGTGCATGCCCGTCAAAATGGAACGGTAATGCGTACCGTATTCCCTGTAATCTTTTGCTTTATGGTAAAATCCTGCAATTCCGCACATAAAAATCCACTCCTGCTTTTCTACATACATTGCATTGTATGGCGGGAGTGGATGAAATATGAAAGAATGTGTGTGGAATGGGAAGTTGGGAGATGCCTTGCCCAAACCAGCTGACGTTTGCCGTTTATAAAATCGGACCGATAAAGCGCTTAACAGGATCTGCTAAAGCCTTATTTCATTTTTATTTCCAAATAGGATTCGTTCCTTTTCTGCGTGATCAAGGCCTATAATAGCGCCTCTTTTGTCGTATTGGGTAAGCAGTTCGGTGTTCCTGGCTAAATGGCGTTCTCCATGGTTTGAGAGGAAATCCTCAATTTCCTGGCGGTTGCCGCGACGGAAGATGCGGCGGATTTCTTCTTGGGTATAGCTTGCAGGCTCTGGCACACCTGGCTTGGCAGTTGGGGAAATCCTGTTCCAGAACCTGTCTGCAATGCCTTGCTCTGCAGGCTGTCCGAAAACGGGCTGGCCAGCCTGCGCATTACGCTCTGCCGCTCCCCAGGACTGGGCGTCTATCCCTCCAAAAAAAGCAGCAGAATCGTTCTCTCCCTGGGTATCGATCCCTTCAAAAAAGGCTGTGGCGCCGTTTTCCTCCTGGGCGTCTACCCCTCCAAAAAAGGCGGTGGCATCCTTTGCTCCCTGCGCTTCGCCCGCCCCTTCCTGCCCCGACAGTTTCTCTTCCAAGATCTCCGGGAAATGCTCCTTGGGGGATGCAGGATTGTCATTCCAGATTTTGTTCCAGAGAGATTTTAGGAAATCTACGGCAGCCGTTACATATTTGCGCACTCCCTCCATTATGGAGGATTCCTGCTTTTTCGCTGCTGTTTTCTGGTAGCCTTGGCGGGAGATTTCCAGCTTTACGCCAGAAGCTGCCTGCGATGCAGACTTCTGTGTATCATTCTGCGATGGCGTCCCCTTTGTCTTCTCTGCTTTTTTCTGGCCTCCCTTTTCGTAGACGATGCCCTGCTTTCCCAGATCCAGGTTAAATTCGGAAGACTCCGTATTTGAGCGTTTCTGCTGGTTTATCTTGGAATATTCGTAATACTTCTGGTTGCTGACTTTATCTACCATAACAAATTCCATCCTTTCTGAGGATAAAAGTTATTTTTGAACCGTTCCTTCGTGGTTTATATGCAAATGGCATTCCATTTCTGAGTTTCCTTGCACAACAGAAGTTTAGCCAAGGAAACGCAATACGGTTTTCCCTTATACTCTTTTCCTTATAAATAGAATCGGCAATTTTCCCCCTTTTATAAAGAAGCCGGGAGGGCAATTTTTTCTTGCAATGTGATTTTTTGCGTTATACTAACTGTTGGAAAAATCGGCAAATCTGTATCCATAGATACATTCGGCTGCATAAGACAGTTCGTGACCATCCTGTCTCTAAACAAAACTAGGGATTTCATAGAACGGAATGATTCTGCGCGTTGCTTGTGCCAGCGGATTTTCGTTTTTGTATTGCGGAAATATTCTGCCAGAAGTTTTCCGCAGACAATAAATGGTGGGCCTTTACGAGAAAAAAGTTTGGGGATTCCCAAAAATTCCTGTGGCTGCGGAACAACGGCTCTACCCTGCTCTCGCAGCTTATCAATACCGTACTGTTCACCTGGGGGACGTTCCTTGGGGTCTATGACACCGCTACCATGGTATCCATTACGGCTTCCAGCTACATCATCTTCCTTGTGACAAGCATTGCTGACACGCCCTTTATCTACCTGGCAGGCTAAAACAGCAGCCGCAGCCGCCAAGCGCCATAATTCCTTATGCGGCTGTACGAATCATATGATGCTGGGCGTCAGATTTATCTGGCGCTCAGTAAAAAATACCCCCACAGAAAACCTGTGGGGGTATTTTTATGAAACGGGACAGCCAAAGAAGGGACTCGAACCCTCGACCTACGCATTACGAATGCGACGCGCTACCAACTGCGCCACTTTGGCATGTACCTCAATCAATTCTTGTTTATTATACTCGCTCTGTGGGAATTTTGCAATCCCCTTTTTAAATTTTTTTATATTTGTTAAATTCTTTGATTTTTTATGTATTTTCTGACTATTAAGGCACATCGGATGATCATAATATCGGATACTCCCCATCACATTTTTAAAGTGTTACAACTGTACTGCGCATTCCGTGAGAACATGATTCAGGAGTGAGGGGCGATTTTTGCGTAGCAAAACTCTAAATTTCGCCCCGAATCGTTACTATGAGCGGCTCCCAGACCGTGAATCGTAACACACGATCCAAAATATTTACAGACTTCCTATCCTTCTACTAGACAACATTCTGCAGATACTATATAATAGATGTAACAGTTCAACACTTATGGCGTTGTAAAACAATCCCGATACGTTTATTATCAGTCGTATCCTATAGCTCCCGGCTTTCGCTATGGGAAGTGTCAATATTCTATCACGGCTCAGAAGGAGGCTCTTATGAGGAAAAATGTAGCAATCGGAATCCAGGACTTTGATAAATTAATGAAAAGCGGCTGCTTTTATATCGATAAGACAGACTTCATCCGTGAATGGTGGGAAAGCGGAGATGAGGTAACATTAATCGCCCGCCCCCGCCGCTTTGGCAAGACCCTGAACATCAGCATGCTGGAACGCTTCTTCTCCATACAGTGTACCGAACAGGACGACATATTCCAGGGGCTGTCCATCTGGCAAAGGGAAGCCTACCGCAAGCTGCAGGGTACTTACCCTGTGCTCTTCCTTTCTTTTGCCATCATAAAAGAGACCAGCTTTCCCGAGGCCAGGAAGGGCATCTGCAGAATGATCGAGGAGCAGTACAACAAATATGATTTCCTATTGGAAAAAGGGCTGCTGAACGAAAAGGAACGCGCATTCTACCAGTCCGTCACCGCGGATATGTCCAGCAGCACGGCCGCCGTGGCTCTGCGCATGCTCTCGGACTTCCTATGCCGCCATTACAAGAAAAAGGTGATTATCCTTCTGGACGAATACGACACCCCCATGCAGGAAGCCTATGCGAGCGGCTATTGGGAGGAAATGACAGCCTTCATCCGCACCATGTTCAATGCCACCTTCAAGACGAACCCCTGGCTGGAACGGGCGGTTATGACGGGGATTACACGCGTCAGCAAAGAGTCCATCTTTTCTGACCTGAATAATCTAAAAGTAATAACCACTACCTCTGAGGAATATGCTACTTCTTTTGGATTTACGGAACAGGAAGTATTTGCAGCCTTGGATGGACAGGGGCTTGGGGAGGAAAAGGAAGGCGTGAAACGGTGGTATGACGGATTTACCTTCGGCAGCTGCCCGGATATCTACAACCCATGGTCTATCCTGAATTTCCTGGACACTGGGCAATTTGGCGCCTACTGGGCAAATACCAGCTCCAACAGCCTGGTAAGCAAACTCATCCAGGAAGGCGGTAAGGATACGAAGGAAAAATTCGGGGATCTTTTACAGGGCAAAAGCCTGCATGAGGCAATTGACGAGCAGATTGTATATAATCAATTGAACCTGGATGAAGGGGCTATCTGGAGCCTGCTGCTGGCAAGCGGCTACCTGAAGGCGTTATCCAAGGAATCGTATCGGGGGAATTATGCCCTGGACACGCCATTATCCGAACTGGGGCTGCCAGAATATGAGCTAACATTTACAAACCTTGAAGTTACCCTTATGTTCCGAAGCATGGTAAAAGGCTGGTTCGCCCCAGCCAACCGGGATTATAATGATTTTGTAAAAGCCATGCTCCAGGGGGATATCAAATCCATGAATGGCTATATGAACCGCGTGGCTTTACAGACTTTTAGCTATTTTGATACAGGGAAACATCCCTCCCTGTCAGAGCCGGAACGCTTCTACCATGGCTTTGTGCTGGGGCTCCTTGTGGACTTGGGCGGGCGCTATACGCTGACTTCCAACCGCGAGAGCGGGTTCGGGCGCTATGACGTGATGCTGGAGCCAAAGGATATCACAAGGGATGACGCCATCCTGCTGGAATTTAAGGTGCTGGACGAGACGGAGGAAGCAAGCCTGGAAGATACGGTACAGGCCGCATTGAAGCAGATCCAGGAGAAACAGTATGCCGCGTTGCTGATTGCCAAAGGGATCCCAAAAGAGCGCATCCGCGCCTATGGCTTTGCCTTCCAGGGGAAGAACGTGCGGATTGGGGCGTAATACGCCCCTGATGTTTTATAATAAATGTAACAGTTCGGTGGCTTTAAAATGAAAATGATTTGAATAAAAGTAGTTTGGATAGAAATAGTTTGAACGAAAATGATTTGGATGAAATGGTTTGAATGAAAATAGTTTGGCATGAGGATTTTATGGAAAAGAATGTAGCAATTGGGATCCAGGACTTTGATGAATTAATTACAGGCGGCTGCTTTTATATCGACAAGACAGACTTTATCCGCGAATGGTGGGAAAGCAGGGATAAGGTGACATTAATTGCCCGACCCCGCCGTTTTGGGAAAACCTTGAACATCAGCATGCTGGAACGCTTCTTCTCCATACAGTATGCTGAGCAGGGCAACGTATTCCAGGGTCTGTCCATCTGGGAAAAGGAAGAATACCGCCAACTGCAGGGGACTTACCCAGTCATCAGCCTTTCTTTTGCCGCGGTTAAGGAACAGAACTTTACGGATGCAAGGAAAAAAATCTGCCAGCTCATCACATGGGTGTATGGGAACTGTTCCCAACTGCTCCATCCGGCAGAGCTTACCGAACAGGACCTGGCATTTATGAAACGCATTACCATGGATATGGACAACGTAGACGCTTCCCTGTCCCTCTATTACCTTTCCAAAATGCTAAGCCGCAGCTGTGGGAAAAATGTAATTATCCTCCTGGACGAATACGACACCCCCATGCAGGAAGCCTATGTGGGCGGCTACTGGGACGAGATGACGGCCTTCATCCGCACGTTGTTCAATGCCACCTTCAAGACAAACCCCTGGCTGGAACGGGCGGTTATGACAGGCATCACGCGTGTCAGCAAAGAGTCTGTCTTTTCAGACTTGAACAACCTGAACGTAGTGACTACCACATCAGAAGAATATGCCACTTCCTTCGGCTTTACCGAGCAGGAAGTGTTTGCCGCCCTGGATGAACAGGGGCTTGGCGAGGAAAAGGAAGGCGTAAAAAAATGGTATGACGGCTTTACCTTTGGGGACTGCCCGGATATCTACACCCCCTGGTCCATCCTGAATTTCCTCGATAAGAAAAAATACGACACCTATTGGGCAAATACCAGCTCCAACAGCCTGGTAAGCAAGCTCATCCGGGAAGGCAGCCAGCGGCTGAAAAAGAAATTCGAGGACTTATTGCAGGGGGAAAGCCTCTGGGAAGCCCTGGATGAGCAGATCGTCTATGCACAGCTGCCCGGAAATGAGAGCGCCGTCTGGAGCCTGCTTCTGGCAAGCGGCTACCTGAAAGTGCTGTCCTATGGGCAATATGAAATAGATGTATGGGACGATGACAGCAGGCAATACCAGCTCGTGCCGACAAACCTGGAGGTAAGGAAAATGTTCCGCAGCATGGTAAGCGGCTGGTTCGCCCCGGCAGATTCTGATTACAACGAGTTCCTCCATGCACTCCTGGCAGGGGATATCAAATCCATGAACGGCTATATGAACCGTGTGGCTTTGCGGACATTTAGCTATTTCGATACGGGGAAACATCCCTCCCCCTCAGAGCCGGAACGCTTCTACCATGGCTTTGTGCTGGGGCTCCTTGTGGACTTGGGCGGGCGCTATACGCTGACTTCCAACCGCGAAAGCGGGTTCGGGCGCTATGACGTAATGCTGGAGCCAAAGGATATCACAAGAGATGACGCCATCCTGATGGAATTTAAGGTATTGGACGAAACAGAAGAAGCCAGCCTGGAAGACACAGTGCAGGCCGCGCTGAAGCAAATCCGCGAAAAACAGTACGCCGCGTCGCTGATTGCCAAGGGAATCCCCAAAGAGCGCATCCGCGCCTATGGCTTTGCCTTCCAGGGGAAGAACGTGCTAATTGGGGATTAAAGCAATACAACATCCATTGTTTCTGATGCTTGGATCACTCCGCTATTGTCGTTTTGCTCTGCTATGCCGATGGGATGGCTTCCAGCACAGTTTATCACAAACCAAAGTGTAGGCATCACCGCTATGCCTACGTTTTTTGTAATGCACTTATGGAAGGAATATCCTGCGCAATCTGCATCACTTATTTTTCTACAGTTCCTTTTATGCATATATGTCAATTCCTGAAATATCTGCATTTCCCCCTTTACAGAATATAAATTTTATGTTAAGATTATATAAATTTTTTATAAAATCCCCAAAAGAATAATACAAACTGATAGCTTCGCAGGTGAGGTTGCCCCCTATCCTGCGTTTTTTCAATTTTGCAGAATGGATTCTTTTTCGCGGGAACAGAACATATCATCAAAAGAGGAGGACATGTAACATGCTAGATTTTATCACAAACCTTAACAATGCGGTCAACAATATCGTCTGGGGCTGGCCTGCGCTCATCCTGCTGGCCTTTGTCGGCGTAATGATGACCTTCCTGACGAAGTTCTTCCAGCTGACCCACATCAAACATTGGTTCCAGATGACCCTGGGCGCCATGTTTAAAGACAAGCATGTATTAGGCCATACGCAGGACCGCTCCATTTCCCAGTTCCAGTCCCTGTGTACCGCACTTGCGGCTACCGTAGGAACCGGAAATATTGTGGGCGTAGCCGGCGCCATTATGGTCGGCGGCCCTGGGGCTGTATTCTGGATGTGGCTGATTGCCTTCTTTGGCATGATG
>Ga0137306_103629_pt1 | contig 11251 bp, 6 predicted proteins | sample Inofroosms_March_FD_97187 | JGI IMG/M metagenome (GOLD analysis project Ga0137306, IMG submission 97187) | Mouse cecal microbial communities from Vienna, Austria - N-Acetylneuraminic and N-Acetylglucosamine D2O microcosms_March | ecosystem: Host-associated > Mammals > Digestive system > Large... | reverse complement strand
CAAATCCCCAGTAATTCCGCCAAACTCTCTCAATATCATCCGATGATACCAGATAAATATAACGACTGCCGCAGACACGGTAAATAATCCGACCAACCAGCCTCCTATACAAAACAAAAAAAATACGGCGGCCATACCCCAGACTATCATAGATATCTGCACCACCCGTGTCTGTGCGCCTTTCGCAAAGGTACTGACTAACCCCTCTGCTCTCGCCTTTGGCCACGAGACCACCGACCAGCCGCTCAGCGCCCGCTCCAGCACATAGATTCCTGCTACCGCCGGAAATGCCTTTTCTTTCAATTCACTAAATGCGGCCAAATATAATAGAAGATAAACGCTACATCCTAAAATGGCAAACGCTCCTGTATGTGGGTCTTTCATAATTTCCAGCTTTCTTTTTGCTGGCTGGCAAGAACTGCGGGCATCCACCACATCCAAAAATCCATCCATATGGATTCCTCCTGTAAGAAGCACAGGAAGTCCAGTGCCAATGCAGGCATAAGCAATCTTTCCCAGTGCCACTTTTTGAGCCGCCCAGTCAAATCCTACCATCACTCCTCCCATCACCACCCCGATCAGCGGAAAAAAACAAAGTGCATATTTCATACCCTCTGCCGTCCATTCCACCTGTGAAACCGGAATCCGCGAATACATGGCAAACGCAATCATCAGGCTTTCGTAAACCGTTCTGCTTTTTTTCCTTTCTTTTTTCTCACTATCCATACTATTACTATTCATACTTTTCCTGATTTCATCCCTTCCTGCGCTATACTTTGTCATCGAACTCCATGGTTTCCTGTTTTTATGGATAAGGCAATCCCATATACCACCTCTGTCACCTGATCGGCCATAGCTGCCAATTCCCGATTTATTTGTCCCAACAACCGAATATACCGCATCGTCTCCGCTTCGTAAAAGCATCCGTCTGAAAACACCTCATTCGTAATGATGATCACGATCGCGGCACAATCCTGCAAATGCCAGATTCCTCTTTGAATCCGCCCTAAAATCTCCTCGTCTGTTCCCCCTTCTTCAAATAGCTCATTCGCCACCAAATTGGACATACATTCCAATAAAATCACCGTATTTTTCCAAAGCCCTGCCTCAGATACTGCCTCTTTTTCCTTTACTGGTCTTTTCGGTAGCACCACGGTTTCGAGATTGCGATATACTTCTATCGTATGAAATCCTTTGCCCAAGCGCTGTTGACGATGTCTGGCTACCCGTGCCTTTCCCTCTTCTCCCCAAGGCCGCATCGTAGCCAGATAATAACGGTATCTGCCTTTGGCCTCCTCTGCCATCTGTTCCCCATAAACAGACTTCCCGCTGGCGCTGCCTCCGGTAATTAAATGGATCATTTCTCACCCCCTGGCAGGGTGATCACATACACCGGATTCTGTCCCTGCATCAGATGATAATTTCCCAACTTTTCAGCCCTTGCCACCTGCACACTGACAATCTCCGCTTCTCGCTCACAACGTTGAAGATATTCCCCCACCGCTGTCAATGTCTCCAGAGCAATGACATTAAGTACTACTCGTACCTGGGGGTTGAGCTTTTGTACCTGATCCAATATCTTTGCTAACTCTCCCCCACTGCCTCCAATGAATACCCGGTCCGGAACCGGAAGTCCCGTTAGAGCCTCTGGTGCACGGCCTTGAACTACCGTCAAATTTTCCGCTCCCAGAACCTCTTGATTCCTGCGAATCAGCTCGCATCCCTCTTCTTTCTGCTCAATAGCATAGACATGACCCTCTCTTGCGATCAAAGCTGCCTCGATTGCCACTGATCCGGTTCCTGCTCCGATATCATAAATAATACTGTCTTCTTGCAACTCCAGTTTAGCAAGTGAGATCGCCCGAATCTCACTTTTCGTCATGGGAATTCTGCCGCGAATAAAGCGTTTATCCTCCATTTCCGATCCTCCTAAAATTCTGCCCTCGTTTTTACAAGCTCTCTCATTTTTAATTTTTCCTGAAAAGTATCGGGATGATCCAAAATTACTGCTACCAGGGAATCCGTTTCCTGTTCACAAAGTTCCCTCACCTTCTCTATGAAAATTATTTCCTCCGGATAGCCCAGCCGAATTCCTGCTGACACCCAGATATCCCCCCATCCGGATCGCTCTAATCTTCTACACAAACTCTTCAGATTTTCCTTTCCTCCCATCAGCAAAAACACGCTCTGATGCGCTTCTAACAACTTCTCCACGTCACAATCCCTGCCATGAATGCTGGCCGGATAAATCTCCTCCCAGGACCTTCCCAGCCGCGAGCAAAGACAAGACAATGTAGAAATCCCAGGAAAAATCCGGACACTGACGTTTGCTTTTGCAATCCCGCCTTTTCCCATCAAAGCATTCAGCAAAGAACTACAACCGCTGTAAAACCCCGTATCCCCGGAATATATTACCGCAATCCGAGAAAATTTCGGATGCTTCTCAAGCCAGTCTCGGATCTCTTCTCCCAGATATATCATCTTCCTGGGTTTTCCCTTCACCCATCGCTCCACATCTGCCAATAATCGCGGCGCTCCCAGTACTATCTCACACTGTTGCAGCGCCTCCCGTGCTTCCATCGTTAATTGATTCCCACATCCCATGCCGGCCCCAATCAAAAACACCTGCTGTCTGACCTCTGTCCGGCATCTTTTCTCCGATATGTCTTCCCCATCCTTTGCCAGTAACTGTAATTCCTCTCTGGCCCGCTCCATCAAAATTCCCTGTTCTTTTCCCGGTCTCTGAATTACAACCGTTTGCACCCCGCAGATTTCTGCCGCCCTGAGCTTTTCCAAAAATCCTCCCTGACTGCCTGACTCCTTTGTCACCAACCATTTGGCCCCGACAGCGCGAAGCATGGCCACATTCATTTCTTCTGAAAACGGTCCCTGCATAGCAATCAATTGCCGGCCGGATAACCCCAGTTTCTCACAGCGAGCCAGTACCTGACTGTCTGGCAGCACTCTGGCAAAAATACGCTCTTTTACAGACAATACTTCCACAAATACTGCCAATTCCTTACTACCGGTAGTCAAAAGCACTGGCTTGCTGTCCTTTTCCAGGATTTCTGCCGCTTCCTGTGCGCTATGCACCCGAACAATCTGCGGTTTCGGTTCCTCCTCCTCCTCTTCCTCTTTTGCCTCCTCTTCTTTTCGCAGTACCCGCAAGCAGCGTATTTCTGCCCGCTGGCATGCTTCCCGGATTTGCTCACTAGCCGCCATTGCATAAGGATGCGTCGCATCCAATACCAAAAGAGGCTGTTCTTTTTTCAGCAGCCGGAATATTCCCTCTTCATCCAATGTCCCACAACGCACCAATAAATCTTCCCTTTCTCCTGCTACTTTTTTTCCGTATTCCGAAACCACACTGAGCAGAGTCGGAATTTTCTTTGATGCCGCATACATTGCCAGTTCCCGGCCCTCTGTCGTCCCTCCGAAAATTATTGCTTTCGTCATCCTGTCTCTGTCCTTTCTGTCACTCTACCCCTCTTCTGCCATACTGCCGATCCCATTCTGCCTGTGCCACTGCCACTGTCACTCCGTTTTCCGCCCGCTTTCTTACCACAAGTCTTCCCCCTACTCCCGCTCCGGCAAGTGCCGCCCGTTCACATACATTGCCGGTTCCTGTCACCTGCCGGACAAAAGCAGATTCTTCCACGGATTCCTGAATTTGCTCCAGTTGCTCTGCCGAAAAAGTGAGAAAAGGCACAGCCCATTTTCTAGCCAACCAACAAATCCCTTCCTCCTCTTTCTTTCGATCAATGCTGGCCAGACAGCTTACCGCACGCCAGTCCAGCTTCGCCTCTCTTAAAATCCGTTCTATCATTTCCTCAATCCGTTCTTTTTTCATTCCTTTCCGGCAGCCGACTCCCACGATCAATATCCGGGGTAAAAGCCGCAAAAGCCGTCTTTCTGTGATCAGCTTTTTGAGCAACTCCTCCCCCGGATCCGGCTGCGTTCTCACAGTCAACCATAGGTTTCTCTCCCCGGCTTGTCCATAGAAATATCCGGCCGGCAATGGCTCAAGCAGAGGAAAATCGCTGAAAAATCCTACCGGCTTCTCCTCCAGCAAAGACGCCGCCACCTGTTTTGCCTGTTCCCGATCCCCGATTTGCCATCCCCTCTCGGCCGCCCAGACATCTGCTGCTTTCTTCTCGTTTACATCTGTCGCTGTGGTGATCACCGGCTGTGCACCACAGACGTTTGCCACCGTTTTCGTCAATTCATTGGCTCCTCCCACATGACCAGACAACAGAGAGATGACATAGTGCCCTGCCTCATCCATCACTACTACCGCCGGATCGGTCAGCTTGTCATTTAAAAAAGGAGCTATGGCCCGTACGGCAATTCCCACTGCTCCAATATAAATCAATCCGTCTGCCTGTAAAAATTGTCTGCCTGTCCATTCTCCCACAGATTCTGCCATCAAATTAATCCCTGGCTGTCCGGCTCCGGCCTCCGCCAAAAAACGAGGCTGTATATATCCCTCGCACGCGTCTCCAGATTCTCGAAAATGTCTTGTCAGCCGGCTGCACCATCTGGCTCCGGCTCTGGTAAAACTAATCACTGCCAGCCTCATACGCTTCCTTTCCACAAATCCAGAAATTCCTCCGCCCGCTCCGTTTTCCCTACAATGCCATGTGCCGAAGAAAACACACAAATCTCTGCCTTAAGCCGTCCTTCTGTCCATTGTGATAGATGTTCTTTTATACGGATTGCCACCTGATTCATAACGGCCTCCGCCAATCCTGCCTTTTGCAACCATCCCACCGCTTCCTCCGTGGTATTCGCTTTGCCAATCTGGACAAACAGTTCTTTCATCTCTGCTTCCGTCAGATCTTCTCTCTCTTCTCCTGTTTTCTCAAAAACCATTTCCTTTTTTTGTTCCTTTGGCATTTTCTTCCACACTTCGCGCGCCAATCGCTCCATCGTCTCCATCCTGTGATCTCCATATCGGGAATGCGTGTTTTTTACTCCTCCCGCCACCTTTATCAATTTTCCGATGTGTCCTGCCAACAGCAGCTTTTCCCATCCCTCCTCCGCCGCAAAATCCACAGAATCCCCGATAAAGTTGCTGCATTTCACAGCTTCGCCTAATGGTATCCCCAACTCCTGTTTTAAGAACGTCTCTCCATAATTCCCCGGTGTCAGCAGCAGCACTGGTTCCCTGGCCACTGCTTTCATCCGGATATCCAGACGAATGGTTTCTAAAAGAGCCTGCTCACTCATTGGCTCCACGATCCCGGTGGTTCCCAGAATCGAGAGTCCACCGCGAATTCCCAGCCGCGGATTAAATGTCTTTTCTGCCAAATGAATGCCTCCTGGAATGGCAATCTGAATTTCCAGCTTTCCCTCATACGCCATATCTCTTCGCACCGTCTCTACGGCTGCCAAAATCGCCCTTCGAGGCACCGGATTGATCGCATAATAGCCTACCGGACAGGACAACCCTGCCCGCTCTGCGATTCCGATTCCCGGTCCGCCATTCAGATAGAGTTTGGGATATTCTTTCATCCTGTATCCGGCTCCCTGATGGCAGAGCTCTTCAAACCTCTCTTCCAAAATTGGCAGCACCCTGGCGTACACCCACACACCATCTGTCACATCCGGATCGTCTCCGGCATCCTTTTTTACCCGGCACCAATCGTTTGTCCCTGCCATTCCTTCCAAAGCCTTCCCGTACTCCGGACAAAAATCTGCCATCGCGCCATTCCCCAGGCAAACACTTACCTGCTTTGGCAATCCCTTTTTCTCTTTCTTACCATCATTCTTGTTATGAAACAAGAAAACAGCTGCAGCCATAGCCGCAGCCGATGCGCAACTCCCCGTAGTATATCCGCTTCGCAGCTGTCTTACCATCCTTTTTCCCCCAAACCTCTTTTGCGATACTTACATCTTATCATAGCAATTCTATCTTTTCAATATCTTCAAAATACAGTTATCCTGCCCGAACCTGAATTAGTTCTTCGGCAATGTCCTCCATCATCTCCCAAAAGATAGTCATTTTCACCAGGTAACAAAGCAAAAGCCCCCGCATCATCTCTGATGCGGGAGGCCCATTTCTCAATGCTTATTCATTTCCGTACAGATTCACCAACTTGGACAGATACTCATATCTCTCCTTTGCCTCAGCCTCATTCTTCTCGAACAACTTGGCAGCTCTCTCCGGATTCTTCATCGCCAGGGAAGCATAACGCACTTCACCCTTTAAGAAGTCCTGATAGCCTTCCATATTCGGAGCTTTGCTGTCTAAGGTAAACTTCTTCTCAGCTGCCGGATTGAAGCGGAAGTTATTCCAGTAACCAGTCTCAACTGCCAGCTTCTCCTCGGTCTGAGCCTTGCTCATACCCTTCTTGATACCATGGTTGATACATGGAGCATAAGCTAAAATCAGGGACGGACCCGGATAAGCCTCTGCCTCTGCAATCGCCTTCACAGTCTGAGCATAGTCAGCGCCCATAGAAATCTGAGCTACATATACGTAACCATAAGACATGGCAATGCTCGCCAGATCTTTCTTCTTGGTCTCTTTACCGCCAGCTGCAAACTGAGCAACTGCACCCGTCTTGGTAGCCTTAGAGGACTGACCGCCGGTGTTGGAATAAACCTCGGTATCATAAACCATGATATTGATATCTTTGCCGCTTGCCAGCACGTGATCCACGCCGCCAAAGCCGATATCGTATGCCCATCCGTCACCGCCGAAGATCCACTGAGACTTCTTAGCCAGGAAATCTTTGTTGGCCACGATATACTTACAAGTCGGGCAATCAACGCCTTCCAAAGCCGCCACCAGCTTATCGGTAGCGCTTCCGTTCAGAGCGCCGATACCAAAGGTATCCAGCCACTCCTTGCAGGCAGCCTTCATTTCTTCGGTAGCTCTCTCATCCGCAGCAACTGTCTCAACCTTCTCCTTCAGCTCATCACGAATCGCATTCTGAGCCAGCAACATACCAAAACCAAACTCTGCATTGTCCTCAAACAAAGAGTTATCCCATGCCGGACCCTGACCTTTGGCATTTACCGTGTAAGGAGTGGACGGAGAAGAGTTACCCCAAATGGAGGAACATCCCGTCGCATTGGCAATGTACATTCTGTCACCGAACAACTGCGTGATCAGCTTCGCATAAGGAGTCTCACCACAACCTGCACAAGCGCCGGAGAACTCAAGCAACGGCTGCTTGAACTGGCTGCCCTTTACCGTGGTCTCTTTGAACTTATCAATTACTTCCTGTTTGATGGCAACAGTCTGACCGAAATCATAAACTGGCTGTGCATCCATATGAGCTGCCAGCTTGTCCATGGTCAGCGCCTTCTCACCCTTCTTGCCTGGGCAGACATTCGCACAGGAACCACATCCGGTACAATCCAGAGCTGACACGGTGATAGCAAACTTGTAATCTGCCATGCCGGTCATCGGCAGCATCTTCATATCAGCCGGCGCTTTCGCCGCCTCATCAGCAGTCATCGCCACCGGACGAATAACCGCGTGCGGACATACATAAGAACAGAAATTACACTGAATACAATTGTCCGGATTCCATACGGGTATGCTAACGGCAATACCGCGCTTTTCATATGCAGAAGAACCAGAAGGTGTGGAACCATCTACATAATCATTAAATGCAGATACTGGCAGACTGTCGCCTTCCTGAGCGCTGACCTTTGTTTGAATATTGTTCACAAAATCAATGACATCTTTTCTGCCCTCAGTCACTACCTTATAATCCAAACCTTCATCTGCACCGCTCTTCCAGCTCTCTGGAACTTCTACCTTCACCACATTCTCAGCGCCCGCATCGATTGCCGCCCAGTTCTTCTTTACCACGTCCTCACCTTTACGGCCATAGGTCTTCTGTGCGGCATCCTTCATCAGCTGAATCGCCTTCTCTTCCGGAATAATACCGGTCAGCTTAAAGAATGCGGACTGTAAGATCGTGTTGATACGAGTCGGACCCATACCAGTCTCAATACCAATCTTTACACCATCGATGGTGTAGAACTTGATGTTGTGATCCGCGATGAATTTCTTCATCTGGCCTGGCAAATGTTTCTCCAGCTCTTCTGCGTTCCACGGACAGTTCAAAAGGAACGTACCACCATCCACCAACTCCTGAACCATGTTGTACTTGCGCACATAAGACGGATTATGACAAGCCACAAAGTTTGCCTGGCGAATCAGATAAGTGGATTTGATCTTCTTATGTCCGAAACGCAGATGGGACATGGTTACACCACCAGATTTCTTGGAATCATAATCAAAATATGCCTGTGCATACATGTCAGTGTTATCACCGATAATCTTGATGGAGTTCTTGTTGGCGCCTACGGTACCGTCTGCACCCAGACCCCAGAACTTACAGTTGGTGGTCCCTTCTGGAGTGGTAACTAACGGTGCCCCCAACTTCAGAGACAAATTGGTCACATCATCTTCGATACCAATGGTAAATCTCTTCTTGTCATGATTGCCATATACCGCCACAATCTGTGCCGGGGCAGTGTCTTTGGAACCCAAACCATAACGACCAGAGAAGATCTCCACTGCGTCAAACTTGCTGCCCTTCAATGCGGCAACTACATCCAGATACAGCGGCTCACCCAGCGAACCTGGCTCCTTCGTTCTGTCAAGAACCGAAATCTTTTTCACGGAATCCGGAATCGCTGCAATCAGAGCTTCCGCGCTGAATGGACGATACAGACGAACTTTCACCACACCAACCTTAGCGCCGGTGGTCTTTACCATGTAATCGATAGTCTCTTCGATGGTGTCATTAACAGAACCCATCGCCACGATCACATGCTCAGCATCTGGTGCACCATAATAGTTGAACAGCTTATAATCCGTACCAATCTTAGCGTTTACCTTGTCCATGTACTCCTGCACAATCCCTGGCAGCGCATCATAATATGGGTTGCAGGCTTCTCTTGCCTGGAAGAAAATATCCGGGTTCTGTGCAGAACCTCTCTGGCAAGGATGATTCGGATTCAGAGCATGTTTGCGGAACGCAGCAATAGCATCCCAGTCAGCCATCTCAGCCAGGTCATCATAATCCCAAGCTTCAATCTTCTGAATCTCGTGAGAAGTACGGAAACCATCAAAGAAATTGATAAACGGAACCTTACCTTTGATCGCTGCCAAATGAGCAACTGCGGTCAGGTCCATAACCTCCTGTACACTGGACTCGCACAGCATGGCACAGCCAGTTTGACGGCAGGCATACACATCGGAATGATCGCCAAAGATGGACAGTGCATGACTGGCCAGAGCACGCGCGGATACATTGATCACGCCCGGAAGCTGCTCACCGGCAATCTTGTACAGGTTAGGAATCATCAGTAACAGACCCTGGGAAGCCGTATAAGTGGTGGTCAGCGCACCTGCTGCCAGGGAGCCGTGGACGGCACCTGCTGCACCAGCCTCAGACTGCATCTCAGTGATCTGAACCGTGCGGCCGAAAATATTCTTTCTGCCTTCGGTCGCCCATTCATCCGTATGCTCAGGCATAACAGAAGAGGGGGTGATGGGATACATAGCAGCTACTTCGGTAAATGCATACGAAGCATGAGCAGCAGCCTGATTACCATCCATGGTTTTCATTTTTCTTGCCATTTGATTTTCCTCCTACAAATGTGAATATTGCTCGTTCCGGAAATGCCCCGGAACCCTGTCTTTTATTATAGCAACTTTTTATCATTTTGCAAATACGAAAACCGCAAATTCACGTATTATTTCTCATACAATGCCCTCAGGGAGCAGGGCAACAAAAACAAAATCAGAGAGGGTGCTGCAAAATAAGTCATTTGCCATTTCCGTTATCCTGTGTTTGGACGATTCACGTACACAGAATATGAAAAAGCTGATAACTTATTTCACGATACCCTCTCTGAAGGAAATTCTCATTGTTTAATTCTCTGGCATCGGTACAACCATTGGCGGAACATTTCCCTGTTGTGATGGCGGTTCCGCAGGATTAGGCGCTGGCTGAGCTGTCGTAGCAGATGGTTGCCCTACCGTTACGGGAACGGATTCTGTCGTCTGCTGAGTCGCCGTCGTATTGCTTCCCGGAGCTTCTCCTACTGCATTCCCAGCATTTCCGCCGCCGGATCCCATAACTCCAGGACCTCCTCCCGACGTGCCAGAAGTCCCCGCAACCGTACTTTCCGGCTGAGACTGCGGAAATCCGTCCCCGGCCCCTTCCGGAGCAACTGAGGATTGAATCGGATCAATGGTACTTTCGGTAGGCACGGATTCGGAAGCCATAACACTTCCCGATGTATTTCGTAAAACAACTGGCGCATGACCTCGATACGTCACCACATGATCGACTTCCTGGCTTATAATCTCATCGCCTTTCTTGATTTCCAGACGCGTCTCCCAGTAACTGCCTTTACTTCCGGAACTCTTGACCTTTTCCACATTCAACTCCAGTGTGGGATCCTCTTCATAGGTAGGTGCCGGCGGATCAATATCCTTCAGTTTCTTTGAGCGAAGTGTGTAAGTCACTCCCTCCTCCAGCACGGGAACACCATAAATGGATACGGTGACGGTCTGATCCGCATATCGAGCACGAATTCCGATCGCTGTGCTCGAATTATTTACAAACCGATAATCCGGTCCATTCCAACTGACGGTAGCGTCTGTTCCCGGAGTCACATAAGACGGCTCATAAGTATGGGATTGTCGCTTCGTTGTTTTTAATCCTGCCTTCAGCACAGCATTGTATAATGTGGATGATGTCTGACAAACCCCCCCGCCGATCTCCTCGACCACCTCTCCATTGTTATAGGCCGCTGCTCCTTTATATCCTTTTGCTTCTGTCCGTTGGCCTACTGTTTCATTAAAGGAAAACTCTTCTCCTGGTTGCAAAATCGTACCGTTGATCGCCTCTGCCGACAGCTTTACGTTGGTATTTCTCTTGCTGTTTGAAGTTGTCTTCGTGGTAAAACTGGAGATCGTTTTATATTTCTCTTTTGCTGTCTCCTCACTGAATTCCGGTTCCACCACATTCATAGAAGCCGTAAGTTCTGCGTCAAAATCTTTTTTCTTTAAGGCTGCTACAATATCCCCGGCCAGCTTTTCTTGGTCTAACGCTTGTCCCTGCTCTGCTCCGCTAAACAAAAATTTGTCTGCGCTCTTATCATAGCTGGAAATGGAGCCATTTTTCGCCGCCTTGTCCCATTTAGCTGCCGCCTTTGCCGCCTCTTCTTTTGCCGCTTCTTCCAATCCGCTAGTATCCAAAGAATATTTTTC
>Ga0137306_103628_pt1 | contig 11251 bp, 11 predicted proteins | sample Inofroosms_March_FD_97187 | JGI IMG/M metagenome (GOLD analysis project Ga0137306, IMG submission 97187) | Mouse cecal microbial communities from Vienna, Austria - N-Acetylneuraminic and N-Acetylglucosamine D2O microcosms_March | ecosystem: Host-associated > Mammals > Digestive system > Large... | reverse complement strand
CCACATCTTAGCCCCGCAGCGGTGGAATTCATCCAATATGATATAATCCGGGCAGATCATCCGAAGCTCTTCCCGTGGCATCCCCGCAAGCTTCGCATAGGTATAGAATCTGATATTATCAGGCTCCTTCGCACCGCTCTTTCTCAGATTCTCCATCTGTGTCTTGAAGATATACTCTGACGGCGACAACCAGGCAACTCTTGCTTCCGGGAAATCTTCACACAGCTTGAACCCTAAGAAGGACTTCCCCGTTCCGGTCGGATGGATGACCGCCGCTTTCCCTGCGATTTTCAGCATAGAAAGAGCCGCTCGGTAGGCTGTCTGATTATGTTCAAATAATTCGATTTTCATACCCCGCGGCTCCTTTCCTGTCCAATGATTACCGTCAAAATGTAATGAAGCATGATACTTCATTACATTGCGCCGATCCTTCCCTGTTTTCCGTATCTCTCAATTGCTTTGACCAGAATTTTGACGGCGGAAAAATGAAAAGCTATCCCCAGAAAAGCTGTATTTTGGGGGTTCTTTCAATTATTTTTGGGGAAATGCCATACATAACAGAATTTGACTAGAATTTTGACGGCGATAAAACGGATTTCTCTTGTTTTTTCGCCGGTTCAGTGAAAAAAAGATGCTTTTTGCAGGTGAAATTGGCAGAAATGCCATCAGAATCCAGTGCACAATCAGCCAAAATGTTGACAAATTGATTTTTGCGTGGTAATATAACGTAGATAAATGAAGATTTTAAGGATTTTTGCATATAAAAAAATGTAATGAAGTATCATGATTCATTACATTTTTTATTTTATATTATACCTTACTTCGAGAAGGCAGAAATCACGAAATCTGGTTCAATCCCGATACCAGAAAAGAATTTCAAATTCCCGGCATCGCAGCAAAGAACTTCCGACAGGAACAGCAAATAATATTCTAAAGGCTGCAGGAATTTATAAAACTATATAAAGAAAGGAGAAATAATACTATGGCTAAATATATCTACCCGGCAATATTTACCCCTGAAGACGGGGGCCATTTTTCAATTAACTTTCCAGATCTTGATGGATGTTATACATGTGGGGATAATCTTGAAGATGGAATGAATATGGCACAAGATGCTCTGTCCCTTATGCTCACCCACTTAGAAGACTTGAAACGCGAAATTCCCGTTGCTTCTTCTATCAATGCACTAGACGTAAATGGCGACGAATTTGCAACATATATTTCCTGTGATACCGCTGTATATCGCAGACTCATGAATAAAACAGCCGTGAAAAAAACTTTATCCATTCCCTCTTGGCTTAACGATTCTGCTGTTGCTGCCGGATTGAATTTTTCACAGGTTCTCCAAGATGCATTAAAACAACAATTGAATATTCTCTAAAATACAGGGTTATAATAACCATAAACAGGCATAGATACAGTAATTGTTATCTATGCCTCATTCATCTTATCACAATTCCCCTTCCTCAATCACAATATCATCCCCCGGCTTAAGAGACTGCTGGAACATCCCCGGCTCCCCGTTCACCACCAGATTGATCTTCCCCTTGGGGTTGCGCACATTGATCCCCGAATACTGAATCATATCCATCAGATAATACGGATTCCCGTCTTCCTTTACCGGCAGACGAAGCGCAGAACCATTAAGCCTGAAACTCACCATCTCAGGCTCCTTCTTTTCTTCCTGTCCGAAATTAAGCACCATCTGCCCTTCCCCGGCTCTCTTAGACCTTCTGCCGCGCGATCCCAGAAGCCCAGACTCCCGGATCACTGCCTCCACATCCTCGAACTTAGAACCCTCGGACTCTGCATGCTCCGCTCCGTCAGTACCCTCCGCCCCATACACACTCTCTGCAGCGGACTCCGCGTCCGCTTCATACATATCCTCCGGCTCAAGCACATTCTCCAAGGCAATCGAATCGTCTGGCTCAAGCACATTCTCCAAGGCAGACGAATCCTCCGGCTTAAACACATCCTCCAAGGCAAATGAATCCTCTAATCCGTCCGCCACATCCGTTCCAGACACATCGCCCGGCCCGGTTCTAACTGCATTCCCTGCACCGGGAACCTCCTGCACCGGCTCTTTGGCAGACATGGACACTTCCCCCACAGCTTCTTCCGTCACTGTTTCTGCGCCTATATCGTCTTCCGTCACCGTTCCCCCGGCTATGTCATCTTCTGTCGCCGTTCCTCCGATTACGTCATCTTCCTTCGCCATTCGCTCTGCCGCTGCAGTCTCTTCCGGCATGGACTCTTCCCGCGCCGTTTTTCCGTTCCTATCCTCTTCCGTCACGGACTCCTCCTGCACCGTCTCCTTCTTCGGCATCCGAACCCTGATCACATCCCCAAACTTAAGCGGTGTATCAAGAGGCATCACCTTCCCGTTCAGCGTGATCTCCGCACACTCATCCGCGCCCTCGATATCCCCCAGGCACGCTTTGGCAGGGATACCCGGAACCGCCGGTTCAAAATCAATACAGTCGCCCGCATTGATCACCGCAGACAGCTTCCCCTCCTTCTTATTGATGAATAACGAAGAAGGCATCGCCGCCGTACCATAGAACACCTTACGCTTACCGTTCACCGTGACCGTAAGGCTCGTCCCGGGACGTCCCAGGATATCCTGGAAATTATAACCGTTCATCATCAGGAGATTAAGCGCCGTAAAGCTTCCGCTTCGGAAAAGCTTCGCCGCCCTCCCGTTCAGGGTCACACGGAAACTGTCGTTAATCAGGTTCAGCCCGGAAGAAACCGTGATCCCAAGAGGGGTCGTATATTCCGGATTATTCAAGTCATACTCATCCGAGAAAGCGCTGATCTTGAAATTATTGCCCGCGATCGCCACGCGGTTCGCATCCATCGAAAGAGCCGCCGTGATCCCCTCCTTAAGTCCCGCAAGCTTGCTTCCTCCTCCCGCAAGGAACAATGCAGACGGAGCGCCGCCGTTCACCTCCAGAACCTTCTGAGCGATCTCCTTGCTCAGAAGCTCTGTCGTACTCTGGATACACTGGAGCACCTCTTCCTTGGAAGCCTTCCGCTCGAATCCCAGGATATCGGTGAATGTAACCACTTCCTCCTGCTCGATCTGCGCCTTCATCTCTTCCGCCGTTCCGAAATCCACCAGATACTCCCGCATGATCGTCTCTGTCACCTCATCACCGGCAACCGTAGCCATGGTATAACCGGTCACGCTGCCGCCGGTACACGCCGCGATATCCGACGTCCCGGCTCCGATATCCACCATGACAAGATTCAGAAGCCGCAGATTCTCAGGAATCGCCGCATTGATCGCTGCGATCGGCTCCAATGTGATGCTGACCACCTCAAGACCGATCTTATTCATCGTGGTATAGAGACTCTCCACAACCTCGCTGGGGAGAAATGTGGCGATCAGATCCACCTTCACATTCTGTCCCCGGTGATCCTTAAGGCTTGAGATCCGGTAATCATCCAGATAATACTGGCATACGGTATAACCCACCAGATAAAAACGGCGCATATCGTCCGCGACGCTGTTCTCAGCGTCAAACGCCTCCTCCACCTTGTTGATCGCGCCGGCCTCAAGACGGCTGATGATCTCATCATCGATCACCTGCTTACTCTTAAGGTCGATCTCATACTCCGCGCGCTTCGTCCTTAACGCACGCCCCGCAGCAGCTACGCAGACCCGGTTCAGTTTGAAATGAACCTTATCCTCCAGCCGCTCCTTCACTTTCTTAGCCAGTGTTGTTACCTTCTCTATATTCTCGATCTGGCCGTCGATCATCGCCCGCTCCGTATGCTCTTCCTTATCAATGGCAATAATCCTGACCTTGCCGTCCTCAACGACTCCAACCATCCCTATAATGCTCCGTGTCCCGATATCCAGAGCAAATATTGCATTCTCCGCCTGAACCTGCGCCTTCTTAACCTGTGCCTTCGCCATTCCCATCCTCCTGGTATCTTATGAGATATCTCAAATTATATGCTGACCGGTAAACAGCCGATCCTTCAAAAATACCTCCATTAATATCTACACTATTTATTATTATAGTCAACTTCCATTTCAATGTAAATAAAAAATTCCTCTGTTAAACAATAAAAAGTACAAAGCCCTTAGCAATGAAATAAAGACTTTGCACTTCTTATAAATGCTGTTTACCCGATCTACTCCTTGATCCTGTCAATATCTGTAAGATTTACCCCTGCTACTTGTAAGATTGCCTTTAAAGATAAATAATCTTGCTTCAATCCTTCATATGTTTTCGTTGCATTCTCTTCTTTCGCGTGTTCCATATGCCGCTGGACTTTTTGGAATTGATCTACGACATCTTTCGCAATCTCGATCGTATTCGGCATACCTCTTCACCTCACTTTTATTATTCCATTTACTAATATCAGTATAACGGATTGTATAAGTGGTGTAAAGCCTTTCTTTTCTTTACTTCCCTTCCGCATTCACCGGAGTGATCACAATATTCTGTGCCGCCACACCCGTTTTCCTCGTCACAATATCCTCGATCTGCGCCCGATTAGCGTCGCTTAAGTCTGCCGCATTGACCACAACATCCGCTGTATCCGCGGTAAGGCTTATGACCACCTCATCAAACCCCTTGGATGCAAGAAGTGTCTCTGCCGCCGCCTCTTTCTCCGCCAGATCCGTCATCGCCACCATCTGGTTGACCGCGTCCTGCTTCTGTTCCTCACTCAGGCTCTCATTGTCAATGATCTCCAGCAGAGATTCCTTGTTCTTCGCCCTGACCTGCTCTCTCGTCACCTTGGCTTCCGCAACCACCGCGCTGGTCTCACCGCTCGTCAGCACCGCCTCACCGGGCGTTCCGTCCACGCTGCCGTCAGATCCCTCCCCGCCGTCCTGGCTCTCAATATCCTCAGACGCACTGGCAAGGTCCTCCTCCGAAATATCCAGAAGCTCCTGATTGGCAAGATCCGCGCTTGCCGTCTCCGTCTCTTTGTCGCCGCCGAAGATCTTCCCCGAATAATTCAGGTATCCCGCCGCCGCGATCATGACAGCCAATGCCGCAATAATAATCTGGTTCTTCTTCACTATTTGTTTCACTGTTCTTCCTCCTGTTTCGCCACATTAATTTGAACTCTTCTTCATTATCCTAATTTTATGCGTGTCTATCCCAAATAATACCTGAACTGCCTCAGTAATATTTTGTTTCACCACCGAATCCCCTCCGCCGCCGGCGATCACCACTACCCCCTCTATCTGCGGGCTGATCTCCTTGCTGACGTAAGGCTCTCCCTGTGTATTTCCATCCGCATATACGGTCGTTTCTCTGTGGCTGTTATTCTGAGTTGACCTGGCGCCGCCCTGGCTGTCCGACTCGGTAACAGCCTCCTTTGCCATATCAAGATCCTTCTCCACCACCTTCTCCGCCGAAGATTTCAGGGTGATCATGACCGTCACATCCCCCACCCCAGCCATCTGGGACAGGGCGCTTTCCAGACGCCGCTCCAGATTGTACAAATATTCGTCCTGACTGTACTCTTCGTCCGGCGTACTCCCCCGTATCCCGCTCTCTTCCCCGTTTCTGCCGCCTTTTTTACCGGCCGGAAGAGATATGACAAGCAACAGGATCCCCGCAAGAAAAATAATCAACAATTGATCCTTCTTTATCTTTTTCAGTGAAAAATCCTTTGGAATCCTCATACACAGCCTCCCTAATCCACTTCGATCTCTTCTATGAAGATACGTTTCCCGCTCACCTCCTCCTGACGGGCATTTCCTGATTCATGATCCGCTCCCAGAAAATCCTTCGACGCATCCTCCAGCTTCTTCACCTGTTCCTGATATGTCTCATTCCCGTAGAGGTTCTGCCAGACGTCCCCCATACCAAAAAGCTTAAGGACAGGAGCCGCCAACATCACCGCCAGAACAAGGCCGGTAAAAAACCGGATGTATCTCTTATAATCCGAATTGGGGATCACGTGCATGATAAAAGTTACCATAATCATATAAAATGCAATATTCTGCATCCACTCATACAAATATTCGAACATATTCCCTCCCGCTTAGGATCTTACGTAACCGCAGAAACCACCGCGATGGTCAGAAGGAACAGAAGCCCGGTAGTAAATATAACTCTCAGAAGCATCCGGCACCCCTCGCCCACAGTCTCTATGCATCCTACGATCCGTTTATCAGAGACAGGCTGTATGACCGCGGCCGCCAGCTTATACACCAGTACAATACAGGCAGACTGTGCCAATGGGACGATGCATAAGGCCACACAGATGACGGCTCCCGCCATCCCGATCCCGTTTTTCACCAGGACGGCCGTACCGATCGCGACCTCCGCCATCCCTCCGATCACGTCGCCAAGTCCCGGAATCGCTTCCGCGCCTCTGGTGAGCGCGCTCCTTTTTACCGAATCAATGGCAGGACTGATTAGCCCCTGTATTACATTTAACCCGATAATACAGGCGATCAGAGTCTTAAGGATCCAGGCGACCGCTATCTCGATCAGCTCGGCAAATCTGCTCAGATATTCCTCCTCAGACAGACGGTCTAGCACCTTCACCATCATATAGATGTGTATCATCGGCAGCAACAAATTCAGGATCAGAACCTCCGTAAGGAAGATCAGGAACAGAACCAGATTATAGAATGCCACCGACGTCACACTCCCCTTGGCAACGGACACCGCCAGAAAATACAGAGGGCAGAACACTCCCATAAAAGAAGTCAGCGCAGATATCCCATCCGTGACCCAGTTAACCACCGTCTCGAAGGAGTTTAAAGCCAGCGCGATCAACAGCAGATACAACGCGTAGAAACTGATATCCGAGATCTGCCTGCTCTTAAATACCCAGGAGAAATTACTGAACACGGCTGCAATGACCGCAAGCAGCAGCATATGTATAAGATTATCCTTGCTGCTCTGGAACGCATACCCAAGCTGGTCCGTCACAAGCCCGAAGAGAAGCCGGGCCGACATATCCAGATCGCCGGACAGGATTCCCCTAACCGTCTCCCCAAACCCGATCCGTTCATTTGGAAATAACTCCTGAAGGGAGTCATCCACTTCTTCAAAATCAAACTGCCCGATCAATCTTTCTTCCAAGTCTCCCTGGCTGCTCCCCGGGTCTTCTTTCTCACTTGGCCGTCCGCTATCCATCTGTCCGCGATCCAGAGATTCTGACGCCGCAGCCTGCACACCTGTCAGCATTATCACTGCCGCAAACGCTGCCGCAAGCACTGCCGCAAGCTTCCCGGCCATTCCAAACCGCCCGCTGCCCATTCTCTTCCTCATGACAGAAAATCCCTGATCGTATTTAGCAGTGTCAGAAGGATCGGCAGACTCAGCACCATCACCGCAAGCTTCCCGAATATCTCTATCTGGGCTGCGATTGTCTGGTAACCGGCATCCTTACAGATTCCCGAAGCGAATTCCGCAACATACGTAATACCGATCATCTTGATCAGGGTTCCGATGTAAGCCTGATCCATGCGGATGTATCTTCCGATTCCCTTCACCGCATCAATGATAATGGTCAGACGCCCCATGATACTGAAGAAAATGACCAGGCTCAGCACGACGCTGATATAGATCCCATATTCCGTCTTCCCGCTCTTAAACTGCACCGCCAACAGCGCTCCCGCCGCCCCCATGATCCCGATTCGCAGCATATCCAAGATAATCCCTTCTTTCTATAATGAAAACAACCGTTGGATGGATTCAAACAACTCATAGATATACGGCACGATCCAGAACAGCACCAGCAAAAGGCCGGCAAGGCTCGTCAGGAATGCCTGTTCTTCTCTCCCGCTGTGCTTCAGTACCTGGCTTAACACAGACACCAGGATCCCCACCGCGGCAATCTTGAATATCAGATTCACGCTCATTTGCCTTCCTCCTCTAATACAATAATATCATAACGAATATACCGCTCATCACCCCCAGACAACGGCAGAGCCTGATCTTCATCTTCATACCCTCCCTTAGCTCATCCATAGACTTTGAGAGCTCATCCAGATAGAGATCCAGAAGCTTCACCTGCATATCGGCATCCGCGATTCCAAGCTGATTCCCCAGATCCGCAAGGCGCGCCAGCTCATTTCCCGGAAGCCCCGCGTCCTTAAGGCATTTCCCGGTACTGTTCTCCCAGATCCCGCTAAATGCCGTACCGGTCCGTTCTTCCATCCGGCTGCACAGCTCGGACATCCACTCCCTGTACGGACTTCTCGCCTTACTGCCGATCCGGCCGAACGCCTCGCCCAGATATGACCTGGCATACAGGATCTCACTCCTTAAGAGACAGATAAGCTTCTGCAGATACTTAAGCTGCTCGTACTGGTTTCGAATCCTCTCTGCCGCCAGGATACCGCCGGCAGAGGTGGCCGTGATAACAAGGATACCGCCCGCCGCTCTCAGCAGCATGCTTCCACCGCCTCCCCCCTATAGAGAAGGCTTCCCCGGCTGTCAAAAAGACTGCCTACTTGTCCCACCTGTTCCCTGTTCTTAAGCACCACATACCGGTCAAACTGCCTCTGGGCAACCATCCGGTCAAAAATCGGTTTCTTCCTCAACTCCTCCATGGAATCTGCATGTGCTGTGGCGATCATCTTGCAGCCGCAGTGCATCGCATGCTCAATGGCATGTACATCTTCCGCCGTTCCGATCTCATCCACCGCCAGAACCTCCGGGCTCATGGAACGGATCAGCATACTCATCCCCTCCGCCTTGGGACACCCGTCCAGGACATCCGTCCTTATGCCAAGCTGGTTCTGCGGGATCCCCATATAACAGCCTCCGATCTCTGACCGCTCATCCACCACTCCCACTGCCATTCCGCGGATCCATTCATTTCCGTCGGAGATCTGGCGCACCAGATCCCGAAGAAGCGTCGTCTTTCCGCATCCCGGAGGCGATATGATCAGCGTGTGACAGAGCTTTCCCTTATAGATAATATACGGAAATATCAGATCCGCACATCCTAAGACCTCATGGGACATTCTGAGGTTGATGGATGAGATGAACTTAAGATTTTTCACCTTCCCGTTTTCTATGATCGCCTGACCCGTCATTCCCACCCTGTGCCCTCCTTCAATCGTAATAAATCCCTGCTTCATTTCCTGCTCGTACGCATATAAGGAATAATTGCTGACATACTCAAGCATCTCCCTTACTTCCTCTTTCGTGACCACATAAGGCTCATCCCGCTCGTTCCTTACGATCCGCTCTTTTCCCTCATATATGAGTATCAGCGGCCTCTTTGCGCGCAGCCGAAGCTCCTGCAGCCGCGAATACTGGATCCGCTCTCTTACGACTGCCGCGCGGATACCGCGGGGTAAGACATTCATGAATCTGTCTTTTTGCATCTTACTGTCACCTCTCTATCCCAATATATGTACGAGCCTGACAAATATACCATTTTTTTCATTTCGGTACGCCGCAAATAGCAAATTGGGACGTAGTAAAATTGAATTTTACTACGTCCCAATTTGTAATTTATTCTGCCACGTCCTTCATACTGAATGAAATCCGCCCCATCTTGTCTTTTCCAAGGCATACCACCTTCACCACATCCCCCAGGGTCAGCACGTCTTCCACCTGCTTGATCCGTCCCTTAGAGATCTTGGAGATATGCACCATACCTTCCTTGCCCGGCGCAAATTCAAGGAACGCGCCGAATTCCTTAATGCTGACAACCTTGCCTTCCAATACCTGTCCGGCTTCAAAATCCGTAACAATAATATAGATCATCTTCTGCGCTTCTTCCATGCTCTTCGCATCGGTACCGCAGATAGACACAGAACCATCGTCGGTAATGTCGATCTTCACGCCGGTCTGGTCGATAATGGCGTTGATCGTCTTGCCGCGCTGTCCCACCACATCGCCGATCTTCTGCGGATCGATCTGCATCTGGATGATCTTCGGTGCGTACGGACCCACGGATCCCCTGGGTCTGGCGATGCAGGGCTCCATGATCTCCGTCAGGATATACTCACGGGCTTCCTTCGTCCTGCGGATGGCTTCCTCCACGATCGGCCTGGTCAGCCCGTGGATCTTGATGTCCATCTGGATAGCCGTGATGCCGTCGTGTGTCCCGGCCACTTTGAAATCCATGTCGCCGAAAAAGTCTTCCAGGCCCTGGATGTCCGTGAGGACCACATAATCGTCGTCCGTCTCCCCGGTCACCAGCCCTGTGGAGATCCCAGCCACCGGCTTTTTGATCGGAACGCCTGCCGCCATCAGCGACAATGTGGAACCACAGATGCTGGCCTGGGATGTGGAACCGTTTGATTCAAAGGTCTCCGACACGGTGCGGATCGCGTAGGGAAATTCCTCCTCGGAGGGGAGTACCGGCAGCAATGCCTTCTCCGCCAGCGCGCCATGCCCGATCTCCCTGCGCCCCGGTCCCCTGGACGGACGTGTCTCGCCCACAGAGTAGGACGGGAAATTGTAATGGTGCATATATCTCTTGGACGTCTCCATCTCATCCAGCCCGTCGATCCTCTGCGCATCCGCAAGGGGCGCAAGCGTGGTGATCGTACAGATCTGGGTCTGTCCCCGGGTGAACATTCCGGAGCCGTGCACCCTGGGCACGATGTCGATCTCCGCCGCCAGGGGACGGATCTGGGTGATCTCCCTCCCGTCGGGACGCTTGTGATCTTTTAGGATCATCTTGCGCACAGTCTTCTTCTGGTACTGATAGACCGCATCGTCGATGAAAGGCAGCCATTCCTCTTTCTCCGCCCAGGCTTCCTCCAGACGGTCCTTGATCGCGCGGATGTTCGCCTCCCGCACCTGCTTCTCATCGGTAAAGACGGCGTCCTCCATCTCCTGGGCCGACACCATCTCCATCAGCGCATCCACGACTTCCTGGGGCACTGCATAACTGTCATACTCGTGTTTCGGTTTCCCCACCTCAGCGATGATCGTGTCAAAAAAGGCGATGACCTCCTGGTTGATCTCATGGGCTTTGTAGATCGCCTCGATCATCTTGTCCTCCGGGATCTCATTGGCCCCAGCCTCGATCATGATCACCTTTTCCCGGGTGGAGGCCACTGTGAGCTGTAAATCTGATACGTCTTTCTGCGCCAGGGACGGATTGATGATATATTCCCCTCCGATCATCCCTATCTGGGTGGACGCACAGGGCCCGTCAAAGGGGATGTCCGAGATGCTGGCAGCCAGAGCGGATCCCAACATCGCCGGAATCTCCGGATTGCACTCCGGGTCCACGGACATGACCAGGTTGTTCAATGTGACATCGTTTCTGTAATCTTTTGGGAACAGCG
>Ga0137306_103626_pt1 | contig 11262 bp, 11 predicted proteins | sample Inofroosms_March_FD_97187 | JGI IMG/M metagenome (GOLD analysis project Ga0137306, IMG submission 97187) | Mouse cecal microbial communities from Vienna, Austria - N-Acetylneuraminic and N-Acetylglucosamine D2O microcosms_March | ecosystem: Host-associated > Mammals > Digestive system > Large... | reverse complement strand
CTGGCCTACACCAGGTCCGATACCCGCGATCATAGCCAAGCCCGCGCCGATAGCGGAACATCCATAGATAAAGTCCTGTCCAGAAATATTCATAGTTTTTTCCTCCTAAATAAGAATCTTATTTTTATACTTTCCGCCCTTTTGAGGCGGCAACTCACAACTGATATGTCTATTCCATCTTATCATTAATGTAAACCATGGTCAGCATACAGAACACATAGGTCTGTATACATCCGGAGAATAGATCGCAGTACACATGCAGCGCTGCCGGAATACCAATCTTGGCAAACCACGGCATCATTCCGTACCAAAGTCCCATGATGATAACGCCTGAAAGCAGATTCGCGAACAAACGCAGGGAAATTGATATGGGATTAGCCACTTCACCGATCAGGTTAATCGGAAACAGTACCGGAATCGGCTGGAACAGACTGGTAAAATGCCCGACTCCCCGGTTTTTCAGACCCTGATAGTTTACGATAAAGAATGTGAACATACCCAATAAAAAGGTAACGCCAAAATCTGCTGTCGGAGCCCTAAGGCCAAACAGGCCGCTCAGGTTGCAAAACAGAATGAACAAAAAAATGGTTCCGATATAGTTGACAAACTTTCTGGCGTTACCTGCCAGAATCCCCTGGGCCATGTTCTCCAAAGCTTCCATGCCCATCTCCAGAGCATTCTGAAACGCTCCGGGGATACTGCTGTCCGTGGCTGCCTTAATCTTCCTGTTGGCGATCAGGCCAATGAGAAGCAGCACAGCCGTGATGATCCATGCCCCCACTGTGGTGTCTGTGATCCACAACTCCTGACCAAACGCCTCATATTTTAATACGCCATGAATCATGAAGTCAGGCTCGTGAACTACCATCGGAATTTTCATCATTCCCATACACCGTCCTCCTTTCCTCAATGGTACTTTCCCCGGAGGTTTGTTCAGTTCCCCCAAAGAAAGTCCTGTGTACCGCCGGCTGAAGCAGCGCCCCCGCCTTGAGGCCCAAGGCCCCGATGATCATAGCCACCGCATCAATCCGCGGCCGGCTTCCCAGGATGACTAACACAATGATAAAGACCACCCTTCGTATGGCGGACTGCACCACTGTCGTCCTGTTGGCATATCCCTCGTCCCGGCTTTCCGCGACCCTCTCCGTGACAACTGCCATATGGACAAGCATAGCCACGTCCGCCGCGAAACCAAGAAAAAGCCCCACCAGCACCGGACCCAATAAAAATCCTGCGCCTGCCAGGCTGTCTTGAAAGATAACCGCCAACCCTCCCAGAATGAACACATAGGCAAACATCCCGACTGACATCTCCAGAACAAGGTGTCTTATGTGACTACTCATGAAATTCCTCCCCGCCCTTTCTGGCATCTGTCTCCTCCCTGCCGGAGCGAATCCTGCTTGGCGTCTTGGGCTTTGTCATGGATTGGTCCTCACTGCAAAGGACTGACTCCAAAAGCCGCAGCCTCTCCTCTTCCTCCTCCCTGGCCTGCCGGTCAATCAGCCGCTTTGCCATAACATAGGCGCCGCGCCCTCCTCCCAGTGTACCCAGAATCAAAAGAAATACCAGAGTTTTCGTTCCATACCTGGAATCGATGTAATTACCCGCAAAGACGCAAAATAAAACAGGCGTCACCACGCACAGCCCTAACTGGGTCACCATGGCCAGACTTTGGAACACGCTTTTCTTGTATCCCATCCCCCGATCTCATCTCCCGTCTTTACATATGTGTTTTCCATTATAACCAATCTTTCTCCATTTGTCCATGTTTTGTAAGCTTTTCGTCAGAATTTATTGACACCCCTCCCTCCTTCTGATAAGATTGCAGCGACTATAACGACTATATTATATGAAGATATGGAGATAATCATTATGCGAATCCTTCTTATCCGCCACGGAGACCCTGACTATGACCATGACACTCTGACTGAAAAAGGCCGCAGGGAAGCCGTCCTTTTAGCCCAGGCCGCCCCTCATATGCAGATCGACCACTGCTATGTCTCCCCTCTGGGGAGGGCAAAAGATACGGCCCTCTACTCCCTGAAAGCCCTGCAAAAAGAGGCAAAAACCCTTAGCTGGCTTACAGAATTTCCCGCGGTCGTGGACCTGAACCTGTCCGAAGAGCTGGCCCTGGCCTACCCTGACGTCCCCAGACAGGACAGCCGCTATGAAGCCCGCAATGTGATCTGGGATATGGTTCCCTCCTACTGGACCGAACATCCCGAATACGTGGACCCGGAGATGTGGAAACAGTCCCTCATAGCCAAATGCGGCGATGCCGTCCAGGTCTATGACCGGGTATGCCGGGAATTTGACGCCCTTCTAGAAACATATGGATACGCGAGACAAAACCGCTGCTACCGAGTTATACGGGAAAACACCGAAACCATAGCCTGCTTCTGCCATTTTGGCATTATATGCGCCCTCTTATCCCACCTGTGGAACGTGTCCCCCTTTGTCCTCTGGCACGGCATGGCCCTGGCTCCCACCTCGGTGACAGAAATTGTATCCGAAGAGCGCCAGCAGGGCATTGCCTCCTTCCGCGCCCTGCGGGTAGGCGATATCTCCCACCTGTACGCAGGGCAAGAGCCGCCCTCCTTTGCCGCCCGGTTCTGTGAGGTGTACAGTGAAAAAAACAGGCGGCATTAAGGGTTAGGCGTTCAAATCTGCTGTCGTTCATTATATAGTTTAGTGAGCAAAGGGGGCGAGGGGTGTCGAGGGGCCAGGGAGGGAAGGCAGGCTGTGTGCCGGGCGGGTGAATTTTTGCCTGTGAGATGAGACCAGGGAAACAGGAGGACTGATACCCGACTGGTTCAACGCAGCCAACTACGCCACATTAAACTTTTTCACCGTAGCCGCTGTAGTCCTCATCGGCCTGGAACTTGGCAGGCTGAACAAGCAGGAAGGTTTTATGCCCGGCATCATTGCCCTGTGTTCTTTTGTAAGCTGTCTGCCCAGCGTGGTCCAGGTGACCCACAATGATGTGGTCATTGACGTGTCCGGCGTTATCGGCAAAGACTACACCGCCTCCCGCGGACTGTTTCTGGGCATTGTCATCGCCCTGATATCTGTGGAGATCTACACAAAACTGGTAAACAGCGGGGCCTTAAAGATCACCATGCCTGACTCGGTTCCCAGCAATGTGGCCAATTCCTTTAATGTGCTGTTCCCATCCATGGCAACAGTCCTTATCTGCGCCCTGTTTAACTTTATCACCACAAAGGCATTTGGCATGAGCCTGTACACTATCATCTACACATTCCTCCAGACACCTCTTGAGAAGGTAATGCAGGGACTTCCCGGACTCCTTATCCTTATGCTGGTCGCTCAGGTATTCTGGTCCATCGGAATCCACGGCAATCAGATCATCAAGCCTGTCCGCGACCCGCTTCTGAACGCGGCTATCCTGGCCAACACAGACCTGGTAGGACAGGGCATTACGGAGATCTCCAAGCTGAACATCATCAATGTGGAGACCGTTTACCCAAGAACCGACTCCCCTGATGATGTCAACGCCGCAGACAAGTTCGACCTGTTTTACAACCGCATCTTCCTGGATCCTGCCATAAAAGGCAGGTATGAGGATCAGCTTTTTGACCTTTTAAAAACCCATGGGCTCCTCATGGAATACACCTCCTCTGACCTGGAACTGATGGAGGCCAATCCTGTGGACTGGGTTGGCATCAACCTTTACCATCCCAACCGGGTAAAAGGCAGAATGACCGCAATCCGCCAGGGAGCCCCCTTCCACCCCTGTTATTATTATGAAGAATTCGATCTGCCCGGGAAAAAGATGAACCCCTTCCGCGGCTGGGAAATCTACCCAAGGATCATCTATGATTTCGCCCTCCGCATGAAGAACGAGTACGGCAATAAGGAGTGGTTTGTGGCAGAAAACGGCATGGGCGTCCAAAATGAGGGCAAATACCGGGACGAAACAGGCATGATACAGGACGATTACCGCATTGACTTTTTCAAGCAGCATCTGTACTGGGCTGTCAGAGGCGTTGAGGAGGGCTGCAATCTGAAAGGCTACATGAACTGGGCCTTTACGGACAACGTGTCGCCTATGAACGCATTTAAAAACCGATACGGCCTGGTGGAAATAGACCTGGAACATGACCGGAACCGGCGTCTGAAAAAATCCGCTTACTTTTTCCAGCAGACCATCGCCAACCGCTGCTTTTCCTATGACCCTGACGAGGATTATAAATAATGGCAAAACGTTCCAAAAACGAAACCGAAACTCAGGCCCGCATCCGTCAGCTGCGCGAACAAATAAACGCCCTTGACAAAGATGAGGTCCGCCCATTTACTGCCTGCAAAACCATCACCTATCTCTGCACGGTCTTCTTCCCTCTGGTGCCCTACGCCCTGTACCGGCTGTGGGGGCCGAAAACAGAATTTTCCCGCAGGGAACAGATCCTCTGGAGCCTGGTCATAGCTGCCATTGCGGTGTATGCCATCGTGTTGGCTTTGTAGGGGAAAACGAAACGTCTGCCGGATGCCTGCTGCCATTACGCTTTCGCACGGTCAGCGCGGTCAATGGGCAGACCTGTCTGAACTGTTACGGCTCCTCCTGTGCATTATCCATTGTATCCCATCCAGGTATTGAATTTGGATGGGATATACGGTAAAATAGCAGGAAGCGTCTTTATTTTCAGAGGAATCAGGAGCCAGCAGACTATGACAAAATACGAAGTAATCTTCAAAGATATACGAAAAAAATAGAGAACGGAACATTTCCGGTCAACGCCAAACTTCCCACGGAGCCGGAACTGGGAGATCAATACAAGGTCAGCCGCATTACAGTAAAAAAGGCTATAGACCAGCTTGTGGCGGAAGGTCTGGTCATCAAAAGGCGGGGGGGCCGGCACCTTTGTAAAGGGCCTTTCCGAGCAGGAAGGCCGGCTGTCCCCCCAGATCAACGGCCTGTTCAATGCTATTGACAAGTCAAAGATCAAGTCCGAAGTCATACTTTTTGAAATCATCCCCGCCGGCCAGGAAGTTGCAGGGAAACTGAACATCCTGGCTGATGATTTCGTGTATCACATTATCCGGTACCGCTATGGGGAGCCTAACTGGCACACCCTGGATTTCTGTTACATGCCTATCCTGCTGATTCCGGGATTAAAAAAAGAACACCTTTACGGTTCCATCTATGAATATATCGAAAAAACTCTCCGTCTCAGGATTCAGAGCGCTCACCGCACCATCCGCGCCAAAAGGCCGGACCAGTATGACAGGACTTACCTAAAGCTTACAAGCACAGACCCGGTTCTGGCCATTGAACAGATCGGGTATCTGGACAACGGCACACCTTTTGAGTACACACAGCAGCACTATATTGGGGACAACTACGAATTTAAGACAGTCACCCTGCGGTAAGATAAAAATATACAAATAGCCCTTGATTTTAAAAAAAAGATATGATAAAATGATTCTGTCATCCAAAGACAGCGATAATATCATATTTTTGTGCGCGAGTGGCTCAGTGGTGGAGTATCGCCTTGCCAAGGCGAGGGTCGCGGGTTCGAATCCCGTCTCGCGCTTTTTTGTAGTATTGCGGAAGTCCTGTTTTAAGGGACTTCCGCTATTTTTTGTGTCTATCAGCCTGTAGACAGGTTATTTACAAGGCTTTGGATATACGGTCATAGGTCTCTTGTTCCGTAAGCGGATTATAAATATATCCAAGGGTAGTATTTAGATTGCTATGTCCCAATAGTTCACGGATGCAATCAAGGAGAACCCTATTGTCGCATTTAGATTGCTGGCAAAAGGGAAGGAACCGAAAAAAGTTATTGACAACAGAAAAAAAGTGTTGTAAACTACTTGAGTCTGGAATCACCGGGAGTGCGGTGGAGCGACAGGCCTTGGTAGCTCAGTTGGTAGAGCAGAGGACTGAAAATCCTCGTGTCACTGGTTCGATTCCGGTCCAAGGCATGATGTAGTGAACCTAAAGAGGAAAGCTGCATATAGTAAATTATATAGTGTCTGCGGGTGTAGTTCAATGGTAGAACACCAGCCTTCCAAGCTGGATACGTGGGTTCGATTCCCATCACCCGCTTTTTTATTTAGCCTCTGAAATATCGAGATTTTTGGCAGATATCGGTATTTTAGGGGTATCTTTTATTATTTTATAGAAATTAATAAATTATATAAGAATTTGATAGATAATATTACTTTTCAACAAAAATATGCTATAATAATGAGATACGGTGAAAAGAGGTGGAGAGTCATATGGTTTTAACTGATAAGGAAATTAGAAAATTAGTTCAGGAAGCAAATGTCCTGGTTTCTTTATGTGAAAATATTTGTCTGCCATCAAATGTAACTGCACATTTAAGACCTAAAACGAGATATACTAGATTAGGGTTACTTGTAAGTGATCAACATTGTAATTCTACATACAATGGGAAGCTGAGTATAGGACTTTTTAATGCTACAGAATATCCAATAAGAATTAGAAAAGGTTATACGATTGCTCAGTTGATATTTGAAGAATTAGTAAGTGAGCCTTCAGAAAATAAACAATATGAAAATAAAAAAGCTCTCATTATCAGAATGAACGAGAGTTTAGAGGTTCCAAATTTGATGATGTTCTGGTAGATAAAGTGATGAAGGAACTGTTTGAATAAGATGGGAAAACTTGATGAGGTTTTGGATGTATTTTGCGCGGGTATTTGTCTACTCATGTACATATATACATTTGCGCAAAACTTTATTAAAATTATGAAAAACAGAACTTGAGAAAAGGAACAACCAAGAGGTGGCGGCGGCCACCTCTTGTATTTTTCCAAAACCGACGAACAACATGCTTGCCTATTTCTGCCGCTCCAGCTCCTCCATCCCCAGCTTCAGTGCCCCCAAAATCCCCTGGTCATCCCCAAGAGAGGGAAGGACGATATAGTTGTCCAGATCCTCCAGTTCTTTTGTCACAAGATATCCGCCTATCATTTCCTTTACATACTCCCGAATCCGCCCCATAAGGTGGGTCTGATGCATCACGCCGCCGCCCAGGATGATCTTCTGGGGAGACAGGATCATAATATAATTAACCAGAGCGTGGGCCAGGTAATAAGCCTCCAGATCCCACACCGCAGGCCGGTCCGCCAGGTCTTTGGCAGGCGCGCCCCACCGGGCCTCGATAGCAGGACCGGAGGCCAGACCTTCCAGACATGTTTTGTGGTAAGGACATTTTCCCTCGTAGGTATCGTCAGAGCGGACGGGCATAAGGATGTGACCACCCTCCGGGTGCAGCATGCCGTGGAGAAGCTTTCCATCCGCCATGATTCCCACGCCCACTCCGGTTCCCACAGTAATATAGATGGCAGAATCCAGCCCTTTGGCGCAGCCCCAGGTGGCTTCCCCCAGCATGGAACCGTTGACATCCGTGTCAAATCCCACAGGAATGTCAAGAGCTTTGCGGAAATACCCGCAGATATCAAAATATTTCCATGGCAGTTTCGGCGTGGTGGTGATGTAACCGTAGGTTTCTGAATCCCGGTTTAAGTCAATGGGACCAAAACATCCGATTCCAAGGGCCCCAATGCCCTGGCCGGAGAAAAACTCTGCCAGCTTTGGCATGGTAATGTCCGGCGTCTCTGTGGGAATGGAGACCCGCTTAAGGATTTCCCCCTGCTCATTGCCAATGGCGCACATCATTTTTGTGCCGCCTGCTTCCAATGCCCCAAATAACATAACGCTTTCCCTCCTGTCTGCCGCCAGCCCCCTGACGGCAGTGATAAAATAATCTTTAACAGTTAGCTACACATGAGTAACGATCAGTTCCATTTCTCCCTGACAGTTCAGCATACCGAAATCTGACGGAACCAGAAGGTGAGCCCCCGCTTTAACAGGCCAGGCATCCAGCATGCCGCTTCCGGCTGTAACGTCGATGAGCATAAAGGGATAATCCTGGCTGATGGAAACATGAGTTCTCACGTTCCATTTGGACACGGAAAAGAACGGTCCGTTTACCAGGGTACAGGTCGCATAGTCCCCATGATCCTCAACCTCCCCCATAGTATTCATGAACTGGTGAGGACAGGTGATCACGTCCATGCTCTCCTTTAAATGGAGCTGCCGCGGCTTTCCGTTCTCAAGACGGTCATAGTCATACAGGCGGTAGGTGGTGTCGCTGTTCTGCTGCACTTCCAGAAGCAAAGTCCCCTTCCGGATGGCATGGACGGTTCCGGCGGGGATGTAGAAAAAGTCTCCCTTTTGGATCGGGAATTTTCCAAGAAGGTCATCCCACCGCCCCTGACTGATCATCTGGTTCAGTTCCTCCCTGGATTTTGCGTGATGGCCGATGATAATGTCAGCGTCCTCATCGCAGTCCAGTATGTACCAGCACTCCGTTTTTCCCTGGGTGCCGTTTTCGTGGGCAAACGCGTACTCGTCATCCGGATGGACCTGGATGCTTAGATGGTCATTGGCATCAATGATCTTTACCAGAAGAGGAAACTCCTTCCCCTCCATGCCTCCGAATAATTCCCGGTGATCTTCCCATAAGCTGGCCAGGCTCTGGCCGTCATAAGTTCCCCCAAGAACCGTGCTCGCCCCGTGGCTGTTGGCGCTGATGACCCAGGCCTCCCCAGTGTCATCCCCCGGGATGGGATAATCGTAGACATCCCGCATCCTGTGGCCGCCCCACAGGACCTGTTTAAAAAACGGTTTGAAAAATATCAGTTCACTCATCAGAACTCCTCCATACATCATAGGTATCATAATATAAAGATACCACAAACAGAAACAAAATAAAAGTTATTCGCTATCATTTGACGCGGTTTTGCTTAAAACTCTGTCATTGATCTTGACAAAAGGAAGGTACAAAAGCACGCCGATGACGATGATGACAGTCTGCACAAGCACGGCCCGGAAATCGCCGCCAGTGGCAAGATAGCCGCTTAACAGCGGGGGTGTGGTCCAGGGAATGTAGACTACGCACTCATTCATAAAGTTGAGGGCAGTGGCAGCATAGCCGATGATGATGCCAATGGCCGGCAGCAGCACAAAAGGAATGATCATGGTAATATTGTAGACAATGGAGTAGCCAAAAATAACCGGTTCATTGATGTTAAAGCATCCCGGAGCCGCGGACATCTTGCATATGGCCCGGGTAGCCTTGTTGCGGCCAAACAGCAAAGTGGCGATGATCAGGGCAATGGTGGAGCCGGACCCGCCCATCATGCCGAAAGCAGGCACAAACGCCACATTGATAATGTTGGGGATAGGCTCTCCTGCCGCGTAGGCGGCCATGGCCTGGGTCATGTTGACGATCAGCAGCGGCTCTAGGAGGGAGCCGTAGATAACCGTCTGGTGAATACCGAACAGCCACAAAAAGTTGCCCAACGAGTACAGTATAACGCAGCCAAGAAGCCCGGTAGTAACGCCTCTTAAAGGTTCCTGGATCATGACGGTGATGATGGTGATCAGATCCGTGTGGAACACGTTATTTAAGATTGCGGAAATAATGGCAAAAAAGGACATGACCAAAATAAAGGGGATCAGCACGGAAAAGGAGTTGCCCACCGCGGGAGGAATGCTGTCTCCCATGTTGATCTGCAGCTTTTTGATGCCTGTCACAAAGATAAATAATTCCGTCGCGGCCAGGCCGATGAGGATACCCGCGAACATAGCCTGGGTGCCTGTATTGCTGAAAGCCAGGACGCCTGAAACCGATACGCCGTCGCTTGCTCCGTCGGGGATCACAGTGACAGATCCGGGCATCATGATGATCAGAGTCGCCAGCGATACCAGAGCGGCGGCAATGGGATTTTCATAGCCCCGATTTCTGGACAGGCAGTAACCGATCACCGCGGCCACCAGAAGAGAGCTGATGTTTAAGGTGGCATTGACTAAAAGGTTGCCCCAGTATTGGGCGCTGACCAGAGCCGGACCGCTTAAGATCCACTGAAACACCGTATTGTTAAACAGAACCGCCAGGCCGGCCAGGATATAAAGGGGCATGATAGTGGCAAAGGCATCCCTTAGAGAGCTTAAATGTACCTGACTGCCCAATTTAGCCGCAAACTCTGTAAATTTATCAATAAATTTGGAATTCTGCAAAGATGCTCCCATGTTAATCCTCCTTATCTCTCTGCTCAATAAGACTCTTAAGCCAGTGGGCAGACTTCTTTAACCTTCTCTCATAGTTGTTCATCAGATCCACTTCCACAAACCCGTACCGGTTTTTAAAGGCATTGCTCCAGGACCAGTTGTCAATAACTGCCCAGTAATGGTAGCCGACACAGTTGGCACCGTCCTCGATGGCTTTCATCACCCATTCCAGGTGATCGCGGACAAACTCAATGCGGTAGTCGTCCTGAATCTCCCCCGCCTCATTGCGGAAGCGGTCCTCGTGCTCCACGCCCATGCCGTTTTCCGAGATAAAAAACTTCATGTCCGGGTATTCCTGCTTCATCTTCATGCCAAAATCATAGATTCCCTTCGGATAAATCTCCCAGCCCCGGTAAACGTTCATCTTTCTCTCTGGCCAGATGTAGGGATCCGCAAACCTTGGATAGCCGGACGCATCGGTTTTTTCCCTGGGAGCCTGGACTCTGGTAGGCTGATAGTAATTAAAGCCCAGCCAGTCTACCCGTCCGCAGGATAAGATCTCCCTGTCTCCGGGCCGCATTTCCGGAAGAGCGTCATATTGCTCCAGCGTGCTGAAAACATCCTGGGGAAGGGTTCCCGAAGTACAAAGGTCAAGCCACCAGCGGTTGTGGATCCCGTCAGTCATGCGCAGAGCCTCTAAATCCCCAGGTGTTGGATTCTCCCTGGTGTAAGGCGGCGCAAAGGCATTGATAAGGCCAATCTGGGCATCATCCAGAAGATATCCTTCCTCTTTGGCTTTGCGGAATTCCCGAACAGCCAGACTGTGGGCCAGAGCGATGTGGTACTGCACCTGAAGGCCCCGCCTCTCATCTTTGATAAAGGGATACCAGTTTCCATCCCGGTACTCCTGGTCCGGCTCCACAATGGGTTCATTGAACGTAAACCAGAAGCGTATCTCCTTGCCGAACTCCCGAAACGCAGTTCTGGCGTAGACAGCGTAGGCTTCCACCACTTCACGACTCTCCCATCCCCCTCTGACAAACAGGTAGGAAGGCATGTCAAAGTGGTACAGGTTCATAAACAGTTCAATGTCATTCTCCCTAGCACAGGCGCAGACCTTATGGTAAAAGGCGGCGCCTTCCGGGTTCAGCTTCTGGTTCTGGTCCATAAGCCGGGTCCACTGGATGGATGTGCGGAAGG
>Ga0137306_103625_pt1 | contig 11266 bp, 11 predicted proteins | sample Inofroosms_March_FD_97187 | JGI IMG/M metagenome (GOLD analysis project Ga0137306, IMG submission 97187) | Mouse cecal microbial communities from Vienna, Austria - N-Acetylneuraminic and N-Acetylglucosamine D2O microcosms_March | ecosystem: Host-associated > Mammals > Digestive system > Large... | reverse complement strand
GTGCTGCCGGGAGCAAAAAACAAGAACAGGAGAAGCTTTAACATGACCAACAAAGAAGTGATAAAGGCTTTTTATCAGGAATTTTTCAATGACCATGTGATTGAGGCAGCCGATCAATATGTAAAAGCGGATTACATACAACATAATCCTGGCGTTGGGCAGGGCAGAGAAGCATTAAAGCAGGCATTTGCAGATAAGTTTGTGATAGATCCTGCGTTTCATCTGAATATTCAGATGATGATTGAAGAAAATGATATGGTGGCTGTTTATTTGCACAATGTAGATACACAGGGAAATACAAAATGCCGTGTAGTCGATATTTACAGGCTGCAGGACGGAAAACTGGCGGAACACTGGGATGTACTGCAGCCTTGCGGATAAATGCCTGTGAAATGCATGTTGGTAATAGAAAATGCCAGGAGGGATACAATGAAAAGGTATGCATTTGGTGTAGATATAGGCGGAACAACGGTAAAAATGGGTTTTTTTAAAACCGATGGAACGCTGCTGGATACGTGGGAAATTACTACAAGAACGCAGGAAAACGGAAAATTTATTTTAAGCGATATTGCAGAATCGATAAAAAATAAAATAGAAGAAAAGCAGATTTCGAATCTGGATATTGAAGGCATTGGTATGGGTGTTCCTGGACCAATCGGGCAGGACGGCACAGTATTTAAATGTGTAAATCTGGGATGGGGTATTTTCAATGTCGAGCAGGAAATGCAGAAACTGTCGGGATTTAAAGTAAAAGCCGGGAATGATGCAAACGTGGCGGCTCTTGGAGAAATGTGGCAAGGCGGCGGCAAAGGATGCAAAAATATGGTGATGGTAACGCTTGGTACGGGCGTTGGCGGCGGCATAATTGTCAATGAGCAGATTTTGCCCGGCGTAAACGGAGCTGCCGGTGAAATCGGACATCTTCCGATGCGTGATAACGAAACAGAATCATGTGGCTGCGGGAAAAAAGGATGTCTGGAGCAGTATGCATCTGCTACAGGTATTGTGCGAATGACAAAAAAATATCTGGCAGAAAATCCAGATGTGGACAGCTGCCTGCGTACAATGAATTATACGGCAAAAGAAATATGTGACGCTGCAAAAGACGGAGATAGAGCAGCACTTACTATGGTAGATGAAACAGGAATTATGCTTGGAAAAGCACTGGCTTCGATTGCTTGCGTCGTAAATCCCGAAGCGTTTGTTATTGGCGGCGGGATGGCAAAAGCGGGAGAGATTTTGCTTCGTGCAATCCGCAAACATTATACAGAATATGCGTTTCATGCGGCGCGTGATACAGCGTTTCGACAGGCAGAATTAGGGAATAACGCAGGTATTTATGGGGGAGTCAGACTCGTACTTTCGTAGAAATCCTATGGCCCTGGAAATGAAGTTTTAGCAGCTATGAAAATTATTTTTAAAAGTGAGTAAATGGAGGATAGCATGAAAAAAAGAGAATGGAAAAGAACATTAATGGCAGGTATTTTGGCAGCAGCGATGACTGTCTGCCTTGCAGCCTGTGGCAGCAGTACGAACAACACAGAAAACGAACCGAAACAGGCAGCAGACAATAACAGCGGTGCGGAGAGTACAGCGACAGACCAGAAAACAGAAAATCAGGCAGACGTAGCAGGAAACGGCACACATATTTACATATTAACAGCTTCCGAAGATCATGGATGGACAGGATCGGTAGCAACTTTTGCAAAAGAAAAGGCAGAAGAAGTTACAAACGGAGGAAAATATACAGCGGAAGTAATTACATCGAGCAGTGCCAGCGAGCAGATCACAAAGATCGAAGATATTGTAGCAGGCGGTGAGAAAAATATTGCAGTTGTTATACAGCCAATGGACGATACGGTACAATCCGCAGTACAGCAGATAATTGACGCAGGAATTCCATATGTAGCGTTTGACCGAATTATTGATGCGGTTTCTGCACAAGCAGTTTCAAATGTAAAAGGCGATAACGAAGGAATTGGAGCAGGCGCAGCAGAATATTTTGTATCACTTGGCATGAAGCCGGGAGAGAAAGTATACGTCTATGAAGGAGATACTTCTTCCGTAACATCGTTAAGAAATGAAGGATTTACAAAATATTTAACTGGCGAACTGGAATTTGCAGGAAAGACGATTTCTGATGAAAATAAATGGTCAGAAGAGGATTTGAAAGCAATTACTTTTTCAGGCGCAATGAACTGGAGCAGATCCGATACAAAAGAATCGTATGAATCTTTAATGGGCGATGCAGCAAATGCAGAGATCAAATGGTTTTATGCAGAAGACGACGAACTGGCAATGGGTATATTAGAAGCATTAAACGGCGGCGGTATTAGTGATTCTACCAAAGACACGATTTATGCGACAAAACCGGTGATTACCGGCTGCGGTGGTCTGGATGAATTGTATGACGTGTTGCGCGGCAATTCTTATGCGGATATTGCAGAAAAAACGGATGGCATTATGTCGGTTACTTACAGCCCGGCTATGATCCAGACTGCCATTCAGGATATGGTTGATCATTTAGATGGAAAACAAGTAGAGCAGGACCATGTCATTGCATGTGAAAATGTAACGTCAGAAAATGTAGAGAACTATCCATCGTTCTAACATTCATCGTTCTAACGGAAACGGACAGGCCGCTTTTGCCGGCTTGTCCGAAATGCTGCATAAAACGACAGGAGTATCAGAGGACACAAAAATGAAGTTATTAGAAATGCATGATATTTGTAAAAGCTTTGATGGGGTGCCTGTCCTGAAAAAAGTAAAATTGGAAGTAGGAGCAGGAGAAGTCCATGCTTTGCTTGGAGAAAATGGTGCAGGCAAGTCTACGCTTATGAATATATTGACAGGAGTTTTCCCGAAAGATGACGGAACGGTTATCTTTGACGGCAAAGTTTATGACAATATGACGGTGAAAGAGTCTGAAAAAGCGGGCATTGCTTTTGTACATCAAGAATTAAACTTATTCAATGATCTGAAAGTTTATGAAAATATATTTTTGACAAAGGAATATACGGGAAGATTTGGAAAACTGGATAAAAAACGGATGCGTATGGAGGTTATGCAACTGTTTGAGCGCCTTGGTGTTGCAATCGATCCGGAAAGGTTAGCAGGCGACCTTAAAACGAGCGAAAAGCAGATGTTAGAAATAGCAAAGGCTCTTTTTTTTAAGGCAAAGCTGCTTATTTTAGATGAACCAACGACATCGCTCAATCAAGAAGAAGTGGCGCATTTATTTGAAATTATAAACGGGTTAAAGGCAGAGGGCACTTCCTTTATTTTTATCTCTCATAAAATGCCGGAAATATTCGAGATTGCCGACAAATATACGGTGTTTCGTAATGGGACTTTTGTGGAAACAGGAAATATCAAAGACCGGATGCCGGAACAGATCACAATGTCTATGGTCGGCGATAGTTATGATGCAGGAGAGGTGTATACAATAAGAAAAACCGGGGAAACCGTTTTAAAACTGAACCATTTATCCGGAAAAGGATTTCATAATATTCACATGGAAATCAAAAAAGGACAGATTATTGGACTGACAGGTTTGCAGGGTTCTGGAAGCAGCGAACTGCTGCAGGCAATTTTTGGTTCGATTCCTGTTTATGAAGGAACGATGGAAATATTCGGTAAGAAAGTATCCTGCCGCTCCATTCATAAAGCAATGCGATCAAAAATAGCGATGCTTGCATCGAACCGAAAAGAAAATTCGGTCATTGCGGACATGAGCCTTCTGGAAAATATGTACGTGGCAGAACATACATTGTCGGCAGGAAAATTTCATATACATAAAAAAGAAGAAGGCAGAAAGTTCGATCACTATAAAGAACTTTTAAAGATTAAGGCAGGCAGTATGGATGAGCCTATCGTATCTTTAAGCGGAGGAAACCAGCAGAAAGTATTTCTTGCCCGATGGCTAAATACAGAAGCCGAGATTTTATTGCTGGATAATCCGACACAGGGCATTGATGTCGGGGCAAAAGCTGAGATTTACAGACTGATACTGAAATTAGCCGAAAGTGGGAAAACCATTTTAATTAATACGCTTGAAATACCGGAAATACAAAAAGTAGCGGATGTGTGTGCCGTTTTTTATGAGAGCAGCATTGTGAAAATACTGGGACATGATGAAATAAATGAAAGGACAGTGATGCTTTACGCTACAAATGCAGTTGCTGACAGGAAGGGGATATCCGAATGAAGAAAAAAATATGGTCAAAATATAGCTACATTTTTGTGTTTTTTATCATCTTTATTGTTTTTGCCGTCAGCAGTCATGGGCTGACCTGGAGTGGAGTCATGAACATATTCCGACATTCTTCGGTCATAGGAATTGTGGCGCTTGGCATGGGTATGGTCTGTCTGACCGGTGAGATTGATTTGTCTGTTGGTTCGATGCTTGCACTTGTCAGTGGAATGTCGGTAGTTGTATTTAATGCTACAGACAGCATAGCGGCAACGCTTTTGTCCGCTGTTGTTTTTGGAGCCGTCTGTGGGTTAGCCAACGGAGTTCTTGTAGGAGTTGTTGAAATGCCTGCATTTATTGTTACGCTTGCAACAATGCTTATTTATCGTTCGGCAGCTCAATATATATGCCAGCATATTCCGAAACAATTGTGTGGCGGCGGAAGTTCTGTATATCGGATGGCATCAGACGCGAAAGCATACCAGACGTTTTACCAAATGGGAAATGGAAAAATGGTTACGATTCCGTATGTAGGCATTATACTTCTTTTGCTGTCAGCTTTGTTTGTATATGTTTTGACAGGTACGAAATTTGGCAAAAAAGTATATGCGGTTGGGAGCAATCAAAAAGGTGCCCTTATGACAGGCATTAACGTCAGCCTGATGAAAGTCGTTGTATTTGTAGTGGCAGGCGTTATGACAGGAATTGGAGCGTTTCTTTGGATCGCTATGAACGCATCTTCCGATCCGGCAACGACTGGAAATAGTTATGAGATGTATGCGATTGCGGCAGTTGTTCTTGGCGGCATTAGTATGTCCGGCGGAAAAGGGCATTGCCTAGGAATTTTGTTCGGTGCAATGTCTTATACAATTATAGATAAAATTATTGTAGCTTTGAAAATGGATTCCCTTATTAATGATGCAATTAAAGGGATTATTCTGCTTGCAGTTATTTTCGTGCAAGTGCTGGGACCAAAGATTAGGGCAAAACTGAACTGCTATGCTTAATTAAAGTGCGTTTTTCTGCGCCAGGAACCGGAAGAGCCAATATCGCCCTCAGAAATAAGGCAATGAATGTGAGGGCCCTATTTGAGAACTCTGCCAAAGGTATGAAGAACACAAATAAAGCCAGGAGTGATTCCTTTTGAAGATTTAAATACTTTTCCGAAATAATTATTATTAGAGTATCCAACCATGTGGGCAATATCCTGAATGGTATAATCAGAGTTCATGGTCAGTAAATGGCAGGCCTGGGAAATATGGAGTTCCTTTAAGTATTTCCTAGGAGAAATGCCATATTTTTTATGAAATCTTTTGCACATATAGTATTTTGTGATTCCGGCATGTTCTGCCACCAAATCGAGATTAAGGTCTTCCTTATAATAGTTTTAATCAATATAAGCTTTGGCATGATTGCTGTACTACATTTCCCCAATATGGTGCAGTGATAATTCGGATGCTATAGCCAGGCTTGAGATTCAGTACGGTATTTCCTTTGGCTATCCGGTATCTGCCATGGGAGCCCATGTTTCTGCAGTGCCCAATCACCAGGCGGGACGCCTCACACCTTTTCTACCAGGAACTGCGTAGCTATGGCAGGAACCTTTGGTTATGAACTGGATGTCACTAAGTTGTCCGAGGAAGAGAAAGCAAAGGTGTGCAGGCAGATTGACCGGTTCAAAGAGTATTATGATCTGATCCAATATGGTGAATATTACTGGCTGTTGGTTCCTTCGGATAAAAAGTGTACCGTATGGGAGATGGCGGATCCGGAAGAAAGGGAAGCACTGGTAAGCGCAGTATACCATCATGTAGAAGGAAACGGGGCTTCGGTCATTGTAAAGGTGCAGAGATTGAAGGCAGATGCATATTATTAGATGCACCTGGATACGAAGATATGACTGATTTGCAAAAAGAGGTTTGGAAATGGTTTGCAGAACATTTATCTTATGGACATAAAGATGGAGAAAAGATCACCGGAGCGGCATTGCAGCAGTGCGGACTGGTAATTCCCGAAGCAATGCAGAAGTTTCAGGCGTGGCAAATGCATGTTGTTAAAGTTTTATAAATGATAATCTTATTTTCCCGGCTATGATGGGGGGATGGGGGAAGCAAGAAAGCTGACAAGGTATCCTGCTTTTACTGTGAAACATTAACTAGCGGGTGGCCAAAAAAGCGCAGACTACCCTTATAAAAATTTTAAACGTTTTTTTGAACTTAACTAGAAAACTTATGCGGCAACTACAGGGGCTTTCCAGTCAAGTGCTTTTAATTTTTCAGGTATGCGTTGATTTTACGTTCCCTGTTGAATTGGTTATAGTAATCAGCTCCTAAATCCTGAAAAATCACACCATCCTTGATGATATGGTAAATGGCTACAAGCATAGAATGTGCCACCGCAACATATGCCCGCTTTTTTCCACGGTGGATGCTGATCCGGGCAAACTGGACGGAAAAGTAAGAGCTTTTATTTTTTACTGCACTATGGGCACATACAACCAGTGTTTTCCGCAGGAGGGCGTTGCCTTTTCTAGTCTTCCCGAACCTCCGTCTGTTTGCACTTTCGTTATTTCCCGGACACAGACCTGTCCTTGCGCAGATATGACTGTCTGTTGGAAACCGTCCCATGTCTGTTCCTATCACAGAGATGATTGCCTGGGCACTGGTTTCTCCAATTCCTGGTATGTCCTGAATGTCCATCACCGTTTGCTTTTCCTCCGGCTTCATGAAATGGTCAATGTTATCAACCAGTTCCTGGATGTGTCGGTTGAGTTCATCCAAGTGATTCAAAAGAATCCGCATCATCTTCCGCTGAAGGTCTGACATAACCCCGTTCAGGTCATCTATGATCTGTCCTTTTGTGGCCATCAGGTTATGGGCGATGTTCTTCTTATCGGAAAGAAGATCGTATTCGGCAGCTTCAAACGGTCTGCCTGTCAGAAGGTACTCCAGGATATTCCTGGCGCTTTTTTCATTGATATCCGTGATGGTGCCAGATATCTTGATGTTGGCTCCCTCCAGCATCTTCTGGAGCCGGTTGAGTTCGCGGTTGTGCTTCCCCACAAGGTTTTTGTGGTAACGCACAAACTTCCTCAGTTTATAGGATATTGGGGGAAGAATAACTAAAGGTGTATCCCGTTGCTTCTGCAAAAATTTATGTCCCATCAGACAATCTGCGATAGCAGCATAGACTTACAAAGAAATAACAAAGTGAATTCTCTGAATTTTCTTATTTATTGTAATAAACATAAAGAACATTTTCCCATATGTATTTGTACCTAATATTGTAGAGGATGCAGTACAAAGGAAGAAAGAAGGAAATTACAGCAAAGATAGGTGTTTTGCCAAAATGCTGTATTTTAAATATTGACAACGTTTTTAGTTTGATACAAGATTTCCGCAGTGACAATTTAATCATCATTTTTAATATTCTATTTGCCGTATTTGGTGTATGCCAAGTACGGTTTTTTTATTGTCGATTTTTGACAAAAAGTGTCAATACTGTGCGTTGTCGTTCACCGCCTTCGGAATTCTGAAAACAAGAACATTCAGAATTTTGGAGGAATAAGGATGGCAAAAAGGGAGTTTTATTTATCGATTAATGGAAAAGCAATTAAAGTCAGCGAGGAGATATACCGGGAATATATGCGTTTTGAACGTAAGGAACGGTATTTGACGAAAGATTTAAAAGAAGAGAAGATATTGATTGACGGGGATACAAAAGCGGTGAAAATAATCCCCAGCCGTGAAGATTCCTATGAACGGCTTCTGGAAAATAACCAGCAGTTTTCAGCGCCGGACAAATCGCCAGAAGAACAGCTTATCCATGCATTGCTGTTAAGTCAATTGGAAGAGGCATTACATAAACTTTCGACGGATGAACTTGCTTTGCTGTACGCTTTGTTTTATGAGGGAAAGACAGAAAGTCAGATAGGAAAAGGATTAAATGTTTCCCAGGCTGCGGTTAGCAAGAAAAAAACGAAGATACTAAAAAAGTTGAGAAAATTTTTTGAAAAATTTTCTTAAAAATGGTTATAAACTGCTTTACTTAACGGCAAATAGTATGAGAGGGTTTACTTTCTCTTTTGAACATTGACAAACAGCAGATTTTTTGTTTCTGCTCATATCGATGAATATTCAAGCTTCTCTCGCTGTGCAGGGCTGTAACAACAGCAAGCGCCCCAGACACAGACGCGATGACTGCCTGCAGATAAATAGGAAAAACCAGTAATTTTTTACTTTATCTGTCAACAAGATAACATCAAAGGTACGAGCGGTAATCTGATGGGTCTGTAACCGACATCGACAATGCGGAACCGCCATGATCTGCCAGCGAAAAGAGAGCCGTAAATTCCCGTACCGCAGGGTTAAAGGGGGATGCTGGGGATGTGGTCTGGGCAGGTTTGCCGCTGCCGGCGCCCATTCCTGGTATCACGGGCCTGTGAGCCGCAGGCGGCTTGGATATAAGGAATAAAAATATCGGCTTGTCACTTACAGAGATGAAAAGAAAACCAGGAATAAAAAGAAACATTTAGACGAGCCGATATTGCATAAATAATTATAGAAACAAACATGACAGGAGGTACAGTCATGGAGGATATAGAGAAATTAATGAAATCAGATTTAGCGCAAATGAAAGCGGTGGATGTGCGGACGGTTGACCGGGAAAGCCTGATGGACATCCGTAAAATTCAGATGGATAAAAACCTGCCAAGGTGTGAACAGTTTGCGGATTTTTTGAAGCAGGTAAAAAACCCATATTGTTACCGCTGCGGAAAAGTTGTGGTAAAGGTTAGTTTTGCTGATACGGGAATGACCCTGGAAGAGCGTTTGGAGCATTATTTAGGAAGCCTTTCTGGTTGAAGGCTACAGGTAAAGGTTACTGTTCACAGGATACCTGTGAACGTAATCGCATATGCCCATTTAAAATCACCTTCGGTGATGGGGCATATGCTTTGGCTCCATCACTGTACTGGCTCATGACTAATCAGCAGGTGATTAGTCATGGGTGAACAGTAACAGGTAAAGTTCTGGAGAAAATGATATTCACCGCAGAGGGTTGACTTTCACACTTTAAAGTGTTATACTATAAGAAATAAGCAAACCAGTGAAACCCCATGGTGAAAAGTTTGGATAAGGAAATTTTTTGCATTGGAGGTTCACGATGAACAAGTTAATGGAAAACCGGGTATACCGTGCAGCGATTTATGTCCGTTTATCGAAAGAGGATGGGGATAAAGAAGAAAGCGACAGTATCGTTAATCAGAAGGAGCTAATTCGGGCATTTCTGGCCGATAAGCCGGAGATTTGCATATGCGGCGAGTTTGTGGACGACGGTTATAGCGGGGCAGATTTTCATCGTCCCAGCTTTAAGCGCATGATTTCGCAGATAGAAGCGGGGCAGATTGATTGTGTAGTGGTTAAGGATTTATCCAGATTTGGACGGAATTTTGTGGAGGCAGGGCGTTATATTGATCAGATATTTCCTGCTATGGGAATTCGCTTTATTGCCGTCAATGACCACTATGACAGTGTGAATGGCAGGACTTCTTCGGACAGGATTTTAATTCCCTTTAAAAACCTGATAAACGACGCATTTTGCCGGGATATTTCGATTAAAGTCAGGAGTCAGTTGGAAATCAAACGGAAGAAAGGGGATTTCATTGGCTCCTTTGCCGTGTATGGCTATCAGAAATCGCCGGAGAACCGCCATAAGCTGGTGGTGGATGATTATGCTGCCGGGGTAGTGCGGGATATTTTTTGCTGGAAGCTGGAAGGGGCAAGCCAGCAGCGGATTGCCGACCGGCTGAATGAACGGGGGGAGCTGTCCCCCATGGAATACAAACGTTTCTGCGGTTTGCAGTATCAGTCCGGCTTCCGGGTAAACCCAAAGGCAAAGTGGACGGCTGTTGCCATCGGAAGAATCCTCCGGAATGAATTTTATCTTGGAACAATGGTACAGGGAAAGCGGACGACACCGAACCATAAAGTGAAAAAGACCATAGTAAAGCCAAGTGCAGAATGGGTGCGGGTGGAGAACAGCCATCCGCCGATTATTGACAGGGAGGATTTCCTGGCGGTGGAAAAGCTGCTATTGCAGGATACTCGTGTCGCGCCAAATGAGCAGGAAGTTTATCTTCTTTCCGGGCTGGTTTTCTGTGGGGACTGCGGGCAGAACATGGTACGCAACAGCGTGTGCCGGAACGGAAAAACTTATATTTATTATATGTGCGGAAATAACCGTACCAACCGGGCCTGCTCCAGTCATCGGATCAGTGACAAACTGCTGGAGGAATCCGTGTTCCTTTCCCTGAAGCAGCATATTGACCGGATTGTGGATATGGAACGCATCCTCGCTTACTTGGAAACCCTGCCCTATCATCAGGCCGATGTGGAAAAAGCGGACAGACAGCGGATAAAAAGGCAGGAAGAGGCGGCAAGGTATGCCCGGTTAAAAACATCCTTGTATGAGTCGCTTACGGAAGGTTTGATTGACAAGGCAGAGTACCTGGAGATGAAAGCTATTTATGATGAGAAGCTGCGGGAAGCCCAGGCTGCCGAGGCAAAGCTGAAGGAGGAGATGGAAGATTTATTAAGCAGCCGACCGACCAATACCTTCTGGATTGAGCGGTTTAAGCAGTACCGGAACTTGGAACGGCTGACTCGCCGGATAGCGGTTACGCTGATTGAGCGGATTGATATTTACGAGGACTGCCGGATGGTAATCCGGTTCAAATACCAGGACAGTTTTGAGCGGGCGCTGGCAGTAATTGAAGGGATAAAACCGGAGGGCGGTTTTCCCGACGGGCAGAAAGCACAAAAGAATATGGAGGCGGTGTAGATGGCGAGGGTGAGCAGGAAACCGGCAGGTTTAGGAAATTCAGGAAATGCTGCGGGCACAAATACATCCGGGACTTCTGAGCGGGTATACCACACTGCGGCTTATGTGCGTTTGTCGGTTGAGGATAACCGGCGTGACGGGAATAAAGATTCTATAAAAATGCAGCAGTATATGCTGGAACAATACATAGCCCTGCAGCCGGATATGCAGCTGGAAGGGGTATTTTGCGACAAC
>Ga0137306_103041_pt2 | contig 11267 bp, 9 predicted proteins | sample Inofroosms_March_FD_97187 | JGI IMG/M metagenome (GOLD analysis project Ga0137306, IMG submission 97187) | Mouse cecal microbial communities from Vienna, Austria - N-Acetylneuraminic and N-Acetylglucosamine D2O microcosms_March | ecosystem: Host-associated > Mammals > Digestive system > Large... | reverse complement strand
CGGAGATGTCGGATTCTATGTGTACATTCACTTATAAATTTAATAAGAACGGAGTACAGTTTACAGCTCAGTTTAAAGTAACATTTACCAATAACGAAGGGAATTACTCAGCCGCTGTGGAGGTTGTAGGACAGCCGCAGATAATAAAGTAAAATTCTTAAAAGCAAGTTGAATAAAAGCCGCAGTTATCTGCGGCTTTTACTTATTAAAAAGTAATTTCTTATATTTTCAACTTAAAATACTTAAAGCTCGGTTATTATCTTTATTCCGTAAACGCTGCGCGTTTTATCTATGCGGATAACCCGCTCGAAGCCCACGCGCTCGCAGAATGCGACTGCCGCTTCGCTTTCGGTCACAGTGTAGACTCCGCGCACGCCGATATCCTTCAGATGCGACAGCAGGGCGTTTACCATCGACTTTGCGCCGCCCTTGCCGCGGAAGGACGGGAGTACGCTTATGCTGAGCCTTGCGGGATAGTCGCTCTTTATTGCGGTCAGCTTTTTTTGCAACCGTACCTGCTCGCGGTACAGCTTTTTATCCTCCTCCTTTACGATGGCAAGGTAGGAGGGAAAAAGCTCGTTCATCCTGCGCAAATTCACGCTGCAAAGTATATAGCCGGCGGGTTTGTCGAATTCGTCGGTCATAACGAAGCAGTGCTGCGGTTCGTTTTCTATATAATAATTGCATTTTACCGCGGATACCGCGCGCATCGAGCCGCGCTCGGCGTCACTGTAGGCAATCGCGCGTATGGACTTTGCGTCTGACGTTATATAATTTCTTATCATAATAATATTTAGACTTGCACGCGTAGGATTTAAACCGGTGTATATCCATATAGCTTGAGCATATCTACTTTTATCTCGTTGGTCGCTGTGTCGAGCGTCAGACTGGAGAACAGCGACTGTACCGTAACTCCGTTAAGCGCCGTCTTTACGTAGTCCTCTACCTCGGTCACGTTTGACCAGGTCATAAGCTCGCCTATCGTCATATCGGTGAGTATATCCTTAAATACCGTGCCTAATTCGGACAGCTTAGCATCCCTGATTATCGGCTTGCCGAGCATCGAATCCGGCTCGGCGTCTACAACGTCGCCGATAGTCGCGTTGCTTATTATCTTGTTCATTTCGCCTATTGTTCCGCGCGAAAGCATACGAAGAACGGGCGCGCTGCGCTCGCGGATAAATTTTACGTCCTGTAAAATAAGCTCGGTGTTTGCGCCGTCGTTATAGGATACCTCGTTTATTCCGCCGATATATCCCGATTTGCGCAGGAAGCGCGGTGCGTCCGCCGCGTGTACCGAGGCGTCGTAGCGCACATATTTGCCGTCTACGAATACGTAGGAGTTTGCCGTGTCGGAGGTGAGCGCATAGACGTCCACGCACTGCCTTAGGGCATAGTAGAGGTCGCGCGATACAAACTCGCCGCCGATTGCCTTTGCCATATGCTTGGCGTCCGCCTTGTTTATAAAGTAGCTTTCGCCGTCCCCCTTTTCAAATGTGAGAAGCGGTCTGTCTGCAAATACGGGATTGTTTACGTCGTATGCGATATAGCCTAAAAACTCGTCCTTTACATAAGCTCCGTAGGGCAGAGTCGTGCCGCTATATACCTTCATTGCGCCTGTGAAAACGTCCGCGCCGCCTGCTAAGACCTTTTCTCTGTAATAAATCTGATTGTGATACTCCGTCTTTGTCAGCATATATGAGCAGAGCGCAAGATTGCGCTTGTACTCGCCGTCCTCATAATAATAGATATTGCCCTCGGCTGTAAGCTTGGCGGTTTTTATAGCCTTTTCCGCCTCGGTTCCCGTCATATCCGAATATTTTACGTATCTGTAATAGATTGTCGCTTCGGTTATATTGCCGGTTACCTCCGCTTCACGGAAATTCGCCTTTGCGAAATCTCCGAAGCTGTCGTATACGAATACGTAACGGTTTCCGTCGCCGTCCTCGTAGGCGTTGCCGCCCGCGCCGTATTCTATGAAATATCTGCCGTCTGCGGACACGCTTCCGCTATGTGCAAAAAGCTCAACCGCGTCCTCGGTGAATACGTCTATAAATTCGGACAGCATCATATCGTCGATGATTATATCCATAGCGTCCGCCATTCCGTCTATTTTGACGTATGCGAGCTTTTTGATAAACGACGTGCCTTCGCCCGAATAGGCTATATGATAATACTGTACGTCGGGATTATTTGCTATATATTCGCTGTCGGCTACGCGGTATACGCTGTGCGCGGAGTCGTAATAGAAATATCTTTCGTCGGGATTTGCGGCTATATCGCCCGAGGATACGGGCTCGTAAACGTCGGCGTCGATTTGCAGGACGTCGGCGAGCATAAGCGAGTCGAATGCGTCGGAGAAATTGCCGAGCGTAGCGCCTGTAAAGCGTTGCAGCAGGGCGGAGGATACGTTCTCTCCGTCGCCGAGTGGCAGACGGTCATAGCGCGTAAGATTTGCGTGGGCGGCGGGATTGTACAGCGTGTAATATACGCTGTGTACGAATTTGCCGTTTACGTCGGGAGTAAAGCTTCCGTCGGGGTTCTTTTTGTAACGGGTTGCGCCCTCGAAATCGGGATTGGTCCTGTCGTACAGAGTATAGGATGCCTCGTCCTCTATGCGGACGTATTTGCCGCTTGCGCTTTTTGAGTACCTGTACGTGCTTACGTCTATCATTTCGCCGAGCGTTAGGTCGTTTGCCACGGTGCCCAGCTCGGTCAGCTTGCAGTTGCGCGCCGCAAGCGATTTCATTATCTTTGCCGATTCGGGCGTTATATCTACGACGTCCGCGATTGTAAGCCCGTCAAGCAGATTGTCGGCATCCTGCAGCTCCGCTATCGTCAGGTGCGCTATGGATTGTAAAAGCGCGGTGGACGTGCCCGTATGCACGCGGCGGAAGGTTACGTCCGCGCTCTGTCCGTCCTCGAGCTGCGCGAGCTTGCTGTCCTTGTCCGGCACGTCGCCCGTCATTGCCCAGAGTCCGTCCTCGGGGGCAAGCCCGGATATGGGAACGAAGCCCTTTTCGAGAAGCTCGAAGCCGTTTTCGGTGAGTTTGCCGACGCGGTTGGCATAGCCTATGATATATACGTTTTCGCCCTCCGTTCTGTCGGTGGGGGTGTAGATTATGTGACGGTAGAAGGTCTTTTGGTTTGCCGCTAAGTCGAAGTCCTCGCCGTAGGAGGAGTTGTCCACAACGTATGTTACTTCCTCCTTGCCGTCTGCGGTGCGGATTTCCTGCACGTAGCGGGTTTCTACGTATCGGGGTGCGTCCGCCTTGCCGTCGCCGTCCGTGTCAAGTCCGCCGAGCAGGCTCTTTTCCGCGCCGTCCGCAAAGACGGTTGCGGATAGCTCGCTGTCGGGGATTGCCTCGTATGCGTCCGTTTTTGCAAAATACTTTATCCTGCCTGCGTCCGAGGCTACAAAGGTATCCGTGTCCGCTTCGAGTATCGAGCTGACCCTCATTACGTTAAGCACGTTGCCGAATTCGGATAACAGCGCGTCCTGAAGAGTGCCGAGCAGGGCGTTGTCCGCTATGCCGAGGTCGATGCCGAAGTTGACGTTTATGCCGCGGATGGTCATATCCCCGTTGAGCGAGCCGAGGATGTTGTCTATCGCGGTGGAAAGATTGTTATCCAGATTGTTTGTAAGTATAGGTAGATTGTAGCTTGAAAAATCTACGCCGGCTATTTTGCTGACGTCGTTCAGCGTGAAGGAGTTTACTACTATAGACAGGTCGTTTATCAGGTCGGGAATGGGAACGCTATAGAAGTCCTTGTCTGTGAAATCTATGCCGCTTATTCCGTTAAACAGCTTTATGCCGTAATGCTCGTAAAGAGTTTTAAGGCTGAGCTTGTCAAAATTCTGGATGTCGGATACCACGTCCTTTACCGCATCCAAAATGGTTTTGTCGTAGATATCGCTGTCGGAGGATATGACGTTGTCGGAGCCTATTATCGCCTTTTGCAGGTCTCCGACGGTAAACTGCGTAGCAAGTATAGCAAGCGTGCCGCCTATCGCTACCACAAACAGGACTATGCCTATTACCATTCCAAGCACAAAGGTCAACGTGCCTCTTAAAACTCTCATTTTAAACTCCCTGAAATATATAATGGCCGACGGAGCCGACCATTTATAAACGTTTTGTGCGTTTTAACCGAATATACTGCCGAATATGTTGCTTATCGGATTGTTCTGATAGAAGAATCCGCATATTACCGAGCTTTGCAGATACTCGTGTACGGTCGGAATAACCCGCGCAAGGGCGTGCAGTATCGCAAGCACAAGCAGGATAAATACAAACGCAAGTCCCGTGGATACTACCGCGCCGAATACTCTGTCCACTATGCGTATCGCGCTGCTGTCGGAGTTGTGCATTCCCTTGAATATTTTGCGCAGAATGTAGCAGATTATGCCCAGCAGGATGCAGTATATGACAAACAGCGCCGCCGATACGATTATGCTTGTAAGCATATCCGCGCTCGCCTTGCCGAGCGTTTGTCCGTCCTCGGTGATAAAACGCTCCGCAAGCCACACCGCAAGCTTGCCCTTTGCGGAGTCTACAAGTCCGCTTCCGCTTGCGTCCTCAAGCTTGACCTTGTTCATCGTGCCGTCGTACTCCACAAGCACGTAAAAGCTGCCGTCGTCCGCTATGTGGACGGGCTCCGTAAACACCGCTCCCCAGCCCGAGGTCTTTGCCTCGAAGCCGTTTGTCATTGACTGTACAAACCCGAGCTTGCTTATCGGCGCCAAGGTCGCGCCCACTATGAGCAAGGATATCAGTATTACCGCGATAGTTTTAAATAATCCCTTGAAGGCTCTTGCCAAGCCTCCGATTAAGCCTGCCAGCAGTCCCAGTCCGAGTATTACGAAAAATACTATATCCGCATACGGTACTGCCGAAATCATTGTCGATATCATAAGCATATGTCCCCACGTTTAATGTGTAACGCGCCCGTTCCCAAAGCGTCGCGCGTAATATATAAAATACGTTGCATTTAATATATTATAACCAAAACATAACGCATACGCAACCGCATTTTGATATTCGTCGCGTATTTTAAAATCGGCAGTTTAAATTTTTGTCAATCTGACAACAATTATTCAATGAGAAAAACATCGGAACAGAAGGCGGAAGCCGCAGTTAAAAAAAGTGTTAATACTACTGTCAACCGGATAGCGGAGGGCGGCGCGGACGATGCGTTGGCGCCCTTTGTAGGCGCTCTTTTCCGCGCGATTTCGGGAGCGGACGAAAGACAGACGGTTATCGTGTGCTTCGGCACTACCGCAATATCGGGGGACGCGCTCGGTCCTGCGGTCGGCAGACTGCTGAGAGATAAATACAAGGTTTCCGCGTTCGTGTACGGAACGGACGAGCATACCGTAAACGGCAAGAATATGGGCGAGTGGCTCGAGTTTATCAAGTCCGTTCACGAGGGCGCGCTGTTTATCGCGGTGGACGCAAGCCTCGGCGGCGGAGATAAGGTGGGACAGATAATTCTGCGCTCCGACGGAGTTTGTCCCGCTGCCATCAAGGGCAGAAAAAACCGCTTCGGCGACGTCGGAATACTTGGCGTGGTTGCAAAGAATAACACCGACCCGCTGATGCAGTTGATGTCGGTATCGCCGCTTTATGTTGAGAAAATGGCGGATAAAATAGCTAATATGCTATTTTGCGCCGTGGGCTGAGTTTTTTATAAGCAGAATATAAATGTTTTTAAAGACGTGTTTTGCTACGCGGCTTACGAGCAGTAAGCGCGGGCTACGGATTTTTCTGCGGAGCGTATATGCCTATTGCCTCGTTGGGGGCGGGGATGCAAAAGCTTCTCGGACTTCTTCCCGGCACGTACGGAACCTCGCTTGTGCGCAATCACGCTATGAGAGGCGCGATTCAGGCGGTGGCGGATACAGGCGCGCCCGCCGAGGTAATTGATAAAATCAAGGACAGCGTAGACTGCAATCTGTACTTTTTCGGCGATAAGGTCAGCTTTGCCGCTATGTATCTTGTGATAATACTGTCTATATTGGTTTTTGTCGGATTGTTTGTGCTTGTAAGTTATTTACTGTCCCGAAAAACAGTAATAAAACGGAAATAGAAGTAAGTTTATAAAGCGAGATAGAGAAAATAAGTCTTATAGCATCTAACCAACGAAGTTGGTGTCCCGAAAAACAGTAATAAAAAGAAAACAAAAATAGTTGTTAAATTATACAATAAAAAAAGAAATAGTTTGATTTTTATCTATTTATATCAGGGCGCGCTGAGCTTTGCGCCCTTTATCAAAAAGCATTTTCCTACTACTACGTCAAGCGGTACGGTGCCGAATACGCGGCTGTCCGTGGAGTGATTGCGGTTGTCGCCCATACAGAATATTCTGCCGTCCTCTACGGTTATATCCAAATTGTCATTGTCGCGCATAGGCTCGTTTATATACGGCTCGTCAAGCTTTTCTCCGTTTAGATATACGGTATTGTCTATTATCTGTATTCTGTCGCCTGCAACTCCTATAACTCTTTTGACAAGGGATTTTTCGGAAAATATCCCGTTGTCCGGAGTGAATACCACTATGTCGCCGCGCTTTATCTTGGCTATTTTGTTGAGATATATCACGTCGCCGTTGGTGCGGTCGTTGTCCTCGTACGCGCCGTTTCCGCCGTTGAGCGTGGGGTGCATCGATACGCCGTCTACTATGAACGTCGATATGACGTAATATTTGACAAGCAGCGCACAGGTGATTGCAAGAATTATTACCAGAAGTACGACGATAGCCGCAGCTATAAGCTTGCGGTTTTTATTGGCTTGCGGCTCTAATTCTATAGGTTCGAAATTATCTTGCATATCTAAGTATATGTGCCTTTTTCGTTAAATCCACAGAAAATTATTGAAAATTACTCCTGCGGCGTGCGGAATGGCAAGTATCTTTGTGTCTCTGAATTGCGCGAGAGTCTTTCCCTCGTCGCTCTTGAAGTCCGCGCTGTCAAGCAGTATCTTCTGCCAGAATTCGCCGCCGTTCAGCTTTGCGTAGGCGGTATAGCGTTTCATTTCGGGATAGGCGTACATATTTATCCTAAGCTCGCGCGCCTCGGGCGAGTATGCGTCGAAGTGCAGGGTGCTTGTTCTGTCAAGCGCCTTCAGCTCCGCCGCGCTTCTGCAAAGGCTCAGTCCGCCGTTTTTGACCGTTATGCCCTTTATCTCAAACGGTCCGTACGCCTGCGTAAGCGAGCTTTCGTCAAGTATCGCGTCCTTGGTGAGGCAGGAGAATGAGCCTAAGCCCATACTGCCGTCGTACATTATGCGGTAGTTTTCTCTTATCCTGTCCACCGCGGTTATGCCGAGCTTGTGGGGAAATATACCCTGTATCGGCGTGGAGATTATGTTTCCGTTTTCGTAGGAGAAGGTCGCGTAGGCTACTATCAGCTCCTGTAGGTCGTAGACGGGAACGCCTACCGTGTACAGGTTTGTATCCACCTTCTGAAGGGCGTCGAGGCTGTCCCAGTGCCGTGAGTCCGACCTCGGCTCTCCGTAGCAGACGTTGACCTGTATTTTGGTTGCGTTTTGTACGGTGTTCATACGCAGATACAGTCTGCCGTCCACGTTTTCAAATGCGGCTGTGGGCGTTATGGACGCCTCGCCGCGTACCATAAAGTTTTTGCGCAGCCAGTTCATTATCGCGTCGAAGGCGGTTTTTGTAAGCTGAGCGTCGTTGCCGTTTGTGATAAGCAGCTGTTTGCAGTCCGACTGTACAAGCGCGAGTATGTCGCCCGCTCTGTCCACGTCGGTGGAGTAGGCGGATTTTGACACTATTAAGAAGGTGGGGCAGTGTATGAACTTGGCGTATGTTTCTGCGCCTACGCCCGTGGAAAATACAAGCTCCTCGTCGGAATTCATTACGTTTGCGCCCACAAATCTCGTTTTGCCGCTTGCCCAGCGATAGCCTGCGTCGCCTATCGCTACTAATGCGCGGACGCGGGAATCCATTCCCGCAACCTGCCACGCGACGTGCGCGCCCTCGCCGAAACCGATTACGCCGATATGAGCTTTATCCACTATGGGGAGCATCTCGAGTACGCTGAGCGCGAGCCTCGATATCTTGCTCCATATAAACCAGGCGGAGTTGCGCGCGTTTTTGCGCACGACGTTGAGGCTTTCCTTGCACTCCGGATAGGACGCGAATTGTAAATTCTGCGTAAACGTGGTTTTGTCCTCGCCCTCGAGTATGCCGCCGCAGTAGTCCAGAAGCCCCACTATATAGCCTTGCTCGACAAGCTTGCGCGCTATGTCGCGGTTGTTGGCGTTTTCATAGGATTCCAACAACAGGATTACCGGACGCGCGTCCGTCCAGCGTATGTCGTAGCAGATTTCTATGTACGCCCTGATGCTGCCTTGCGCGTTATCCTGCGCAGTAAAATACTGCTTTACGCATACGTAATTGTTTTCGGTTTCAACCGAGGTCGTTGAGCTGTCTAAAGTTACTTCCGACGCGTTGAAGTTGTGCCAAACCTCCGTCGGGGTCAAAAATTTGAGTTCCATATCCCGTATTATAACTCATATGCTTTACAAAGTAAAGCAGTAAAAGCGCCGTGGGTAGGTATGTAAGCTGCGCTCCGCCGTTTGCGCCCGAGCGGCAGAGGGGTTTTTCATTATCCGCAAACGCGAAGGTGCGTGTGTTTTCGCCTCTTTTAAGGCTGTCGAATTCGCGGCGCATTATTTCCATAGTATCGTCGTCGGGCAACATAAAATCCATAAATCACCTCAAAGTAGTATATGGCTTTTATAAGATTTAGTGTGCTTTTCTTTCCCACGCTCGTTACGAAGTTTAGAACAAATCCCATAACGCCTTTATAACTCGTTACGAAGTTTAGACCACGACGCGCAGGGCGCGGAGCTATTGAGTGCCGAAGTGCGATGCTTGTACAAGAGAGCGGACAAATGTAGTTTGTCTGTCCGCGAACGAGTGGCATAATAAAGCGACGATAGCTGTTCACGAGTGCCGTAAGGAGCGAAGCGACGGAATAGCGATTGTTACCTTTGGTCAATCGCGTCTTGTCTCCCCCGCGAGCGATGTGCAGTTAAAAAGGAAAATCGCTGTTTCGAGTGGCGGGAGAAATACCGGCGAGACCGGAAAGAGGGGGTCTTCTAATCAGGAGTTTACAATGTTATACAGGCGTTGCGCTGTGATGAATGCCGATTTTATCTTATGCTGTCTCCTTAACCGTCAAACTAACCTTGGGAGAAAAGGACAGCGTTTTAAGGCAGTCCTGCTCGAGATGCCGTCCTACCGACTGATACGCCTTTGCCTGCAGCCCTAAAAAGTCTATGTTCAACTCCTTGGACAGCTCGAATAACTGCGTTAAGGTTTGTTCTATCTCCTTGCCCAGTTTATTTGCCGCTTCTCTGATTTCGGGGTCCGCGCCCGTAAGCACCTTGTCGGAATCTATAAACTGTACGTCGAGCAGCTCTACCGCCAGCTCGATTTCGGCGGTTATGCTTCTGCCCTTCGCCTTGGAGTCCACGTTTTTGTTGAGAATGCGGAATTCCACGCGCTCGCCCTTGTCCGACGTGTAGTTGATTGCTCCGAACGTTTCGTTTGCAAGATATAAGGACAGCGTTTCCGCCTGTCTGTTTGCAAGCACCTGCGCCTTGTCGTGGTTGAATACGAGCGTGCTGGACAGGTCGAATTCGTAATTATCCTTTTGCTCGCCCTCGCCCGTTATGGGTTGGTCGGGAAGCTTCTTGAGCGTTATATAGGGGATGACCGCCGACTTGCTTCGCGACAGCGAGCGCGCAAGAAAATCCTTGACGTTTGTGCGTATCATACCGTTTGTTCCCTCCTTGTTTGTCAGCGCAAGCTGTAAAAAGTAGGGCGCGCTGCTTGTAGTGCCTATCTTGACCGCAAGCATTTCACGGGGGCTTTTATCGCCCGTTACCAATATCGCGTGCTCGGGCAGAGAGTACATCCCCGTCAGCGGATAGACAAGCTGCATATGGTCGAGCTTTAACACCGATTGCGACATAAACAGCACATTACAGTGCGCAAGCGATACGGTTAAACCCATTTTGCGCGAAATATCGTCCAAAGCCTCCGCTATGGTTTTGCCTGTGGAGGTGTAGGTGTTGTAGGTGGTCTGTCCCGCACTGTCCGAGGATGAGGAAGCCATAAGCACCGATTGCGTGGTTACTATAAATTCGCCGTCCTCCTCGGAGTAGTCAAGTCCTGCGCCGAGTACTATCGCCGTCTTTGTGAGCGCCGGGCTGTTGACCGTGCGCCCGAATATTATGAGCGCAAGCACCGCAAGCAGTATCAGAAACCACTTGGTGCGCATCAGATAAGAAGGTATGTTTATCTTTTTCATTGTTCGCCCTCCTGCGGCTTGAGCGAGCCGTTTTGCATAACAGTCTGAGTTTGCTCCGCTTCCTCCTTCATACCCGCAAGCACGTTATCCGCAAGGCTGTCGGGCGCCTCGGGGCGAAGGGGCGGGTGCGGTGTGTATTCGGAGTCAAGACACCCGAATATGCCTCCGTATTTTCTGCGCGCATATACTCCGGCCGCTACGAACAGAAGGGGAAGCGCCACCGCTATTCCGCTGAGCACATAGCCCGTTACGTTTACCGCAAATTGAGCTATCTCCTGAGAGGACTGCGCAAACAGCACGCAGCAGATTACTACTATCGGGAATATGATTTTTGCGGGAAGGCTGAAGCCCACCGCGCGCTCCGTCGCCGCCGTACAGCCGTAAAACAGAAAGGACAGCGATATTATGGACAGAGCTATCACCGCAAACAGGTTTGTCCACTCCATTCTGCCGATGTCAAGCGACAGCTGGTTGAAGCCCGCTATACGGATAAGCAAATCCGTTACGGTGATTAGCGCTTCGCCGTACGTCGCTACGCCGAGGAAGATTATTATGTTTACAAGCAGGAAGGTGATTGCGATACCTCCCGAAGCGTAGGGCATACGCTTGTTTTTAATCCTTAAAAACGCGAAGGGAATTACGTCTCCGAGCCACAGTCCGTAGCGGGGCAGTCCCGCAAAGAAGTCCTTTGGTTCTATAGCAAATACGGGAAGATTGCGCCCGATGTCCAAATCCGTGTCTAAGAATATCAGATTTAATACTATTATCACAAAAAAGACGGGTACGAAAATCTCCGCCGTGCGCGAGATGGCGCGCGAGCCCTTTACGCCGAGATAGATTATGGGCGCGAGCAGCAGCAGATAGAATAACGCAGGCTCTACGCCTCCGAATTGCTCCGTTGCAAGGTACGCCGCGCAGTAGC
>Ga0137306_103624_pt1 | contig 11268 bp, 6 predicted proteins | sample Inofroosms_March_FD_97187 | JGI IMG/M metagenome (GOLD analysis project Ga0137306, IMG submission 97187) | Mouse cecal microbial communities from Vienna, Austria - N-Acetylneuraminic and N-Acetylglucosamine D2O microcosms_March | ecosystem: Host-associated > Mammals > Digestive system > Large... | reverse complement strand
AGATCTTATTATAAAATTCAAAGTACTTATTTTTACCCTTGGCTGCCGCGTTCAAAGTACCTGTGCGTCCTTTTGCACCGGCTGTCAAGGTATGCCTCTATGAAATCTGCTGCAGTATAAACGGATCACGGATTTTCTTATCCTCCGCCAGCAGCACAATCTTGGACATAATCTCAGCCGTCTTTGGATCTTCATCTACAAACGGCAGAAACAGCCTTCCTCTCTTCTGGCTGTGCACCGGCAGTATATTCAGCATCGCGCCGCCCTCCATATGTACGACGCCGCTCCCCAGATGCACATTATAATTCCCCCTCGTGCCGTGAATGAGTGCATGGCTTTCCTTTAACACTACATTCTTTAATCCAAATAACGGCAGGTTAAACTCAACTACCGCGCGGCGCATCTCGATCGTAGAATGGCTTGCCTGCGGGTCTACGCCGCCTGCATGTGCGACACTTACTGCCAGATCCACATCCCGCATTACCTCACTGTAGATCAGATCCGGCACCTGCTCGATTGTAAGCGGCGCAAATGTCTTGCGGTCAGAAAATTCCACCCACTCCAGAGTCGGCGCTTCCACATCGCTCGGCGAAAACCAGTCTGCCAATGCATAAATCCTTGCAATGATATTTTCTTTATAATAAATTTTCTGCAGGCCTTCTTCATAATCCGCAACCCACCGCCGTCCCTTTAGGCAGGCAGCGGTCTTTTTCGGCTGTATCTGGTTTCCGGCAAACATTCTGGAGGCTTTTAGTCCCAGCTCTTCCGGCATTTTTACATACAGTTCACGGAATACCTGCCGAAACGGCTGGCAGATCTGATGGTCAAACAAATACTTCTGGCATGTATGCCATATGCCGGCGCGGTATAAATCCAGCGGATGTGCGATACGTATTTTTTGTGCCTGATCAAGGCTGGTCTTTCTGCCATCCCATGACAGCAGATCAATACGCCCTTCCTCTGCTGCCAAAAATCCCGTATCCTCTCCGCTGATAAATACAAGATTTTTTAAAATAGCGCCGACTACCGGATTACACATCAGCCCGTATGCCTCCTGCGCCGTAAACCACGCACCATCCTCCATAGATTCTTCCATCAGCTTTTTCGCCCTTACATACTGTTCCTTCAGCTTTTTATGCGCCTCTTTGACTTCCAGCACATAGGCATTCTTGGCGTTCTTAGACGGCACGGACTTCAGGCTCTTTGTACCTTTCCTGCACAAAATCCCGCTCTTTCCTGCTTCATCTACATGCAGGCAGATTTCCACATCATCGACCATTTTCCACTGCATCAGCGGTTCAAATTCAGCTGCCAATGCACCTTCCATATTTAAAATGAGTCTGGTGACATCTGCAAATCCTGCATGGACGCTTAGATTCACCAGCGCTGTCTGTGCAGCCCTCGTCTCACTCGCCCGTCTCTGCGCACCAAACTGTCTGGCCTCTTTTGCATAATGCTGGATAAATTGATACCGCTCGATCAGGTCTTTGTCCCTGTCCCTGCCAAAAGGCACCAGTCCATAGCTCATCAGAAGGTCTTTGTTCCGTTTATCCATAATCTGCTGACGCAGATCCTCAAGCGTTACCTTTCCAGACGCCGCATCCGCATACTTTCTTGCCCTGGAATGCTTCTGTCCGTCAGAAATATATTTGGCCGCTTTATACAGCATTCCAAAATTTTTCTCTCCCAAAAGTCCATAAGCCTCTTTAAACCAATCGATGTCAAATGCCCCGCCCTGCAGCTCATCTGCCGACAGCGGCGTATATTTTGCGATCATAGCAAGCTTTGCATCATCAAACGTTTCATTCATGTGCGCCATAAAATAATAGCAGCCGCTCTTTAAGCCTTTCCATCCCAGACACTGCTCGATCAGATCTACCCACTGCGGTGCATACATAGCTGCCTCTACCAGCCGCTCCGCCTTAATGCCCGTAGATTCCAAGGCCTCTTTAAGCCCCTGCGCCTGATCTTCTTTGGCAGGATAGCAGGATTTTAACAGACGGCTTAACACATCCTTTTTCGAATAAGCGGATGTATAATACCATGAATAATAGGCCTCCCGCCCCAGCGTATCATTTCCCAGCGCCTTTAAAATCCGTACAAAATACGGAATTCCTGTGATATAAGTAATCCCGGAAATATCTGGTGTAAATACTGTCTCTGCCTCTCCGCGCCGCAGCTCTGTATCTACCATGACCGGAACAATCGTCTGATACAGTTCACGGATCAGGCTAAAGCACCAGCCGTCTTTTTCCAGTGCCCGTTCCGCCTGCCCGGCCATGGCAGCACTCATTTCTTCTCCAAAAAACTGCTGCCACAAAGCACGGTTTAACGGCTTTGTAAATTCTCCCTTTACGATCTGGCAGAGAGCCTGCAGATTTTCCCTCAGGTCAAAATAATCAAACACAGCCTGATACAGCAGATCTTTTCCAATCAGCCCCATATGATATGCCTTTAAAAACCAATATGGCGTTATCGGCGTCAGACACTGCGCGCGCAGGCTTTTATAATGCTCCGCATCCGGGTAAAACGCAGGCTTTTCAGCTGATCTGGCACATTTTAACTCCAGTGCATAAGCCGCGTAAAACGCCTCTCTAAATTCTTCCTCTGTCTCCCAATATGCCAGTCCTTCCAAAAAACGGTCTAAAAATCTCAGATTTTCAATCGGAACCCATGATTCAGCCTGCATTCCATTGTATAGATTATAATGAAAAGACACTGCCCTGTTCTTCGGCCCGGCTGCCTGACGGAGCGCTGCTGCCGCCTGCAGCCCTGCCTGGAACAGCAGATGCCTGTCCAGGTATTCATAGCGGAAGACAAAACGGATATCCTGGATATGTTTCGGATATGCAAGCTCCACCGATTGCGGACGAAACGGCATTTTTCCAAAAACAGCTTCATAAAACACGCGTGACTTTTCATACAATTCCGCATTATGAAGCAGAATCCATGCCTCCCATTCTACAAATGTCCCATAATCTCCGATCTCCTGTTCATAATATGCCCTTAATTGTTCTTCCAGCGGATAATTTTTCAGACTATATTTATCATTAAAATCCCCTGCTTCATTTTGGCTGCTGCCCTCCTTCAGCATCCGAAAAGCATTTCCAAGCAGCTGTCTGTCACCGGATGCTGCATCGTATTCATAGTCTTTATATTCCCGGATCAATGCATCCAGCTTTTTTACCCTGCGTATGATTTCATCCTCTGACAGCGGCATACAGCGAAGCACAGCGTCGCGGCCCTTATCCGGTTTTGGCAGATCCAGGCATGCAGCGGGATCATAAATGCCATATCCTGCCTGCTCACAGGCCGGCACTGATTTTTCCGGCGTACCTAAGATTTCCTCTATTAAAATCTGCTCTTTATCTGTTGGTTTTTGAATCAGAGCTGCCATCGGCTGCACGCTCTGATAAAAGGCCGACTTCTCTTTTTGTTTGGAAATCCGCAGCAGCAGATCCAGGCCGGCACTTCGCTTTTCTTCTTTTTTATCCGTCAAAAGCCGCTGCAGGCATTCCCGCATGCATTCCTCATCCTGATCCTCCAAAAATTCCAGCAGCGTGCTGCGCAGCCTGCTCCGTTTAAACCGAAGCATATCTTCCATCAGCCGGTAATCACTTTTTGTAAATGACAGCTTTCCTGCAATAGCTATCGCTTTATCTGATGTAGATCCCTCGGCGTTGCCCATATATTGAATCAACAACTCTTTCTGCTTTTGATTTGCCGGATTATACAAAAGCAGATTCAGCAGATATCCTCGTTCATACCCATTACTTGATATTTCCCCTAAAAGCTCCGCCATCTGAGTAATTTTATCCTCGTCATTTAACACATACGCCGTAAAAGCCAGCTGGCAGACCAGCGCCGACGGTTTTAATTCTACCCGGTGCCATGGAAATATGCATGGGTCATAGACAACACCTTTTTTCGGCAGCTGCTTATAAATGCTCCAAAATTTTTCATACTGCACCAGTGCATCCTCCTGATCTATAAAATAATCTGTCAGAACAGCCCGTTTCGGTACAGTCATCTCCATAGGATGTGTCTGGTCATAATACAGCAGCCCTTGAATATTCTCCCTAAGACGCAGCGTATATGCCGGCATAAACGCCGCCACCAGCTCCAGATCATCTGTATGCTCCAAAATTACTTTCCGCGCCGTACGTATTTTCAAGTTCTCATCATACAGATTCTCATTATAATACGAGGCGATCAGTTTCTGATTTTTAGTTCCATGGTCAATCAGCTGCGCCATTGCTGCCACTGCCTCCTCTGCCTCTTTGGCTCCCAGTGCCCAGAGTGCAACACTGACCGCAACCGCATCATCCGTCTTCAGCTGTTTTTGACAAAAATCCGGATCACGCAGGCACTGTCCCATCAGCTGCAGCAGCTTTTGGCTGACCCTGTCCACACTGTTTTCATTAAAAATACCAATCCACACGGAAACAGCCCTCTGCACGGATGAATATCGGATCAGCTGATTTTCCTCAATCACTTGAAGAATCGTCAAAAAAGCCTCTTTCGTCCCTTCGTCAACCGTTTCACAGATTACCTGCCTAAGCCCCTCCTGCAGCCTTGCCGCAAGCAGCAGGTCGCCCATCATCTTATGCAGCTTATGATTATCCGACTGGAAGATTCCCAGTATCATTTCCCGGTCTAAATATGCAGCACTATTTTCACTGTAAATAAGATCCTCAAACGCCTGAATTACCTCCTGATTTCCCCGGTCAATCTCCGCCGCATAGATCAGGCTGAAATTCTGGCTGAAATTCCACTCATTTTTGATATAATCCAGCTTCTCCTCATCCATCCGCTTATAAATAAGATCTACCAGATTCTCCCCGCAGTAAAACAGCTTTTCATAAGCTGCCATCAGCGAAAATACCCGATACATCTGCGGCCCGTATCCTGCCGTGCGCACGATCCTGCGGTACCATCCGCGGGAAAATGAAAACTGATTCAGTTTATCGATCATATACAAAAAAGTCTCCTGATACCCCGCCGGTACGAACGCATCCAGCAGGCCCTTATGTACCCGTGACGCAGGAATTATTCCTTTCTGCATAAACCACTCAGACGGCTTTTTTTCTTTATCATTATAAAACTGCCGTGTAATCTGCCCGATCTGCTCCTGCCTGCTGTACAGCGGCTGTCCTATTTCCTGCGCCAGCTTGATATCATCCCCGGAAACCTTAACCTTTTTCATGCGCTGCTTTAACTGTTCTTCACGCTGAATCGTAATCTCCCTGCGTGTACTGTAATCGTATTTCGCCATCTTACCACATCCTCCCTGACAGCATCGTCATCCTCACAAATGTAAATTCACTATCCTCCGTAATGCACACCGCCTCATCCAGCGACGCAAGCGGCATGCCGTCCATAAAAATCCGGTATATGCCATCTTCAAAGCACTGCACCGCATTCTCCTGCGCTTTTTCAAGCTCTGCCTCCGTCTCACCATAAATACTGCCGAAAGACACTTTTCCAGACTGCGCCTGCACATCTATTTCCTCTTTTGTCAGACACTGCAGCAGCTGGCCAGACTGCGCTTTTTTGCTAAAAGCACGAACTCCGCTTTCTGTAACCGCCAAAATCAGCTCCCTGACACTGGCAGGCTGTCCTTTGATTTGATAAACCTCCGGCTTTACCTCCTGCCTGCGTTTCCCAATGGATTTTAAGTTCACCTTTATTTCCATATTTGATAAATCCTCGTTTCTTACGTATTTGATAAATCCCCTTAGTGATTTGTATGGATAATCCTCTATTTTTTTGTCATTACTTGAAAATCTCCGCATACTTTCTATAATTATCTTAACATAATTTGAACTGTTTCGGAACTATCTGACCATAACTTACTGCCCATTTATATACAAAAAATGCTTTCTGCGGTAATGTTCCCTACATTCCGCAAAAAGCATTTTGTACTTTCATCTCAGATCCTATAGTATCATATTTCCTGCTGCAGACCCTTACCATCAAAAGCAGCCTCCATCTGCTGCACATGCCGTCACTTTTTTAATTCCTCCGCACACACCTGCTGTTCCGCCTCCGGTATTTTCAATGTCTTCATTGCCTGCTCCGCAGTCCACCCCATGCTTTCCATCAGATTTCTGACAGAACCTAAAATGCCCGTTTTTATACCTGTTTTTATGCCTGCTTCTATTCCCCTCTTCTCTATGCCATCACTTAAATTACACATCTTTGACACCTCACTTTCTAATTCTTTTGTCATCACGATCTGGCTGATTTACTTTATCTGATCATAAATGCTGCCGCCATACTATATACGATTTCATTTTATGGCAAAAATAATATCAGACCCCAAAATAACAGTTGGCAGATCTGTCTATACGTTATAGACAATTCAGATTAAGGTAGAAAACCGCCATGGACGAATATTCTTTAGGGATGATTGAAAGTTTGAAAAATGCTTTCTGTCAAATGTGCTTCACGCTTAGTACCCACAGGGCATGATATGGAGAATTTATCCCAAATTTATGAGGCATAGCGGGCTATGTTGATTAAATTTGGGATGAAATTCTCCTTGTATATACTTTTCTTAGTGCGACAGCCCCCTCCAAATCAATTTAAAAGGTTTTCAATAACCTGCTGCCCTGTCAATTACAGTTCCGTCCACTGCGTGAATCGTTAAAAAGCTCTTTGCCGCATCTTTGACCCGCGTTGTGTGAACCCCATCATAAGATAGATCATATTCTCCAAAAAAATCCCATACCGGAATCAGCACGTCCTGATTCTGCTCCGGCTGCGGACTGCATATCCGCATATAACCGAGCTTGATCTTTTTCGTGTAATAGGTACCTGTCTGCACCGGAGCACCCACGTCCTTTCCCGATCCCCGTTCATCTTGAAACAGCCCTGTGCTTCGTACTGCCATCATTTTTTCAAATACTGCCATAATGTCGGCAAATGGGAGCAGCTCTAAGTTTTCTGTCTTTATTTCCCCTGTTTCATATAAATTGGATAGGGAAATTTCGTCAATACCGTCTTTCGTAACATATACATCGAATGTCTCCGGCCTGCCGCCAGACTCCATAGTATAAGTGACCGGCATTTCGTTAATATTTCTTGTATAATGAAATACATATCCGGCATTTATCATATTCTTCTTCTGAGGCGCACCCTGATATTTCCGGTCTAATTCAATGACATATTCGCAGACGGACGCCTGCATGCCCGGCAGATCTAATTTTGCAGCCATTTCATCTGCTATATTCTGTGCCTCTTTTTTAGATATGCCGATCATTTCCCTGAATGCTTTTTTCTCCGGCACCCATTCATACAGTGATTTCATCGAGTCATATTCAGACCAACCATACGGATTCACATCGTCCAGCTGATCAAAGCTGCTGACTCTTTTAATCCAGACACTCATAGGCATACGGTCTCTTTTTTCCAGATCATACCGAAAACATGCCCCATCATCCGATACGGCAGCACCATATACTTTGTTTGTCACGCCGCGTGTTTTATCCCATGCATCGATCTGTTCCTGTTCAAATATATACGGTTTTTCCAGTTTCTGAAGTGTTTTTTCCTGTATATATGCTTTCGCATCATACACATCCGCCTCTCCAAAAAAAGCTTCCGTAATTTTGTCAATATCCGGCTGCTCAAAAGAATGCGGCCTGACGGCGACTGATGATACTTTGTTTACATCCGGCACCTCAACTACAGCATCCGTAAGGATTTTCAGCCTTCCATTTAAGTCTTCTGCCTTACTCCGATACCTCGTTGGAGCCTGTAAAACGGAATGAATCGCATCACCATCCGCTGCACTGTTCGTATTCACACCCTGCCCCTGTACAGGCTGCCCATTTTCTGCTGTCTGATTTTGCTCAGGCTGCTTATTCTCTGCTGTCTGCTCCCTTAGCGCCGCCGTCTCTTCTGTTTCATTGTCTGATAAATTTGTTTCCCGGCTGCTGACTGCTGCCTCGCTTTTTAGTTTCACAATGGGACTTTCCGGCATCCCTGCCGTTTTCATAAGCAGTCCCACGCCCAGCAGAATGCCTGCCGTCCAGATCATTTTTTTACGTTTCATTTGTGTGTCCTCCTATCGATATTTTTGTTACACCGATATCATAATCCAATTCCATACACCAAATCCCTTTCGATCTGTAACCATATTGTAAACATCCATATTGCCTAGGCAGAAGCTGAAGTTTATCGCTGCCTGATTATGCTATTATTAGTTTTACATATACCCTCTGTATTTCACCATAACACAGCAGCCGTCGTGCCTTCCCCTTCTATGCTCTCAATCCGCAGAACACCGCCATGCAGCTCGGCAATCCGGCTGCACAAAGCCAGGCCAAGCCCCGCCCCTCCATCTCCCGCACGTGATGGATCGATTCTGTAAAATGCTTCTGCTACCCGGCACAATTCCTCCTGCGGAATGCCTGCACCAAAATCCTGTACATAAATGCCTGTCTCCTCTGCCGACACAATAACAGCTGTCTCCTCACCAGACGCCTTACAGGCATTATCCACCAGATTAATCAGCAGGCTCAGCATCAGATCTTTATCCATATCCTTTTTCAGGTTATATGGCACGCACTTTATTTCCAAATGCAGTTTCTTTTCTTTCAGCCGGAATGCTGCGGATGCTTTCAGCCGGCCGAGCAGCCCCCTCACTTCTGTTTCTTTTTTGATTATAAAACCTTTTCGCTGTGACAAGCCGGCCAGCTCCAGCATTTTATCAGACAATCTGGAAAGCCGCCTTGATTCTTCTAAAATGTAGTTAAGCGCCTTTGTACGGCCTGCCTCCTTTAGAGATACCGTAAGCAGCAGATCCGCGTTCCCGATTATAGCAGTAAGCGGTGTTTTCAGCTCGTGCGCAAGACTGCCCAGCAGCTGCTGCTGATTTTCATTTGTCTCTGAGAGTATATTCATATGTTCCTGCACCTTGTGTGCCATTTTATTAAAACTATCTGTCACCTGCGCGATTTCATCCTGCTCTTTTCCTGTCCTGTTTCCGTATTCCATAACTCTGGCGCTGTAATCTCCGCCGGAAATACGCACTGCTGCCTGCTTTAGGGCCGCAAGCGGCTGTATGGACTGATAAATACCCCGGTAAAGCACGATTCCGGCAATTGCAGTCATACAAAAAGCAATCCCCAGTCCATGGCAGAACAGCTTTCTTGTCCGCTGATAAAGGTCTGTAATATCCTGATATACCACATAGCTGTATTCATCCGCCCCAAACCCTGCGTCTGCCTGATAAAATATAAGCAGCCTTTTTCCTCCTGCCTGCTGAGGAGAGCTTTCATACAGAATATGTTTTTTTGTCTTTTCATTTATATTTTCATTTATATATTCATTTGTATTTATTTCTTTATTGTTTTCTGCCAGACATTTTTTGTCCAGCGCTTCTTTGTCAAAATAATAGGGCGAATTGTTATACACTTCTTTTCCGCTTCGCCATAACACCCCGCGTTCTCCAAATGCATTGCGAAATTCATATACTACTAACGCATTTTTTACTGTTCCCGCAGCCGAAAGCATTTCCTCTCTCTGTATTTTTTCATGTATAGCATTAATATTGTTCCTGATTTCGCCTTCTTCATATCTGCAGATATCCGACCTGCTATATCTGTGCACTTCCCATAGCAATAAAACGAGCATTCCGAACGCAAGCACCATCATGCCGATTAATACCTGCAGATAAATCTTTCGAAATAATCTCATTGAACCTGCACCTCCCGTCCCTTACTATTTGCTGATTTTCCTTAGTCCTCTGTTTCCAGGCGATACCCTATCCGCGGAATCGTTTTGATCACATCCCAAAATTCCAATTTTTTGCGTATCCTCCCAATATGTGCATCCACAGTCCTTGTCTCTCCCTCAAACTCCATGCCCCACAGCGCTCCCAGCAGCTGCTTTCTGGTCAGCGCTTTATTTTTGCTGCGTATCAGCACCATCAGACAGTCAAATTCCAGCGGTTTTAAATAAACCTCCCGGCCCGCCTTCGTAACCAGCCTTTTTTCCGGCTCTATCACAACATCTTTGATACAGATCACTGTCTCGTGCATTTGACGTCGCTTTAATATATTTTCAATACGCAGAATCAGCTCGATCATCTCAAACGGCTTTACCATATAGTCTTGTGCCCCTCCTGCCAGCCCCTTCACCTTGCTTGGCAAATCTCCCCTTGCGGTAAGAAATATAACCGGCACATCATAACTTTGCAGCTCTAAAAGAAGCGCAAAGCCATCTTTCCCGGGCAGCATAATATCCACAACCGCACATCCATAATCATGATTCTTTATAAGGGCCTCACTTGCCAGTGCACCGTCAAAAAAAGCCTCCGTTTCATACCCGGTTGCCTCTAATCCCATACAGATCATGTCATTGATCGCAGCTTCATCCTCTATCACTAAAATTTTTGCTTTCATCCGTGCATTCCTCCATAACCATTATGACATACTCAGCCATATATTAATGTAACCAATTTGTAACAATTACAGGCTGCAGTGACAGCTGCCGTCCCGCTAAAGCTTTATATAACAAAAGCTCTGCATACGAGCCGTCGTCCCACACCATACGATATGTACAACAGTTCATATGCAAAGCTTTCAATTATCTTAAAAATCTCCAGAACAACAAAACACACTCTTAGAGTACTCAAACACGCTCCAGCAGCAGCGACAGCTCCATATGCGTACCCGCCAGATAATGCTGAAACAAGATCCCTGCCGGCACAAGACAGACCTGTATATCCCCCAGCCCTAATCTTTTCATCATCGACAAGCTTACCGTTCCCTTTTTTTTGATCTGATCCTGTTCGGCCGGCATTACAAAACAGTTTTGTAACGCCCCTATACCATGTGCTTCAGCAAAAGGCCGGTAAGACAGTTCATACAAATACTGCTTGGTCACATCACCTACACCGGGGCAGCCTCTTAGGTCCTGCCCTTCTGCATCCGGAATCACATAATATTTCGCATCCAGAATTACAAAACAGTCCGTTCCATCCAGCTGCACCACTGCCGCAAAATCCGGACGCAGCGTATCCTCTGCATAAGCTCCGGTTCCATCCAGCTGCCAGAAAGGCTTTTCGATTAAAGCCAGCAGATTCTTTTTTTCACGAAAGCTCTCAGCCAGAGGAACCGGGAGCTTCAAACGGCCAAGCGGCAGCAGCAGCTGGCTGTCAAATACGTCTGCACATACTTTTTCCCACACCATATGAAATGCATTCGTCCCATACATGCTCAGTCCATGCTCATCGTCCAGCAATTTCTGTTCCTGAGC
>Ga0137306_103622_pt1 | contig 11274 bp, 9 predicted proteins | sample Inofroosms_March_FD_97187 | JGI IMG/M metagenome (GOLD analysis project Ga0137306, IMG submission 97187) | Mouse cecal microbial communities from Vienna, Austria - N-Acetylneuraminic and N-Acetylglucosamine D2O microcosms_March | ecosystem: Host-associated > Mammals > Digestive system > Large... | reverse complement strand
ACTTTGCCTGATGTGAATCCATCCTCTTATATACGGATACAAATACCTTTTCTGTCAGTGTTTTGCCTTCCGTTGTCTGGATCGTCAGCGTTACCAGTCCGCTTCCTTCCGCTACCGCTTCCACCCTGCAGGTGCCAGCCCCGGTCTCTGTGATCCGGAAGGAAGCAGGATTGCTGCTGCGATAGGTACTGCTTTTTGCTGTGTACCCTTTTAATACAAAATGGTATTCCTCAGAAGTGTCCCCCTGTACGATCGCCATATGATGCCTGGCGGTTGTGCTGTCACCGATATAAATCTTTACCGTGCTGTCTGCCGCAAAGACAGTGGAATGCCCTCCCAGAAATCCCATCAGCATAATTAAACAGGAAATGCAAACGCATATAAAATTTTCTTTGGTCTTTTTCATTCTGATCCTTCCTACTTTCTACAAAGCTTTTACTATTTTACCGTCAGCTTTATCTTGCACTTAACGGAGCTTGTTTTCATCTGCACCGTAATGGTCGCCGTTCCTCTTTTTTTTGCCTTTACAATTCCTTTTGATGACACCTTCGCCACTTTCGGGTCAGAGGAAGTAAATTTGAGTATTTCCGGATTCAGTTTCCCACCTTCCCTTGTCCTCTTGTCGTCCTCAATCCGCGGAGAGATGACCAGTTTTTTTGTCTTTCCTTTGCGCAGGACAGGTCTCTTTGCCGATGGTTTCAGACCGGCAACCAGACGCGAATCATAGTATTTCGTCTTTTTATTTTTTGTTACCTTTGCCACTGCGATAAACTTACAGTAACGAAAATGAGCAGCGCCCGATACAATTTTTTTGTTTTTCGCAGAGATCAGATATGGCGCTTTTTTATATTTTACTTTCGGATGCCCCGATGCAAGGGCCGCCTTTGTCTTCCCAAATCCTTCGCTCTCTACACAGGCAATTGATCCCGGCAGTGTTACTTCCTTTAGATTTTGACACCACCGGAATACACACGAATTGATTTTTTTCATCTTTTTTGGGATCGATACTTTTGTAATGGCGTTACAGTTTTGAAACGCATTATCTCCCATTGTTTTGAGATTTTTACTCCACCGTATCTTTTTTAATCCAATACAGCCGCTAAAAGCCATGTACCCTATCTTTGTTATATTATCCGGAAGATAAATGCTTTCCAGATTATCGCAGCTTGCTGCATATGGCTCATTATATTTCTTATTTTTTGAAAAAATAATCTTTTTCAAATAAGGATTATAGACAATCGGTGCGGACCAGGTCACACTGGATGGCATCTTATAGGTTTCCGTTTTCTTTTGCAGAGGATAGACGATCATATCCTTCATATCCTGACTGTACAGGACGCCATCCTTTGATTTCACATATTTGCTGCCGGGTACTGTTTCGATACTTTCCAGTTTTCTCAACTGTTCTGGCATGGTCGTCAGACAGACCAGTCTCGACCACTCACCTTTTGCCAGCTTCCCCTTATCATTGAGCGGACGTATATTTTTCGGTAAAATTATTTTTTTAATCGGCACCGCCGCTTCATTCTGATCTGGTTTTACAGGATCCAGACCATACTCAAATGGATCTAAATTGATACTGATCACCGTCTTCCCATTTAATCTTTCCGGTACTGTCAGGACAGAAGGTCCATTTGGGGCATTGATCCCCACAATCTCCACACAATCTTTATACTCTTTTAAGTCTATATAAGTATAAGTGACTCCATGATCCACCGCCTGTACAAAGGAAACACTCCCTTCTTTTGCCAGTGCCCTGCTCTCCTTCGCCGGCAGAGCGGAACACACCATGCTAACTGCCATGATAAAGGTACAGACCATCGCTATCATACTATTACATTTTGTTTTTCGTTTCATAATAAATCCTCCCAATAATTAATATTCTCTTTTTCTTTATTCAATTTTAAAATAACTGTGCATCCTTATTATGCACTTTTAGAATAATTTTTCATTTTTTCTGCCAGCGCTTTGGAACCTGCTTTTTCAAGACAGGTATAAAAATTATACAAAAGAAAATCACCTTTATAATTTGAGGATTTACAAAAATCTTCCGCTGATCCCACCGTATTGTTTTTATAATGCGCCAGAATGTTCACTGCCACATCCTTGGCAGCTTCAAATCTTGACTTAACAATCGCAGAGTTATCCGCATAATTATTTGCTTTTCCTTTACTTTTATCTACTTCATGGAACAATCTTCCATACTGCTTTGTCCACACACTGTGTGCAAATACATCTGTTGCCGTATGTATCGCCACACCATAGCCAAAAGCCGCACGATATTCGTTAACTCCGCTAAGAGCCCCTATCGACATATTGGCAAACAGTTTCTGAAATTCCTGATTCGCGTTGTTTGCATTATAAGTTTTCGGATTGCTGTACCGAACCCCCTGTCTGAGATTTACAGCAAATTTTGTACACTCAATGTAGTTGCTGACATAGTTACAGGTTGTCTGTCCGGTTGTCGTCTTAAAATATCCATGCAGACACGGATGATCTGTCATTCCCCTGGTCCCCTGATTTTTCTGATCCGGATAGACAGCTCCCAGTTTCACAGCAGAAATAAGATTGGCATTCGTAGGCTGAGACAAACTGTAACCATTCTTTTCCAACGCATTATCAGCTATTGTCTTATGAGTGTTTTTATCATTGCTTGTAGGATTGCTAAGCCATGATCCGTTTACATAATCCACATCCGTAAATTCCGGTATCGCAGAGTTATTTTCTTCCACATTCTTTCCGTTCTGCTCTACCGACCTCTCTGATATATAGCTCTTTTCAAATTCATTATAAATTTGAAGTGCCTGCTCATAGTCCACCAGACCATTTCCGCATGCCGTCTCTTCCTCACACTGGTTAGCCGCTGTATCCATAAGCTGACGGATAAAGTCAGCCGATTTTGTCAAATCCTTCTCCCAGAGTCTTGACGCCACACCTACCACATGGGGCACCGCCATGCTGGTTCCGTTACAGATCACAACACCATCAAAACTACCCGTTGTTTTGATCTGTTCCGCTGGTGCCACAATCTCTACCTCATCTCCCCGGGCACTGTAATCACATACTGTGCCATCTGGATCTGTGCCTCCCACTGCCATAACTTCCTCCATCGCTGCCGGGTATTCCACCACACCATGATTTCCAGCAGCTGCCACGATGAGGATGCCTTCTTCAGCTGCTTTCCGGATTGCCGTCTCCAGTCCTTCTGACCGTACCGTTGTGCCAAAACTGAGACTGATAATGTTTACCTTTTTTTCGATTGCCCAGTAAATTGCCTCAATGATCCGGCTTACCGGGGCAGATTTATTTTCATCTAATACTCTTGCGGAATACAGTTCTATATCCGGGTTGATTCCTGTGATTCCTTCTCCGTTGTCCTTCGCTGCCAGGATACCGGCGATGGATGTCCCATGTCCGGATATGTCCCAAAACAAAGGAAGAACATTTTCCTCACCAGGTATCAGGTTGATTGATTCTTTTACATCAATATCATTAAAAAGATCTACTCCGGAATCAATCAGTGCCACCTTCACCTTCTTTTTCTTATCTCCTTCATCTTTTGTCCCATCACAACGGATTGCCTGCAGATTCCATTCCTCTTCATCCCCTGCCCGCTTCTGCACTGTTGTTTCTGTCTGATCATTCTCAGAGGATGCCTGCACCATGAGATCCGGCTCTACAAGGGCTACTCCCTTATCATTCTCCAGCACCTTTGCCTGATGGGCTGTCAGTTCCAGTGTAGTGAAACCGGCATCTTTCATACTGTTCTCCCCCAGCTCTGATACGGTCTCCCCCTCCCCATATCTCTGGTCAAGAGCTTCTATCTTCTTTTCCGTATCTGCCTGAACAATGTAAGTCCGTGCCTGTCCTTCTTCCCGTTCTCTTTCCCGGACAGCTCCTGTCACCGTTCCAGTCCCTGCCTGAAATACCATCATCATACAGAGAAAAACTGCCGGTATGTTCCTAAACCAAATTTTTGTCGTCATTTCATACCATCCCTTTCTAATATAATATGTCGTTATTATAATTTATTCCATCTTTTTTTGCAATATTTTTCAGAATCTTTTTTATTCAGTTTTCCCCGTATTTTCGGGCTTTTTCCGCCTAACAGGAACTATAGTTCCTGTTACATTTCATCTCACATATTGATACTATGAAATCTTCCACTATTACAAAAATGTGCCGAACACATATTGACACCCGAAACCTGTGATAAAAAAGGCGGAATTTCTGCTAATACTCCAAATCCCGCTGGTAATAATTTTTATTCTATTTTTTCATCCATACTTCATATCCCGTCAGTCCTGCTGCGGCAGCAATAACTACAATTCCCAGTATGAGGATAATCCTTTTTCCGCTTTTTCCCGTCATACTCTCCTCCCGCAATTATCAATCCATAAAATCCGGCCGGAATATATCTCTGCTTTCCCCAGACCAGTCTGCTCTTTCCTCATTCACGATAGGCGGCACAATGCTTTCTCTGTTGATCCAGTTTTCATAGGCATGTGCTTCCACGCTTTCGATTTCATCCGGGATCTCTGTGTTTTGGCATCCGGCAATCAATCGATTGATATCTGTCTGTATAATGGCATTGCAACCACGCCGGCTGTCATACCAGCGGTTTTTTTCCGATACCGAAATACGCGCCAGGGAATCACATCCAGCAAAAGGAGCCCCTTCTATCTTTTTCACATTTTCCGGGATATCGATTTCCTTTAATTCTTTACAGGCGCCAAATGCATATTCTCCAATACTCTCCAGACAATCCGGCAGATATATCTCTGTAATATTACAGTACGCAAAAGTCCCACCGGCAATGGATCTGATATTGTCTGGAAGAATAACAAGACCGTCTATATTTTGTACGGATTCATAATCCTCCGGATCTTCTTCCTCCCCTGTCTCGGGAGTCGACAACTTCCCTTTTTTAACAATGACGATGCCTTGTTCTTCCAGTTTCTTCCATGGGATAAATTCGCCCTCGATCCGAACATACTCTCCGTTGATAAGATGCAATGGTCCCCGGCGATATACCCCTGGTTCTCTCACTTTATCCTTGTCTCCCTCGATTGTCACCCCGGAAGGCACCGGCTGATCCTGCCCCTGTAGCACTTTTTCAATCCCCGTATATTCCAGATTAACATCCTGTTTTTCCAAAAAAACAAACAATAACAGGAGTATAATGAACACACTACCTATAATCGTACCAGAAATCTTCCATTTATTCTTTGTCATACTCCACCCTCTCTCCTTAGTTCATTGACTTTGCTCCCCAGTATTTGCTGTCTTTTTTATAGGCGGCAGTTCCCTTGTACTCAATATGGGTAATTCCTTCAAAGGCACCACTTCCAATCTTTTTTACACTGTCCGGGATCTTCAAATTTTCTATTTTGCAATCATAAAAAGCATCCATTCCAATTTTTTCTACTCCGCCGGGCACTTTTAAATGTATTACTCCACAACCCGAAAAAGCACCAGCTCCAATATTCTTTAAACTCTCTGGCAGAGAGATCCGGATCAGATCCCCACACCCGGCAAAAGCATTTTCCCCAATATCTTTTACCCCCTCCGGGACAACCAGTTCGCTAATATTGCAATTCCCAAATGTTCCTTTCGCCACAGTTTTCACATCATCCGGCAGCACTACAGCTCCTGTAATGTATTCCATTGCTTTATAATTCCCGTCATTATCATCCATTTCTGTTGACAATATGCCATCCTGTATGCTTACGATCCCCTGCTTTTCCAGTTCTTCCCATGACGTCCAGATATCTTCTGAAACATATCCATGCTCTTCCGTATATTTAAGCGCACTCTGCTGATAAATCCCCGGTTTTGACTTCTCGTGGGATCTCTGTTCCGGTCTCACATAACGTTCTGTTATTACCGGCTCTTTCTCTTTCTGCTCATTTAAGGTTTTCAGACCTCTCCACACTCTATTACCAAGTATTCCTGACACGGATATAACAATTACAGCCCCCAGAATGCCGATTATCTTTTTATGATTTCGTAACACCATATCGAATTTCCCCCCCTTCACAATAACATCGTTATTTTGATATGGCAAGGATAATGAGATGAACGGTCGAAAAACGCGACGAGTGGTAACCCGGCACCGCCCAGGACAGCGAAATGATATCAATCCGGTGATTCGACCTCCGTCCGTATTGTAAACACCGAGGGCAGATCAAAAATGGATTCTTTTAAAAATTCAGGATAAAAACATTCATCCCGCAGCCGCTCAAACGCCAGCCATTCAAAATAATGCCGGCAATTTCCTTCCTGCATGATAAATTTCTTTCCCTTAGCAGGCAGGCTGGTGTGAGACAGATCCATCAGAAAATAGATACACAGTTCATGACAATCCCGATTGTCCTCATCCCATTTAAAGTAAGCCTGGTTGAGCCAGAGTGGACGGACGATGCGGGGCGTTATCCCCAGTTCCTCCTCAACCTCCCTTATCACAGCATTTTCGGCTGTTTCCCCCATCTTTACTCTTCCGCCCGGCAAATAAAAATAAGATGCCCCTTCATCCTTCATCGCCAGAATTTCGCCGTCTTTGATGAGCATGGCACAAACTCTGTAGTTAAATAACATATCATCCGTCTGAAAAGAAATGTCCATAGCCGTTTCCTCCTACAATTCTTTTTTATTGCATTGTACCACAACGCCGGAGACCGGGAAACATGAATTTATCCAGTCTCAGCACAATAACAAAAAAAGATGCATCTGAATGAACTTCAAGTTCTTTCAGGCACATCTTTTTTTCCATTTAAAAACAGATTGTTAAATTCTAAAAATCCGAATTAATGAGCGGTGACCCAAACAATATCTTTGTCACATCTTTTTTCTCATCATAAGAGATCGCCACATTCATATTGATCCATCTGCCGTTCACCTTTTTATACCCGGCAATGCCTGTCGTATAGCCGTAGGCAGTATAATAGTTATTTGCGGGCAGAAAACCGGGTGAGAGAACTTCGCCGCCTCCCAGTGTGCGGAAGATGCGCCGGGCAAGCCCCTTCATTTCATCCTGCGAAAGCCTGCCCTGCACCTCTCCCTGTGTGCAGAGATTTCCTTCTTTCCCGTTTCTGGCGTCGTCATTATGACGATCCGTTCCTTCTTTCGATACCGATATATGATTCGTAGCAAATGCCTGCGTAAAAGCGGTCTGCGAAACATATACCCTGGTTACTATAATCTGAACGAGCACGATCAGCCACAGCACAGCTGCCGCAAAGACCGCCGCCCGAAATTTTTTCAGCATATCCTGTTCAGCTCCTTTGCATGATCCATTTTTTTCTGATCATACAATTAGGATATCCTGCCTGCAAAAATTTATACAATTTTCCATTTCTTACGCTTCATATTTTTTAAAGATCACACTCGAATTCTGTCCGCCAAAACCAAAAGAATTGCTCATTGCCGCCTTTACTTCCATTTTGATCGATTTTCCCGGCACATAATTCAGCTTTTCACATTTTTCATCAAGGTTCTGCAGATTCAGGGTCGGCGGCACTGTTCCCGTGCGGATCGCCTGGATGCAGGCGATCGCCTCCGTAATCCCGCCTGCCGCCATCATATGTCCGGTCGCCCCTTTCGTGGACGTCACTGCCATACTGGCAGCATGATCCCCGAATAATTCTACCACAGCTGAAGTCTCGATCGGATCCCCCACTGGGGTGGAGGTCCCATGCGTATTGATGTAATCAATGTCTTCCAGCGCCAGACCCGCGTGTTCGACCGCCTGTTTCATGCAGAATACGGCGCCGATCCCTTCCGGATGCGGGCTGGTAACATGATAGCCGTCCGTACAGTTCGCAAATCCTGCCACCTCAGCGATGATCTGTGCGCCCCGTTTTTTCGCATTCTCTTCGGTCTCAATGATCAGCGCGCCGCCGCCTTCCCCGATGACAAACCCATCCCGGTCCCGGTCAAACGGACGGCTGGCTCCCTGCGGATCATCATTGTTGGTGGACAAAGCATGGGCGGAGGACAGACCAAGGATAAACAGATGAGACAGCGCTGACTCTGCGCCCATGGCAAGTACCGCATCCGCCTGCCCTGACATCAGGAGCATACAGGCGGTACTGATGGCGTCTCCGCCAGACGAACAGGCGGTGCTGACGGTCAGGCTCGGACCGCGGTATCCCTTGGCGATCGCCACCTGTGCCGCCGCTTCGTTGCCGATGATCTTCGGTACAAACCGGGGACTGACTTTCTTATGCTCGCCACGGCTGATGCCGTCCTGCGTCTCCGCGATCGGAGCGATGCCGCCAAGCGCTGTACCCACTACGATACCCATCCGCTCCGGTTCCGCCGCCGGCTCTCCTGCCTGGGCGATCGCTTCCATGGCTGCCGCATACCCGTACTGCATAAACAGATCCATCTCCCGGGTAAGCTTCTTCGGCATATAGGTTTCCGCCGCAAAATCTTTCACCTCGGCAGCGATCTTCACAGGAAGCTCCTCCGTATCAAAACGGGTGATGCGGTCCACGCCGCACCTGCCTTCCGTCAGATTGTTCCAGTATTCTGCCACGCCGATCCCCACCGGCGTGACCGCTCCCATTCCCGTGATCACGAGACGGCTATTCATTGGACTCTTCTTCATGTTCAACCTCATTTCCGTTTTCATTCTCATTCTCATTGATCTCTTCATCCAGTTCCCGGATTTCCTTCCGCCGGATCTTGCCGCTGATCGTCTTCGGCAGCTCCTTCGTGAAATCCAGGATCTTGGGCCATTTATAAGAAGCAATGTTTCTCTTTAATGACTTCATGATCTCATTCTTCAGTTTATCCGACGCCTCTGCTCCGTTTGCCAGCACGATGCTCGCCTTGATCGCCTGGCCGCGGATCGGGTCTGGCACAGAGGTCACGGCACACTCCAGCACATAGGGCAGCTTCATGATCTCGTTTTCAATCTCAAATGGACCGATGCGGTATCCGCTGGACTTGATCACGTCATCCGTGCGCCCCACATACCACAGATAGCCGTCTGCATCACAGTAAGCGGTATCTCCCGTGTGGTAATAGCCGTCATGCCATGCGGCATCCGTCTTTTCCTCATCCCCGTAATATTCTACAAACAGACCATCCGGGATCGTCTCTTCCGTGCGGATCACGATCTCGCCCTCTTCCTCTGTGTCTGCCAGCGTACCGTCCGGCAGCATGATCCGGACGTCATACTGCGGAGTCGGTTTTCCCATGGAGCCCGGTTTCGGCACCGTGCCTGCGAGATTGGCGATCGTCAGCGTCGTCTCAGTCTGCCCAAACCCTTCCATCAGGGTAAGCCCTGTTTTCGCCTTAAACTTCTCGAAGATCTCCGGGTTCAGCGCCTCTCCCGCCGTCGTCACATTCTGCAGGGAAGACAGATCATACTGGTCAAGCTTCAGATGCACCATGACGCGGTATACGGTCGGAGGCGCACAAAACGTAGTGATCCTGTATTTCTCGATCATCCGCAGGATCTCTTTTGCATCAAAATCATCAAAATCATAGGTAAAAATCGCTGCCTCACAGAGCCACTGCCCGTATAGTTTACCCCAGAGAGCTTTGCCCCATCCCGTATCCGATATAGCAAAATGAATCCCATCCGGGTCAACCTGATGCCAGTATCTTGCCGTCACATAGTGACCAAGCGGGTATTTGAAATTATGCGTCGTGATCTTGGGATAGGACGTCGTACCGGACGTAAAAAACATGATCGCCGGATCATCCCCATGGATCGCCTGTTCTCCCCGCGGACGGCGGAAATGGCTGGAAAAATATTTCACTTCTTTGTTAAAGCTGTGCCATCCTTTGCGGCTGGCGCCCACCATGATCTTCACTTTCAGATTGCGGTAGCTTCGTGCCGCCTTATCCACCTCACGGGATACTGAGCCGTCTGCTGTGCACAAAATGGCATCCACATTTCCCGTCTTAAAACGGTAGTCAAAATCCGATTTCAGCAAAAGATTGGTCGCCGGGATCGCCACAGCGCCGATTTTGTGGAGAGCCAGAATCGCAAACCAGAACTGATAATGCCGCTTCAGCACAAGCATGACCCGGTCGCCTTTCCGTATCCCCAGATACTGCAGATAATTTGCCACCTTTGCTGAGTAGCGGGACATCTCATAGAAGGTAAAAGAGCGCTCTTTCCCTTCTTTGGAAATATGGATCATCGCCACTTTATCCGGGCATTTCTTTGCCAGTTTATCCACTACATCATAGGCAAAATTGAAATTCTCATCGTTGGTAAACGCGATATGTTTCAATACTCCGTTCTCATCTTCCTCCACCTGGATAAATGGAGCTGCTACAGCATCGTTCTTGAGACTCATGGATGTCACCCTTTCCTTATTATAATCTGTGCGTTTATTACATATGTGGTTTTTAAAACCACTTCTTAAAGTAAAGATTACATCATGCCCGTTTGTTTGTCAACTGTTTTTATTGAATTTCCGCCTTTCTTATGCTAAAATGGGAGTGCTACACGTTAATCACATATATTTGAATGGAGGATATCGATATCATGTTCAAGATTGTTGAGAAAAAGTCCCTGAACCCTACTGTATCCCAAATGACAGTAGAAGCTCCTCTGATCGCCAGAAAAGCAGAGCCGGGACAGTTTATTATTTTCCGGGCAAAGGAAGAAAGCGAACGGATCCCTTTGACCATTGCAGATTTTGACCGTGAAGCCGGAACGGTAACGATTATTTACCAGATTGTCGGTGCCGGCACAATGGAATTGGACACATTAAATGAAGGAGAATACATTCACGATTTTGTTGGACCTCTGGGAGTTCCAACCCATACAGAAGGTTTGAAAAAGGTTGCTGTTGTCGGCGGCGGCGTCGGCTGTGCCATCGCTTACCCTGTGACGAAAAAACTCCACGAACAGGGAGCGGAAGTACATGCCATCGTAGGGTTCCGCAATCAGGATCTGGTCATCCTGGAGGATGAATTCAAGGCGGCAAGCAGCAAGCTTGTGATGATGACAGATGACGGAAGCTATGGGGAAAAAGGTCTCGTCACGGATGCGCTGGAAAAACTGATCAATGAAGGGAACGAATACGATGAAGTGATCGCGATCGGGCCGCTGATCATGATGAAATTTGTCTGCCTCACAACAAAGAAATATGGCATCAAAACAATGGTCAGTATGAACCCTATTATGATCGATGGAACCGGTATGTGCGGCGGCTGCCGCCTGACCGTCGGCGGCGAGACGAAGTTCGCCTGTGTAGATGGTCCGGATTTCGATGGTCATCTGGTTGATTTCGACGAGGCGATGCA
>Ga0137306_103620_pt1 | contig 11276 bp, 10 predicted proteins | sample Inofroosms_March_FD_97187 | JGI IMG/M metagenome (GOLD analysis project Ga0137306, IMG submission 97187) | Mouse cecal microbial communities from Vienna, Austria - N-Acetylneuraminic and N-Acetylglucosamine D2O microcosms_March | ecosystem: Host-associated > Mammals > Digestive system > Large... | reverse complement strand
ATCTGCTGAAACTCTGGATTTAACAGCAATCCTCCGATATCTTCGCTTCCTGTCAATTCCATAACCAGACTTGCAAGCTTAGAAGGATCCATGAGATCCATTATCGTAAGTCCCATTGCCTGCATTTGCTCTGCCACTTCCTCCTCGGAAACGCCCAGCTCTTTTGCCACAGTCTCCTTGACCTGCTTTTCAAAAGCTTTGATCTTCTCTGCTGCATCATCTGGCAGTTCCTTGGCTCCGTCTGCTGCTTGACTGCGAGAAATAGATTCTTCCCTGTAACCAGCTCTTGCCGTCTCTCTCTCATATGCAGTCTGCTTTCCTGTGGATTCCACAGCCTTCTGCATACTGTCAGAGGATAAAAACTCCTGTCTGGTGTTGCCTGATGTCTGACTTAAGAAAGCTCCAAACGCCAAATCTGTTTGCTGCGTTTGTTTCTGTGTATTCATTAAGTCTGGACTGTTCAAAAGAGACGCCATCTGAGCTATTTTACTGGTTGTCATGCCTATTCCTCCTTTCTGATAATTTTTATTTATTATAAAATCCTCAAAGGATCTTATAACCTAATATATTATGGTTCCATAATCTTTGTGAGTCTTGCCGCCACTTCGGAATCCATCGCATCCAAAATCTTAGCGCGCGATTCTGTTTCCATATTTTGTAAAATCTTTGCCACCAATTTCAAATCATCTGTCATCTGTTCCATCAGCGCTGCCGCCTGTTTTGGCTTCATGGATGCATAGGTATTGGCATATTCCTCTATCTGACTATCTCCCTCCTGCTGCTGGATTACCTGTTTATACAAGACCTCCGCATTGGCAGGATCAATACTTTCATAGTAAGCCTTATATTCTGATATATCGGGCGCTTTCTCATTAAACACAACATCTTTGTAAAATTCTGATTTTTCTTTTTCAAATTCGGCTTGCTCATTCTCAAATTCCTTCAGCCTTGCCACTTCTGCTTCTAACTGTGCCACATTATCTGACTTACCCTTGGATTTTGACTGGCTGCGGGATAATTCCTTTTCCAGTTCCTTAATACGGGCAATCGCTTCATCTAAAGTTGTATAAGGATACTGAGCATCTTTAGACTCCTCTTTCTTAGCGCTCTCCGGCAAAATTTTATTAATATAAGGTACATCTTTGAGAATTGGCTGCAACACTGTAGAACCAAATCCACCGATATCCATTTTAATTACCAGCGCCAGAATTGCAAGCCAGATCACAATAAAGACAATAGTTGCCAGAATGACTGCCACTTTTCCGCCGCTTTCTTCCTCCTCTGGAACATCCTCCTGCATTTGCTGTCTGTTTTTCTTCTCTTCTTTCTTTCTTGCTCTTTCAGCTTTTTTCTGCGCCTTCTTATCCAAGGCTCCATTTTCTTCTTGTTCTAACACCTGGTCTGCCATATCTGTCACCGCCTATCCTTCTTCTGCATGGTTGTGGGTAAAACTTACCAGCTCATCCACCGCCTTGCTCTCTTCCTTTTCCAGTTCTTTCTTAAATTCCTCAAATGCTTTATCCTTCAAGATTTCGTGTGTTTTGCGCTCTGTCATAATTTCTTGCAAATGTTCTCTGGCATTTTCCAAATTTCGCTCTGCCACATGGACAGCAAGCGTTTGATTTCGGATTGCGCCTTTCATGGTCTCAATGGCTATACGATTTATCTTAATTTCCTGAAAATCAAGCCGATCTGCCACCAGCTCCTGTGCCCGAGTCTCATAAGCATTTTTTCTCTGCCGTAATCCCTCAAGCTTTTCCTCCTCCAGATCCAATTTAGCAGCGGCAATGGAAAAGGCCGTCTTTGCTTGTGTTTCCAACTTATATTTAATATTCAGGATATTCTGCATTCTATATGTAAACTTAGCCATGAATTCCTCCATTTTATGCATTTTTAAGCATAAACAGGTGGTTGAAGAAAGCATTAACAAATTCTTCCAATTTTTCCTCTACTCTATTCTTAATCCATATCACTTAAAAAATATGTTTCATCATGTCAAGTATTTCTTCAAAGGTAAACTTATCATGTGTTTCTTGCAACAAAAACTGGTTCACTTCATCAATTTTCTCAATGGCATAATCAATATTACGATTTGAACCCTTTTTATATGCCCCAATATTAATTAAATCTTCTGCTTCCTGATAAGTAGCTAAGACATTTTTCAATTTGCCTGCCGCTTCCTTGTGTTCTCTGTCTACTATTGAACTCATAACACGCGAAATACTTTGTAAGACATCAATTGCTGGATAATGATTTTTATGTGCCAGTTTTCGGTCTAACATTATATGTCCATCTAAAATACTTCTTGCAGTATCTGTAATTGGCTCATTAAAATCATCTCCGTCTACCAAAACAGTATATAATCCAGTAATGGAACCTTTATCCGAATTTCCAGCGCGCTCCAAAAGCTTTGGCATCTCAGAATATACGCTGGGAGGATATCCTCTGGTCACAGGCGGTTCCCCTGAAGCAAGCCCAATTTCTCGCTGCGCCATAGAAAAACGTGTCAGAGAGTCCATCATCAATAAGACATCTTTACCCTGATCTCGAAAATATTCCGCAATCGCTGTCGCTGTCTTAGCGGCGTTACGCCTGAGCAAAGCTGGCCGGTCCGAAGTGGCAACAATTACCACAGAACGGCGCATACCCTCTTCGCCCATATCGCGTTCAATAAACTCCCTTACCTCCCTGCCGCGCTCGCCAATCAATGCTATCACATTGATATCTGCGCGTGTATTCCTGGCAAACATACCAAGCAGGGTACTCTTACCAACGCCGGAACCTGCAAAAATACCAATCCTTTGTCCCTTTCCCACCGTGATCAGTCCATCAACTGCCTTCACTCCCAATGGCAGCACTTCATCAATAATCACTCTTGCCATCGGATCTGGGGGAGCTGCATCCACTGGATATTCTTCTCTCAATACCAGCTCATCGATATCTGTAGGTCTTCCCATTCCGTCTAAGGTATGCCCCAGCATTTCATTTCCCACATAAACAGACAAAGGATGTCCCGTATTCTCTACGATACATCCTACGCCCAGACCTTCTACGCTCTCATATGGCATAAGAAGCAGTCTTTTATCTCTGAATCCCACTACTTCTGCCATAATCGAAATATTTCTGTTCTTATCAATGATAATACGGCAAAGGTCATTCAGTTTGGCGTTAGGTCCCACAGATTCTATCGTAAGTCCTACAATTTTTACTACTTTTCCCAGATGTCTGTAATAATTTTTATCTGCTAATTGATCATATTTATCAAAATTATATGTCACATTATCTTCCTCACAAACTTAATGACTGCAATGCTTTCATTAGATTATCTAACTGAACATCTATACCACAGTCAAAGACGCCGGAATCTGTCTCAATCATACACTGCCGCTCCTGTAAAGCTGCATCTGCCATGATCTCCACATGCACAGACGCCCCGACTCGTTCAATAATCTCTTTTTTGTGCTCTTCCACAAACTCATAATCTTTCAAACTCACTCTAACTTGAAATTCTTTTGTTCCCTCTGTCCCCAGAATTACCCTCTGAATCAGATAGATCAGAATCTCTTTTTTATCATCAAACTGCACATGAAATACTTTTTCAAACACTTTGGAGATAATCCCCACCAGATACGGCTCTAATTCCTGAAGCTTTTGCTGGTAATTCTGCTCCATCTGGCGTTTTTCTTCCTCTAACTGCCTGCGCAGCCTTGCTAATTCTGCGTCTGCCTTTGCATTTCCTTCCTGTAGTCCAGCCTCAAAACCTTCTTCTCTCGCCTGCTCCCTGATAAGTTCTGCTTCACGGTTCGCATTCGCGAGCAAAGCATCTGACTGACTTCTGGCATCAGAAAGCAAAGCTTCTGCTTGTTCTTTTGCCTGCTCTCTGATTTCCTCAGGAGATATTTCCGGTTCCTTTGGTACAGCATCTACCACTTCCATTTTAAGACCTGCTACAAAACCGTCCACAGAGCCCTGTTGGGTGGGAATATTCATCATCTGTAATCGTTCTAGCTCCTGCATCCGCTCCGCCACTCTGGAATTAGAATTAATCACCCTAGTTCCGTTGTCGTCTGGGACCACATATCTTTGTTTATACAAATTAGACAACGATCTCGTCACCTCCGCCTCTGGAGATTACAATCTCTGCTGAATCCTCCAGTTTACGTATAATACCAACGATTTTCTGCTGTGCTTCTTCTACATCCTTCATACGGACAGGACCCATATATTCCATATCTTCCTTAATCATGGTAGCCAGACGTTTGGACATATTCTTGAAAATAACATTTTGTACATCTTCATTTGCAGCTTTCAGCGCCACACCCAGGTCATTATTATCCACATCCCTGAGTACACGCTGGATCGCACGGTCATCCAGAAGAAGAATATCCTCAAATACAAACATCTTCTTACGGATCTCATCTGCCAATTCAGGCTCTTCAATTTCAAGAGATTCCATAATATGTTTCTCTGTTGCACGGTCAACAGTATTCAATATATTTACAACCGCATCTACTCCACCTACAATCGTGTAGTCCTGATTTACCAAAGAAGAAAGCTTGCGTTCCAATACTCGTTCCACTTCCTTTATCACATCTGGCGAAGTTCTGTCCATCATAGCGATACGCTTCGCCACATCTGCCTGTTTCTCCGGTACCAATGAACCAATAATCACCGCTGCCTGCCCTGCTGATAAATAGGATAAAATCATAGCAATAGTCTGCGGGTGCTCGTCCTGAATAAAGTTCAATAACTGAGACGGATCCGTCTTACGCACAAACTCGAACGGACGTACCTGAAGGGAAGCAGTCAACTTGGAAATTACTCCCTGTGCCTTTTCTTCTCCCAAAGCCTTTTCCAAAAGTTCCTTTGCATAAGCAATACCACCCTCGGCAATGTATTGCTGTGCCAGACAGACTTGGTAAAACTCATTAAGCACATCCTCTTTTGTCTGAGGGGAGATACTTCTGGTATTGGCAATTTCCAGAGTCAGTTCTTCAATTTCTTCTTCTTTTAAATGTTTAAAAATGGAGGCAGATTTTTCCGGTCCTAATGCAATCAGCAATATCGCCGCTTTCTGAACTCCTGTAAATTCATCTGAACCTGACATAATCACTCCCACTCCTCATTCAACCAATTTCTAAGCAGTGATGCCACTGCCTCGGGATTTTCATCTACAAATTTTTCAATTAAAATACGTGTCTCAGACTTCTCCGAGAATCCAATATCTTCCAAAGTTTCCTCCTGCGCTTCCTTTGTAGAAGCCAGCAAAGATTCCACCGAAAGCTCCGGCTCCGGCGCTGCTGTCTGATCTCTTCTGGTACTGCGGAACACCACATATCCCAGCATCAGCATAATCACAGCCGCAACCACGATCGGGAGATAATCAAAGATATCCCGTACACCGCCGTCATCATATTCAAAAAATGGAACTTCATATGCAACAATCACAATATTTTCTTCAGAAAATCCAGTAGCTTTGGACACCATCTGAATAAAATCTTCATCTACCTCCAGCTTGACTTTCTCTCTGTTCGCCGCCACAAACTCATCAAAAGTCGTATCATCCAGCTCGCCGCTGGCTCTCAATGCTCTCTCACTGTAATTGCGGTACTGATTTGCCACCACAGTAATGGAGGAATTCGCATAATCAATATCGCCTCCAACGCCTTTGGTCTTGGTAATCCGCTCACTGGTATTATAGTCCCTGTCTACATCAGAGATAGTGTTGTTACTTCCCGCATTATCCGGCAAGACATACGTAGTATCTTCTCCATTTGCATCAGTTCCGGGAACACCGCCTTCCGCACCTGTTGTCTCTTGTTCAAAGACTCTCTCTCTTGCTGTTGGGCCATGTTCTGCGTCACCATCTAAATAATAATTATGATCTGTCTCTTCCCTCTCATCAAAACTCATATTCAGATTCAAGCCTACCGATGCACTGTCATACACTCCTGTGCCAAGAACTACATCCTTAACTTGATTCTTTACCATATTTTCTGCTTTTGTCTTATAGGATAACTGGCTGCTTGCCGCCCCCATAGAAGTTGCACTGTCTCCACCTGCGAACAAAACATTGCCGGAAGTATCCATAATAGAAATATCATCTGTACTGCTGTTACCAACCGCTGTGGCAATCCACCTTGCCAGACCGCCTGCTTTGTCCTCATCCATTTCCTCTGTAAGAGTCAAAGTAACGGCCGCATATGTATCTTGTTCTAGCGCCAGCACAGTTCCATCATCAATTGGCATACTAAGCTTTACATTGGCACGCTGTACTGTATCTAAATTTTCTAAATGCTCTGCTAGTTCCTCCTGCAGATAGCGTTGATACTTCTTGGTCTTATCTGCTTCTGTGGTACTGAATCCACCCTCAAATACATTGCTGAATTCATATCGGGAAGCTGGTATTCCATTTTGTCCTAGCAAAATCGCTGCATTCGCCTCATCTTCCGCTTTTACAGAAAAATTCAGCCCATCGCTGGAAACCTCATACTTAATTTCCTCCCCATCCAACAATTCCTTTACCTGTGCCGCTTCTTTGGTATTCTCACAATTTCTAATCGGTACAAGTGTAGGTGTTGTCAATACCCTGACAACAATCACCAGAGCAACTATAACTGCCAGTGCAACACTGGCAATCAACGTCTTCTGTTTTACTGAAAATTTATTCCACCACTCTAAAACTTGTTTCGGAATATTTCTTATTCTCTCCTGCATGTGACTCTCCTACCCATTCTCCAAATTGCAGTATTAAATCTGCATATTCATGATTTCTTTATAAGCCTCTAACATTCTGTCTCTGACTGCTACTGTATAATTCAAAGCGATATCAGCTCTTGTATGAATGTCATTCAAGTCATGGGTATTCGTCGCATAACCAAGCGCAAACTGCATAGTTGCCTCTTCTGCTTGATTTTGCAAATCACTTGTTTCATTTACCATATCCATTGCCGACTTTAAAACGCTCTCAAAGCCTCTGTCCTGCGTAGTGAGCTGCGAATTGTTCTCGGCAGCATTCTTAATGTAAGCCGACGTTACATTGCTCAACGCTGAAATATCCATTTAAATAGCCTCCCTATCCTGTTATTTTCCTAGTTCCAATCCCTTTAAAGCAATCGCCTTACTAGTATCAAACGCTGTAATATTTGCTTCATAAGAACGGCTAGCATCAATCAAATTGGTCATTTCCGTAATGATATTCACATTCGGGTAAGACACATATCCATTCTCATCCGCATCGGGATGGGAAGGCTCATATTTCATAATATAATCGCTTGTAGTATCCTCAGCCACCCTATTGACCTTTACGCCATTTCCAATCAGAGCTTCTCTGGTATTATTGAGCACCTTACTAAAAGGCGTCACCTGCTTCTCCTGAAAACTGACAATCTTCCTGGTATAAGGTGTCCCGTCCTCTGTTCTTGTAGTTGTTACATTGGCAACATTCTCAGATATCACATCCATTCGGAACCGCTGTGCAGTCAAACCGGATGTGCTGATATTAAATGATTGAAATAATGACATATCCCTTTCCTCCAAACTTTCTGCCCGCAGACATTTTTATTCAGCTTATTTGATTACACTCTTAATTCTGGCAAATTCCTTCGACATACTGTCAATCAACGCATTATATCTGATCCGGTTTGATACAAGTTTAGCCTGTTCCTGTTCCGGGTCAACGTTATTCTCATCCAAACGGTAAGAATAATTCTCTGCATCCGTATAAATCGACACATTCAGGTGATTCATATGTAGATTGCTCACCTTATCATCCAGCGACACATATTTTGTTTTTCCTAATTCTCGTTCAAGCACACCTTCGAAGTCTACATCCTGCCGTTTATCACCATTAGAAATATTATTGACAATCGCAGTATCCCGCAGCCATGCCGCATCTGCTGCTTTATTCCACACATCAATATAATCATAAATACCACTGTTTAACATGATATCCCGCTCCTTCCGTCCTTCGTATTTTGCCGATACTCATATACGAATCTATCCTTTTATAGATTAGCGCAAACCCTCTCATAATGCAAGTACTTTTTTGTAATTTTTTCACAACTGCAACATGATCTTGTGCCTTTTTGTCGAAGCAAATACTAATAAAAAGGATGATTCCATTGTATTAAAAAGCTCAAAAATCCCCCTATACACAGCGCTCTTTGTCAAGACAAAATAACTCGCCTTCTTTCTTTTCCAATTATATTGCACTAGATGGTAAAATATGTACAAACATTTCCAAAATTTGGAAAAGGGCAAAAAAAGAAATCTGTAGTTACCTGCAAATTCCTTTTTTCTTCTCACTGCCAAATCCGTTTAGCTGTGTTTCATATTCTGCTTTTTCACCTGTTCCAATTCTTCAAACACCACATCATTCAATACCTTGATGTAAGTTCCCTTCATACCAGAAGAACGGGATTCAATAACCCCTGCACTCTCAAATTTGCGCAAAGCATTTACAATCACGCTTCTAGTGATCCCCACGCGATCTGCAATCTTGCTCGCGACCAGGATGCCCTCTTTGCCTTCCATCTCATCAAAAATATGCGTGATGGCTTCCAATTCTGAAAACGAAAGCGTACTAATCGCAGATTTTACAATCTGTACTTTGCGGCTCTCCTCTGCACTCTCCTCATTGACAGAACGCATCATCTCCAAGCCGACTACCGTGGTGCCATATTCACTTAAAATAATATCATCAATATCATATGGCCTCTCCAAACGGTACACAAACAAGGTTCCTAGACGTTCGCCAGCAATATCAATCGGTGTGATGATCGCCTGATAACGCTTTACGTCATCCGATACAAAACCTAGCGTCTCTAAATTCACATTTTCCTTAGTGGAAAGAATGCCCAAGAGCCTTTCATTGAGCATAACATCAATAAATCCACCAACTTCATCGGCAATCAGCTCTTGCAATTCTCCACCTGTGTCACATCTGCTAGTGCCAAGCACTTTCCCCTTCTTGCTGATTACCAAAATATTAGAGGCTAATATCTCAGCCAAGACTTTACAGATATCATTAAATACCACTTTCGAGGAATTGTTATTGTGCAGCAGCTTATTAATCTTTCTTGTCTTGTCTAATAACTGAACACTCATACGATACCTCCTGATAAAATCTACACTTTCCTCTAAACTGTTTTAAATTTTACCATATTTCGCATTGAATTTCAACAACTTTCTGTCATTTTCACTATTTTTCTTCTACAATCTTTGACAAAATTCTTTTCTGTTCAAATTCTTTAAATTGTGCAGCATATAGCTCAATTTTGTCTATTGAACGATTATTTTTGCTTTTCTTTTTCCTTTACAAAGCCGCATTGTGAATCTGCGCACACCAGCTTATTGCCTTTTTCCACCATATATCCGCCGCATTGCGGACATTTCTCTTTTGAAGGCTTTTGCCAGGACATAAAATCACAATCTGGATTGTCTTCGCAACCATAATACTTTCTTCCCTTTTTGGTCTTCTTTAGCACAACCTCTTTGCCACATTTTGGACACTCCACACCGATCTTCTCCAGGTAAGGTTTGGTACTGCGGCAGTCTGGAAATCCTGGACATGCCAGAAATCTGCCATGAGGTCCATATTTTACCACCATATTCCTGCCGCACTGTTCACAAATCACATCGGTCACTTCGTCCTCAATCTTAACTTTTTCCAACTCTTTTTCTGCAATTTTTACAGCATCTTCCAGATCTGGATAAAAGTTACTTACCACTGCTTTCCAGCCAACACTTCCCTCCGCCACTTTATCCAGCAAGGATTCCATATTTGCAGTAAATTTCTCATCCACAATAGTTGGAAATGCCTCTGTCATGATAGAATTGACTACTTCTCCTAACTCTGTGATATAGAGATTCTTGTTTTCTTTGGTCACATAACGTCTGCTTAGCAGGGTAGTAATTGTAGGTGCATAAGTACTAGGACGTCCAATACCAAGCTCTTCTAATGCTTTCACCAAAGATGCCTCCGTAAAATGTGCCGGCGGCTGTGTAAAATGTTGTTTTTCTTCCAGTTCCTTAAGATTTAATTTCGTCTCAGTGTCAATCGCTCCCAGCAGCACATTGTTCTCGCCTTTCTCATCATCGTCACTGGTATACACAGACAAAAATCCCTCAAAGGTAATCTTAGAAGCAGATACATGAAACCGATAAATTCCCGCTCCAATCTTGACAGAGGTGGTCTCATATTCCGCGTTGCTCATACGGCTTGCCGCAAAGCGATTCCAAATCAATTGATATAAACGGAACTGATCTCTACTCAATGATTCCTTAATCTTAACGGGTGTTCTGGTAATGTCAGAAGGACGAATTGCCTCATGTGCATCCTGAATCTTAGCGCCGCTTTTTTTGCCTTGACCTTCCCCTGCCACATAATCTTCTCCATAGGCAGAAGAAATATATTCCCTGGCCGCCGCGTCCGCTTCCTCTGAAATACGCACGGAATCTGTTCTTAAATAGGTGATAATACCAACGGTTCCCTGGCCTTTGATATCAATTCCCTCATAGAGCTGCTGTGCCAGACGCATTGTCTTTTGCGTAGAAAAATTTAGCCTTTTGGCCGCCTCCTGCTGCAAGGTACTAGTGATAAAAGGCAGAGGCGCTTTTTTTACCCGTTTCCCCTTTTTTACATCCAGCACTTGATAGGTCTCCTTTGCCAAATCTTTTAATATTCCATCCAATTCTTCTCGGGAGCCGATTGTGCGATTTCCTTTTTCATCACCATAAAATTTAGCAATCAATTGCTTTTTTTCTCCAGGAATCGCAAATTTTGCATCCAGTGACCAATATTCCTCTGGAATAAATGCATTGATTTCCTCCTCCCTGTCACAGATGATGCGCAGTGCTGCAGACTGCACACGTCCAGCACTTAAGCCTCGCTTTACCTTAGCCCACAACACCGGACTAATCCGATAACCCACCATCCGGTCAAGCATACGGCGCGCCTGCTGTGCATCCACCAAATCCATATCAATTTCCCGCGCCTGCTTTAAAGATGCTTTTACTGCATTTTTCGTAATCTCATTAAAGCTGATTCGATAGACATTTTTATCTGCTAATTTCAAAGCCTTTGACAAATGCCAGGATATTGCCTCCCCTTCTCGGTCCGGGTCCGTTGCCAGATAAACTTTGTCCGCCTTTTTCACTTCTTTGCGAAGATTAGCGAGAATATCTCCCTTCCCACGAATGGTAATGTATTTTGGTTCAAAACCATGTTCCACATCTATTCCAAGCTGGCTCTTGGGCAAATCTCTAACATGTCC
>Ga0137306_103615_pt1 | contig 11301 bp, 10 predicted proteins | sample Inofroosms_March_FD_97187 | JGI IMG/M metagenome (GOLD analysis project Ga0137306, IMG submission 97187) | Mouse cecal microbial communities from Vienna, Austria - N-Acetylneuraminic and N-Acetylglucosamine D2O microcosms_March | ecosystem: Host-associated > Mammals > Digestive system > Large... | reverse complement strand
GATCAAATGCACCCGAATGAAGCTTATACAATTCTCAGGGAGAATGAAAACCGTGATGCCTTGATCATAAATGATGTTATAAAATGTATTGCAGAGGGCAGGACGCCAGTGATACTTTCCAGATATGTAGATCATTCGCGAAAGCTGTATGACAGACTAAAGAGCTGCGCGGATGAAGTTTTTTGCTTTCAGGGGAAAACACAAAAAAGCAGCACCATGCTGTTTTAGAGCAGATGAAGCAGGTGAAAGCTGACAAAAGTATGATTTTGGTTGCAACAGGAAAACTGATCGGAGAAGGGTTTGATTATCCGAGACTGAATACGTTGATCATGGCAATGCCGGTTTCATGGAAAAGTGTGGTAGAGCAGTATGCGGGGCGATTGAATCGGGATTATGGGGGAAAGAAGAGTGTGATCATTTATGATTATGTGGACAGCCATATCTCCATGTTTGAAAAGATGTACCATAAGCGTCTGAAGGCATAAGAGCAGATTGGATACGATATTTGTGCTGGATATACGATAGAAAAGCAGAAGGTGGGTGCTATATTTGACACGGATACTTATGCGGAAGTATACAGAAAGGATTTGTTGGAGGCGAATAAGGAAATCATCATAGCAAGCCCGGTAATCAGTGGATCTAAGATTGAAGCGTTGATCCAGTTATTAAAGGATCAGCAGGAAAAGGGCACTCGGATCAGAATCGTTACATGGGAAGCGGATCGTTATGGATTTGGTGACAGTGCATACTGGATGGAGCTGCAGGAAAGGATGCGCGCCAATGGATTTGAAATTCATCTGGTAGAAGATTACTGCCAGCATTACTGTATTGTAGATCGGGAAGTGGTCTGATGGGGTTCCTGTATAGTGCCGGCTTATGATGATAAGGTATACTTAAGCATCTGATAGGCGGCATGTTTTTTCATATTTTGTCTTTATCGAAAGGATTTTTTCGGTTATCATGGAAAGAAACTCAATAATTCGATGCGAATTCTTGTTGGCTTCAAAGATGGAATTTAATTCATCCTCTTTGTCAAAGTTGAAATAGCCAAAGCTGTTAAAGCAGCTTTGGTCAAATTCTTTCATAAGCCATGTCTCGGCAACCTGGCGTGCGCCTTTTAGTATTAGGGGCTTTTGATCTTCGTTGGTTTTCCAAGGTATCAGATTCTGAATTGCATTTCGCTACAAATGTGACTTCCTTCTTCTGAGTAACCAATATTAGTGTTGCGCGTTTTTTTAAGTTTTAATAACGCTTTACGCATTTTTTGACAAATATAGATTGACAAAGAACATTTTTTCAAAAACAGGAATCGGAATGCACAATTTGACTTGGTGTTCGTATGAAAAATAAATTCTGCATGTCTCTATATAGATTTTGAGGAAACTGATGGCCTTCAATCAAAATGAGGTTTATTTACAGAGTTATCAATGTGTGATACAATAAAAAGATCAGTAAAAAGTCTTTTCGATAAAATTTGGAGGGATTTTATGAGAGTTAATGCTACAGAGTATCCCAAGTCGTTATCTTGGGAAATGAAATCATTTTCAATGCCGAATATTCCGAGAGGAACATTGGGAATGAAAGAAAATCTTAAAATTATTTTAGAGATGGTACGAAATAATGTCTCTCCGTCTCAGAGATTAATTATAGAGGGAAGTGAAAGTAAGATAGATTTAGGGACAGCTTGCATTCGCTTAAGGCCGATGAAGTTGTTGTTAAAAACCCAAATCGGATGGGTGCTTTCGGATGAAGCACAAAGATGGTTGGATACGGATGATGATTTGTATTTGACGGCGTTTTTATGTGCCCGCATAAAGTTTTTGGCAGAAGTGTTGTATTATTTAGATGAACCTAAAACTGCAGCAGAGCTCCAAAATATAGCTATAAATGAGTATGCGTTGACATGGAAAACAACAAGCGATATTAATGCGCGACTTGTGTGGTTACGGCAGCTGGGACTTGTAGAATTTCAAGAGTTTTCACTTCTGTATTTCCTGACCGATTTGGGAAGGGGATTTGTAAAGAATATAGAAATTGTCAAACCAATAAAGCTGGACTTTTTGTTTGATGAGACGTTAAACGAGGGTGAAGTAGAGGTTTCAGAGTGGGCACTGGATTTCTGCTCTGATTTATCGGGCGAAAGAAAATCTTCTATAGGATATATTGTTGGAGATTTGAAACAATTTCAAACGACAATTGCAGAATTTATTCAATTGATTAATGGTGGAAAATCTGCTGACCAAGTAGTGGAATATGTTAAAGAGAATTATGCCATTGCATCATCGTCTTTGAGATCCTTCTTTTCAACCCTAACCAATATGGGTATTCTTGAAAGAAAAACCGCTACGATTTATGATGTGACAGATACAGCAAGATTATGGAGTGAGAAAAGAAAAATAATTGATTTAATTTGTATCATGCATAGACAATTTGATTTTATGTTTGAAATGCTAAGCGTATTAGAAGAGAGGAGCATGTCCAATAAAGAATTGGCGGCAATCGCAAAAGTTTCTTATGGTTATGAAAGAGAGAATATAGATGAGATTCGCAGAAGAGTTGCTATATTTCAGACGGCGAAACTTATAAGGCATGATTCTATAGATAAATACACTATCACAAGTAGAGGCAGGAAACTCTTAGGACTTATCAAGTTGGAGAAACCCGTATTAGCAGAAGCGAAAGAGGAATGTGATGTTGAAAATGAAAACACAGAAGATTTACATTTCCTTACAGAGTTGCGATTGTCGGCAAAAGATTCTGGTAATTTTGAAAGGCTTGAGAAAAATGTTAAGGTAGCATTTGAAAAACTCGGATTTGAGGCGCAATGGCTTGGCGGAGCGGGAAAAACGGATGTTTTAGTAAGAGCAGCGGGAAATTCGATGACGACTTATTCAGTCACTATTGATGCAAAATCAACATTGAGTGGGAATGTGACGGATAACCTTGTAGATTTCGACACATTGGAGGAGCATAGGCGGAAACATAAAGCAGATTTTTCTGCAGTTGTGGGCGGTAGTTTTCAAAATGAGAGATTGATTAAGAGGGCGATTGAGCATAATGTCTTACTAATCGATATCGATGCATTAGAAACCTTGATTAGAAATCATTTGGAAGTGCCTATACAAGTAACATCCTATAAGAAATTATTTGAATCTCCGGGTATAGTTAATGTTAAATGCTTAGAAGAGGAACGCGAAAAGATTAAAAGGTATGGAAACCTTCTTCATGCAGTGATGGATTGCTTGGTGGCAGAAAGAGAGGACGAGGTCACTGGAGGAATATTGCAGGAAAGGGATATTTACCGTTCATTAAGGAAGAATGAAAGTTTTTCTGCTGCGCCAAATATTGATGAAATATCCGCTATGCTTCAATTTCTTGCGTCTCCTTTAATTGGCTGCGCAGAAAAGTCTAAAGAAGGGTATTTAGCAGTAGGGACACTAGATGATGCTGCACAGAAATTCGACTTTTTTTCTCGAATGTGTAGGAACCCAAAATGAATATGCTAATATTTTTGTCATAAATTGCAATTGAAAGGAGCTGGCAATATGAGGTGCTGATATAGATAAAGAAAAATGGGTGCTTACCTTTACATGAAAAAAGCAGTATCAGTCATACCCCCTCAAAATACTTCATACAATGTAAAAAAGTATTCTGAGGGGTTTTCTCTTGAAGGATTATATCGAAGAGCGTGCGATGAACATTGCCAATTATATTATCGAAAACAATGCCACGGTGAGGCAGACGGCGAAGGAGTTTGGGATTAGTAAGAGTACGGTACATACGGTAGTAACAAAATAGAACGGTTTGTGTGGAACATAAAATAGTAGAAAACATGGGCAGGGCATTTGGAAGAACTGTTATGAGGCTTCTAAATGTCCTTTTTGAAATATTTAATTGTGTAATGAAAATGCTGAGAGTATAATAAAACTAAAAAGTGTCTGTGAGGTATAGGATATTTTGGAGGTGTAAGAAATGTTATTGGATGAAATGAAAGAAGAATTGGTGCAGGGATTGACAGCTATTTTTCAAAATAATATTTCTATGATTATTTTATATGGATCAGTGGCAAGGAATGAAGCAGCAAATGAGAGTGATATTGATATTGCAATTATTATAAAAGAAGAGATGGACAATCAAACAAAAAAGCTTTTTATCAGTTGGGCAGCAGATATGGATATCCGCTATGAGAAAGTCTTTTCAATTGTGGATATACGGGAAGACAATATGAAAAAATGGGAAAAGGTTCTTCCGTTTTATCAGAATATTCGGAAGGAGGGGATTGTTCTATGGAAGGCAGCATAAAAGAATTAGCTGGATATCGTCTAGAGAGGGCGAAAGAAATGTTGTCAGCAGCAGAATGTAATTTGGATATAGGGCAGTATAAGACTTCTTTAAACAGGTCATATTATGCAGTTTTTCATGCTATGCGTTCAGCTAACGCACTAAAAGGCTTTGATTCATCAAAACATTCGGGGGTAATAGCCTTTTTTACAAAGGAATATTTAAAAACAGAAATCTTGGATAGAAGTTTGGCTGCTATTATAAAAGAAAGTTCGCTTTGTCGGGAAAAATCTGATTATGACGATTTTTATGTTGCGGGACATGGGGAGGCAGAAGAACAGCTTAAAAATGCAAAATGTTTTGTGCAGAAAATTGAAGAGTATGTGAATTTGGGAAATGAATGATTAAGCAGATGGTATAAAGGACAATGAGGTAATAGGATAAACTTCTTCGCAACAAGTTGTTCAGAAATGAGGATTTATATGACAGATGAGATTTTGTCTTTGCAGGACAAAGTAAAATGTTTGGAAAAAGAAAATGAGTATCTAAAATCCCTGCTTGATCAAGCGGGGATTTCTTATCTTGCGTCTGCTAAAATGAAAAACGGAGATTTGCCTGATTCCGATCAGGGAGCGAGGATAATTCCCAGAGAGATTACCGAGCATGACGCCAATCTGTTTTTCGGTATGTTCTGGGGGCGCACGGATGTGTATGCCAAACGTACCGTCAAAAAATCTACGGGAGAGGTCAATTATTACACGCAATGCTACAACTTTTATAAGACAGGCTATCCAAGAATGAGCGGCAGTAAGATCAGGTGCAAGGACTGTAAAAGACAAGCATATAAAAAGCTGGAGAAGCAGCAGATCATGGCACATTTGAAGGGGGCATCGGAGAATGGAACTGATGTAATAGGCGTCTATCCGTTGTTGGAGGACGACACATGCAGGTTTCTTGTATTTGATTTTGACAATCCTATATTTTGGATGGTTTGAGGAAACTGATGGCCTTCAATCAAAATGAGGTTTATTTACAGAACTTGCAGTGAGTGATACAATAAAAGAATTAATAAATCATCTTTTTGATGAAATTAGGAGGGGCTTTATGAGAGTAGATGCTACAGAGTATCCCAAGCCGTTATTTTGGGAAATGAAATCATTTTCAATGCCGAATATTCCAAGAGGAACATTGGGAATGAAAGAAAATCTTAAAATTATTTTACAGATGGTACGAAATAATGTCTCTCCGTCTCAGAGATTAATTATAGAGGGAAGCGAAAGTAAGATAGATTTAGGGACAGCCTGCGTTCGCTTAAGGCCGATGAAGTTGTTGTTAAAAACCCCAACCGGATGGGTGCTTTCGGATGAAGCACAAAGATGGTTAGATACGGATGATGATTTGTATTTGGCGGCGTTTTTATGTGCCCGCATAAAGTTTTTGGCAGAAGTGTTGTATTATTTAGATGAACCTAAAACGGCAACAGAACTCCAAAATATAGCTATAAACGAGTATGCGTTGACATGGAAAACAACAAGTGATATTAATGCGAGACTTGTGTGGTTAAGGCAGTTGGGTCTTGTAGAGTTTCAAGATTTTTCATTTTTGTATTTTCTGACCGATTTGGGAAGGGCATTTGTAAAGAATATAGAAATTGTCGAACCAATAAGGCAGGAGTTTTCGCTTGATGAGACGTTAAGCGAGGGTGAAGTAGAGGTTTCAGAGTGGGCACTTGATTTTTGTTCCAATTTATCCGGCGAAAGGAAATCTTTTATAGGATATATCGTTGGAGATATGAAACAATTTCAAACGACAATTGCAGAATTTGTTCAATTAATTAATGGTGGAAAATCTGTTGACCAAGTGATGGCATATGCTAAAGAAAATTATGCCATTGCATCATCGTCTTTGAGATCCTTCTTTTCCACCCTGACCAATATGGGTATTCTTGAAAGAAAAACTGCTACGATTTATGATGTGACAGATACAGCAAGATTATGGAGTGAAAAAGGACAAATAATTGATTTGATTTGTATCATGCATAGACAATTTGATTTTATGTTTGAAATGCTAAGCGTATTAAAAAAGAGGAGCATGTCCAATAAAGAATTGGCGGCAATCGCAAAAGTTTCTTATGGTTTTGAAAGAGAGAATATAGATGAGATTCGCAGAAGAGTTGCTATTTTTCAGGCGGCGAAACTTATAAGGAATGACTCTATAGATAAATACACTATCACAAGTAGAGGCAGGAAACTCTTAGGACTTATTAAGGTGGAGAAACCTGTATTAGCAGAAGTGAAAGAGGAATGTAGTGTTGAAGATGTAAACACACAGGACTTACACTTTTTTACAGAGTTGCGATTGGCGGCAAAAGATTCAGGTAATTTTGAAAGACTCGAGAAAGATGTTAAGCTGGCCTTTGAAAAACTTGGATTTGAGGCGCAATGGCTTGGCGGAGCAGGAAAAACGGATGTGTTAGTAAGAGCAGCGGGAAATTCGATGGCGACTTATTCAGTCACCATTGATGCAAAATCAACATTGAGTGGGAATGTGACGGATAACCTTGTAGATTTTGACACATTGGAGGAGCATAGACGGAAACATAAAGCAGATTTTTCCGCAGTTGTGGGTGGAAGTTTTCAAAATGAGAGATTAATTAAGAGGGCGATTGAGCATAATGTCGTACTAATTGATATTGATACATTAGAAATCTTGATTAGAAATCATTTGGAAGTGCCTATACGAGTAACATCTTATAAGAAATTATTTGAATCGCCAGGTATAGCCAATGTTAAATGCTTAGAAGAGGAACGCGAAAAGATTACAAGGTATGGAAACCTTCTCCATGCAGTGATGGACTGCTTAGTGGCAGAAAGAGAGGACGAAGTCACTGGAGGCATATTGCAGGAAAGGGATATTTATCGTTCTTTAAGGATGAATGAAAGTTTTTCTACTGCGCCAAATATTGATGAGATATCCGCGATGCTTCAATTTCTTGCGTCTCCTTTAATTGGCTGCGCAGAAAAGTCTAAAGAAGGGTATTTAGCAGTAGGGACATTAGATGATGCTGCACAGAAATTTGACTTTTTTTCTCGAATGTGTAGGAACCCAAAGTGAATATGCTAATATTTTTATGAAATTGAACTTGAAAGGAACTGAAAGTATAAGGTACTGATTTGGATAGAGAAAATGGAAGCTTGATGTTGCATGAAAAAAGCAGTATCAGTCATACCCCCTCAGAATATTTCATACAATGTAAAAAAGTATTCTGAGAGGTTTTCTCTTGAAGGATTATATTGAAGAGCGTGCGATGAACATTGCCAATTATATTATTGAAAACAATGCCACGGTGAGGCAGACGGCGAAGGAGTTTGGGATTAGCAAGAGTACGGTACATAAAGACGTAACGGAACGTCTTGCACAGATCAATCCATCCCTCGCAGCCGAGGCAAGGAAAGTCTTGGATGTCAATAAATCCGAGCGGCATATCCGGGGAGGACTGGCAACGAGAGAAAAATATCTGCATCAGCATACATGCTAAATAGAGAGCATCAAAGGTGAAAGAGGCGTGGAATCCCTTTACATTGTGGCAAAATGGGCATAGAATAGGGTCATAGTCTTTAAAAGGATGATGAAGGGCGATGCGCACGAAGGAAAAGCAACAGGGAAGCATATACAGCAACAAAGATCTCAGAAGCCTAATCCTGCCGCTTGTTATGGAGCAGCTTCTGGCTATTTTGGTGGGTATGCTTGATACCGTTATGATCTCCGGCGTGGGGGAGGCGGCGGTATCCGGGGTTTCTCTGGTGGATAATATCAATATTCTGGTGATTAATGTTTTTGCAGCGATGGCAACGGGCGGCGCTGTCGTGGCAGGGCATGCGCTGGGACAGAAAAATCAGGAGCAGGCGGGCAGATCTGCATGGCAGATGATGCTTTCCCTGCTCTATTCCTCTGTGGCGATGACGGTTCTGCTTCTGGGAGCGCATAAAGTAATTCTGCGTGCTATATTCGGTCAGGTGGAAGAGGCGGTAATGACAAGCGCAGTCACCTATCTGATCATAACAGGGCTTTCTATCTGTCCGCTGGCGCTTTACAATGGTTGTGCTGCGCTTTTCCGTGCCATGGGTAATTCGCGGACAACCATGTATATTTCGCTTCTGATGAATTTGATTAATCTGGTTGGAAATGCCATTCTGATTTTCCTTTTCCAGATGGGTGTTGCCGGTGCGGCGATTGCGACGCTGATTGCAAGGACGGTGGCGGCGCTCCTTATTTTCAAATTAATGTTCGATGAAAAGCGGGAAATTCATTTCCAGAGGCGATTGACTCTGCGCATGGATTTCCCGCAGGTGAAAAAAATTCTTTATATCGGGATTCCAAACGGACTGGAAAACAGCCTGTTCCAGCTTGGGAAAATTCTGCTATTAAGTCTTGTGTCCACGTTCGGCACGTCTGCGATTGCCGCGAACGCTGTCTGCGGCACGATTACAAATTTTAATATTCTACCGGGCATGGCAATTAATATGGCGCTTCTGTCGGTGGCTTCGTATTGCATAGGCGCGGGTGATTTCGGGCAGACACGGTATTATACAAGAAAACTCATGTGCCTTACGTGGCTGTGTACAAGTGCTGTCTCAATAATTATGATAGTGGGTGCGCCGCTTTTTTTGAAAATTTATCATCTGACGCCGGAAACGACTACGCTTGCTTTGCAGGTAATCCGCTATCATGCAGTTATGTGTATGGTGGCTTGGATTCCTTCCTTTACGCTGCCCAATACCCTGCGCGCGGCAGGAGACGTAATGTGGACGATGGCGATTGCGATTATTTCCATGTGGTTTTTTCGGATCGGCACGGCGTACTTTTTCAGCAATGTATTTCATCTGGGACTGATCGGGATCTGGATTGCCATGACTATTGACTGGATGTTCAGGGGGATCTGCTATGAGATCAGATACCGCGGTGGAAAGTGGGAGAAAGCGATGGGAAAGCGGTAAAACGTTGCTGCCGGAACAGGAAAGACATTTATAAAGAAAAAGGAATTAGGATGAGAGAAATATATTTTGACAAGGGTTTTGAGGCTAACGTATAATAAAGAATATGGGCTATGCAGGAAATGACCAAGTATAGCTACAGTAACCATGAGAGAATGCAAGGAATGCGCATTCTCTGTGAGACAAAAAGGAGTTCACCGAGGAGAGAGAACATGCAAAGAGAAACCGTTATCGTATTGGATTTCGGCGGACAGTACAATCAGCTGGTAGCGCGGCGCGTCAGAGAGTGTAATGTCTACTGTGAGATTTATTCTTATAAGACAGACTTGGCGAAAATACGGGAGATGAATCCGAAGGGTATTATTTTGACAGGCGGTCCCAACAGCTGTTATGAACCGGGAGCGGCGACCTGTTCTCCCGAGCTTTTTGAGCTGGGGATTCCTGTGCTCGGTCTTTGCTACGGCGCACAGATTATGATGCAGGTGCTGGGCGGCAAGGTGGAGCAGGCGCCTGTCAGGGAGTACGGAAAAATTAAGGTCATGGTGGATACCAATAGTAAACTGTTTCAGGATGTATCCCCGAAAACCATCTGTTGGATGAGCCATAACGATTATATTTCAAAGATTGCACCGGGCTTTACAGTCTGTGCCCATACTGTGGACTGCCCCGTGGCGGCGGCGCAGAATCCGGACAAGAATTTGTACGCGATCCAGTTCCACCCGGAGGTCCTGCATACGGTAGAGGGTACGAAAATGTTATCCAACTTTGTCTATCACGTGTGCGGTTGTAAGGGCGACTGGAAAATGGATTCCTTTGTACAGCAGTCCATTGAGTCAATCCGCAAAAAAGTGGGAAATGGAGGAGTGCTCTGCGCGCTTTCAGGCGGGGTGGATTCCTCGGTGGCATCAGTGCTTCTCTCTAAGGCGATAGGAAATCAACTGACCTGTGTGTTTGTGGATCATGGTCTTCTCCGCAAGAATGAGGGAGACGAAGTGGAAGCGGTCTTTGGTCCTGAGGGCAATTATGACTTAAACTTTATCCGTGTCAATGCACAGGAGCGTTTTTATAAGGCGCTTGCCGGAGTGGAGGAGCCGGAGCAGAAGAGAAAGATCATTGGGGAAGAGTTTATCCGTGTCTTTGAAGAAGAGGCTAAGAAGATCGGCGCGGTGGACTTCCTTGTGCAGGGGACGATTTATCCCGATGTGGTGGAGAGCGGTCTGGGCGGCGAGAGCGCGGTTATCAAATCGCACCACAATGTGGGCGGTCTCCCCGATTATGTGGATTTTAAGGAGATTATCGAACCGCTTCGGGATCTGTTTAAAGACGAAGTGCGCAAAGTCGGTTTGGAATTGGGTATTCCCGAATATCTTGTTTTCAGACAGCCTTTCCCCGGACCTGGACTGGGGATTCGGATTATCGGCGAAGTGACGGCGGAAAAAGTGCGTATCGTGCAGGACGCTGACGCAATTTACCGCGAGGAGATCGCAAAAGCGGGACTTGACCAGAAGATCAACCAGTATTTTGCGGCGCTTTCCAATATGCGCAGCGTGGGTGTTATGGGGGACGAACGGACTTACGATTATGCCGTGGTGCTACGGGCGGTTAAGACGATTGACTTTATGACGGCGGAGAGTGCGGAGATTCCGTGGGCGGTGCTGCAGGGGGTTATGAATCGGATTATTAATGAGGTGAAGGGGGTTAACCGGGTGGTGTATGATCTGACGAGTAAGCCGCCGGGGACGATTGAGTTCGAATAGTCGGAGCTAAGCCGCAAAGCCCGTAAACACTAGGGTTTGGCGGCTTTTTCTCTTTCTCATTGCATTACGATTGCATTTTTCTATTCAACCTCTCTGTGATAGATTGCGGTGTGCTGATTGCTTGTGTAATCTGCAATGCTGTGTGAAGCGGGTGTGTATGTCAGCACGCCCGTTAATTTATTGGCAACTTCAAGATTGCTGTTAGGGTACAAATGCCCGTATGTTCCTAAAGTGGTCTGTATCTTCTCATGCCCTAGACGCTCTTTAAT
>Ga0137306_103614_pt1 | contig 11301 bp, 7 predicted proteins | sample Inofroosms_March_FD_97187 | JGI IMG/M metagenome (GOLD analysis project Ga0137306, IMG submission 97187) | Mouse cecal microbial communities from Vienna, Austria - N-Acetylneuraminic and N-Acetylglucosamine D2O microcosms_March | ecosystem: Host-associated > Mammals > Digestive system > Large... | reverse complement strand
GCTGCTGTAAACAGGGAAACAGTAACCTTTTAAATGTCCTGGGAGAGTGAGGTTTTGTCAGAATGAATATTGTAGTAACGGGGGCAACCAGCTTTTTAGGATCGGCACTGGTTAAGCGGCTGCTTCAGGGAGGGCACAGGGTTTATGCGGTGATACGTCCGGGCTCAAAAAACCGGGCCATGCTTCCGGAGCATGCGCAGGGACTTTGTGTGATTGAGCAGGATTTACAAAAACTGAACAAGATTGAATGGGAAATTCTGGAAGACTGCGATGCTTTTGTGCATTTTGGCTGGGGCGGTTCGGGGAGTACGAGCCGGACGCAGGAGGATGTACAGAAGCAGAATGTTGCCGCGGCCGTAAAGGCATTAGAAGGGGCAAGGACGCTGCACTGCAAAAGGTTTTTGTTCGGCGGTTCGCAGGCTGAGTACGGCATGTGCCGGGAACTGATGAAGGAGGAACAGGACAGCCTGCCGCTTTCGGCTTACGGCAGGGCCAAGGCAGAGGTTTACCGAAAGCTGTCGGCGCAGTGCAGGGCGTGGAAGGAAGAGGGCACAGCCGATATCGAGTACATCCATGTCCGGATTTTCAGTGTCTACGGGCCGGGGGATCACCCGTGGACGCTGGTGGAGTCCTGTCTGGATACCTTTTTAAGCGGCGGTCATCTGGCGTTAAGTTCCTGCACGCAGATGTGGAATTTCCTTTATATTGACGATTTAACCGAAGGGATAGAGAAACTTTTGCTGCACCCGGGAAGGCTTTTGGAGGATGGGCTTTATAACCTTGCCGGGGATGCTGCGCAGACCCGTCCTTTAAAAGAATATGTGGAGCGTATGCATAAACTCTGCCATGAGAACGGAAGTTTTACTTATGGAAAAAGACTGCCGAATGCGGAAGGTCTGATTAACCTGATTCCCGATATTTCCCGTATGGAAAAGGGGCTGGACTGGCATCCAAGGGTGTCTTTTGAAGAGGGAATTCAACGAATAATTGATAAAAAGGAAAATAAACATGAAGACAAAAACTATTAGTGTTGTAGTGCCGTGTTTTAATGAAGAGGAAAATGTAGAACCCATGGCACAGGCAATCCGGGAAGTTTTTGCCAGAGATCTCCCCGATTACGGCTATGAACTTATCTTTATTGATAATGATTCTTCCGATCAGACCCGAAAGATTATCCGTCGTCTGTGTGAGGAGGATCGGAATATTAAGGGGATTTTTAATGCAAAAAATTTCGGGCAGTTTAACTCGCCGTACTACGGTATGCTGCAAAGCAGCGGCGACTGTACCATTCTGGTTGCCGCCGATTTTCAGGACCCGGTGGAGATGATTCCGCGCTTTGTTCTGGAGTGGGAGTACGGTTATAAAATCGTTATCGGCATCAAAAATTCCAGCCAGGAAAACAAGCTGATGTACTGGCTTCGGGGCTGTTATTATAAGCTGATTAAAAAGCTTTCCGATGTGGAACAGATTGAGCAGTTCACCGGTTTTGGACTTTATGATGCGGAGTTTGTTCAGGTTCTCCGCGACCTGAATGATCCAACGCCGTTTCTGCGCGGGATTGTGGCGGAACTTGGGTTTCGGCGCAAGGAAATTCCCTATGAACAGCCGCTGCGCCGTGCCGGGAAGACGAGCAATAATTTTTACCGGCTCTACGATGCAGCCATGTTAAGCATTACCTCCTACACCAAGGTGGGGCTTCGTCTGGCAACGATTGCGGGGAGTCTTTGCTCGGCCTTTTTTATGGTGGTTGCCGTGATTTATCTGGTGATGAAGCTGGTGTACTGGGACCGTTTTCCTGCCGGGATGGCACCGCTTTTGATTGGAGTCTGCTTCCTTGGTTCGGTGCAGATTTTCTTTATCGGCATGGTGGGAGAGTACGTGCTGAGCATTAACCAGAGGGTGATGAAGCGCCCGCTGGTGGTTGAAGAGGAACGCATAAATTTTGAATATCCGCCGGGAAAGCCCTTAACTTCACCCAATCCGTACAGGAAGAGGAGAAGGAGGAAAAAACCGGCTGCGGCAAAGGAAAAGCCGGCTGCTGTGGAGGTTAGGGATGAAGTACAAGATTGATGTAGTCCGTATAAGAGAAAATACCATGACACTGAACGGCTGGGTTCTGGGGAGAAAACTGGATGCGAAGGCAGAGTTTTTTGTCGAGGATGAGAACCATAATCCCGTGCCTTTTCGTCATGTTCCCGTCCGCAGAGATGACGTCAGCCAGGCGTATTTTAAGCAGATTTATGACAGGGATTTTGGCTTTGACATCCGTTTTCCCTATGAACGGGGGAAGGATTATTACCTGATTATTCAGTGCGAGGGACAGAAAGCCAGGGTAAAATATAATGAGGAGCTGATGAAAAAGCGCACCAGTGTGGCTTATAAGCGGGTGCTGCAGCTTAAGGGGATGATGAACCTGGAAACCCTGCAGGAGGCTGTGGATTTCGGGAAAGAACATGGGATAAAAGCGCTTCTTTTAAAGGTAAAACATAAGGTGCAGGGCCTTGAAAATGAATATGATTACGGGGAATGGCATGAGCTTACAAAGATTTCCAACGAGGAACTGGAAGCACAAAAAACCACGCATTTTGCCGTTGAACCTAAGTTTTCTATCGTGATTCCTGCCTATAAGACACCAGAGTATTACTTAAAGGAAATGCTGGAATCCATACGCAGTCAGACCTATACAAACTGGGAAGTCTGTGTGGCTGACGGCAGTCCCAGGGGTGAGGGTGTGGAGCGCGTGTTAAAGCGTTTTGCCCAGGAAGATACCCGGTTTAAGTATGTGATTTTAGGAGAAAATAAGGGGATTTCAGGGAATACCAATGCGGCGATGGAGATGGCCTCGGGGGACTATATTGTGCTGGCAGATCATGACGATACTCTGACGCCGGACGCATTGTTTTGCTGTGTAAAAGCCATGAATGAGAGTGGGCCTTATGATATTCTTTACTCGGATGAAGATAAGCTGGACATGGACGGACAGGCTTTATTTGACCCGCATTTTAAGCCGGATTTTAATGAGGATCTGCTGACCAGCGTGAATTATATCTGCCATCTTTTTGTGGTGGATCGCGATCTTGTCAGAGAAGTGGGAGGCTTTCGCCAGGAGTTTGACGGGGCGCAGGATTATGACTTTATTTTCCGATGTACGGAGAAAACCACAAAGATCTGTCACATTCCCAGGGTGCTCTATCACTGGCGCTGCCATATGAACTCGACCTCCAGCAATCCCGAGAGCAAGACCTATGCTTTTGAGGCGGGTGCAAGGGCGATTAAGGCGCATTTTGAACGCCTTGGTATAGGCGTGGAGTCGGTGGAGAAGGGGATTGACTACGGGATTTATCACACCCGTTTTGCTCTGGAAACCACGCCTTTAGTGTCGGTGATCATCCCCAATAAGGATCACCAGAAGGATTTGGAAACCTGTCTTACCTCGCTTCTTGATAAGGGCACGTATAAGAATCTGGAAGTGATTGTGGTGGAAAATAACAGCACCGATCCGGAAACCTTCCGCTACTATGAGGAACTTCAAAAGCGGCGAAGCCAGGTTAAGGTTGTGACCTGGGAGAAGGAATTTAATTTTTCTGCCATCAATAATTTCGGCGTGACCTTTGCCCGCGGGGAATACCTTTTATTCTTAAATAATGACGTGGAAGTGATCGAGCCGGAGGTTATCCGGGAGATGCTGGGCTATGCCGTGCGGGAGGACGTGGGCGTTGTGGGCGCAAGGCTTTTGTACGAGGACGGGACGATCCAGCACGCCGGGGTGGTTATTGGCTTCGGCGGCATTGCCGGGCACACCTTTATCGGACTTCACCAGGCAGAGAGCAGCTATTTCCATCGCGCCATGTGCGCCCAGGATTACAGTGCGGTGACGGCGGCCTGTATGATGAGCAAAAAAAGTCTTTTTGCACAGGTGGGAGGCTTCCGGGAGGAGCTTGCCGTGGCCTTTAATGATATCGATTACTGCCTGAAAATCCGCAGTTTGGGAAAAAAGGTGGTTTACAATCCCTATGCTTTGTTGTATCATTATGAATCGAAATCAAGAGGACTGGAAGATACGCCGCAGAAGGTGGAACGGTTTAACCGGGAGGTTGCCCGGTTTATCGGCTATTGGCCCGAGATTGTTATTCAGGGCGACCCCTATTATAACCCCAATCTGACCCTGCGCAAGTCGAATTTTGCGCTCAGGGATTTGTTAAAGGAAAAAATCGGGGAACCTTATCCGTTAGAGGTTTATATGCCTTATATGGAACCTGCAGTGAAGGAGAGAGTTTCGGCGCTTTACCGGGAAAAAACAGGGAGAGATCCCGATGAACCTTCCCGCACATAGGCGGCAGAGAAGGATAACTGCTGTTTTTTAAGCAGCGGCGGACAGATGAAAGGAAAAACATGGGAAGACAAAGTAGAGAAAGTACAGACAGCCAGGTTACGGTGATTATTCCCAATTATAATGGAATGAAGTATCTGCCGGACTGTATGGAAGCACTGCGGGCGCAGACCTGCCGGGATTTTTCGGTGCTGGTGGTGGATAACGGCTCAAAGGACGGAAGTGAGGCGTGGTTAAGAGAACAGGGGATACCCACCATTTTCCTTCCCGAAAATCTGGGCTTTTCCGGAGCGGTAAATATCGGAATTAAAAAAAGTTCATCGCCATTTGTTATTCTTTTGAATAATGATACCAAGGTGGACAAAAACTATATAAGGGAAATGCTTCGGGCAGTGAAGCGCTCGCCGAAGATATTTTCAGTCAGCAGCAAGATGGTTCAGCTTTATCATCCGGAGCTGATGGATGATGCGGGGGATATGTACTGCCTTTTGGGCTGGGCCTTCCAGCGGGGGGTGGGGCGTAGCTCTGCGGGTTACAGCCGTCCGATGCGGATCTTTTCGGCATGTGCAGGGGCGGCTTTGTACCGCAGGGAGGTTTTTGAGGAAATCGGGTATTTTGACGAGATGCATTTTGCCTATCTGGAGGATTTGGACGTGGGCTACCGTGCAAGAATTCACGGCTATGATAATGTTTACTGTCCGTCGGCCCTGGTGTATCATGTGGGAAGCGGTACAACCGGCTCCAAGTACAATTCCTTTAAAGTTAAGCTTGCCGCAAGGAACAATATTTACCTGAATTATAAGAACATGCCTCTTCTGCAGCTTTTGCTGAACCTTCCGGGAATTATGGCAGGGATTTTGCTGAAATTTGCGTTTTTTTATAAGCTTGGATTTGCCGGGGATTACCTTGCCGGGATAAAAGAGGGTATCTGCACCAGGAATCAATGTAAAAAAGTCCCGTACCGCAAGGAAAGATTTAAGAATTATCTTGCCGTAGAAGGGGAGCTTTTCGCGGCGACCTTCCTCTATATCTATGAGTTTTCCAGCCGGCAGCTTGCAAAAGTTATCCGCCGCATAAACGGCACACGGCAGTTGAGGTGAACATTATGATAAAGGATAATCAGAAATCATTGAACCGTTCCCAGGTACTGCTGGATGCGGCAACCATTATTGCTTCTTATGCACTGGCCTGGTATATCATTATTGAAAGCGGGATTTACCAGCAGGCGGGAGGCGTGCTTGCGCCAAGGGTCTACTTCATCCCCCTGGTGGTGATTGTGCCGGGTTATCTGCTTTTGTACAGCATTTTCCACCTGTACACGCCCAGGCGGGTGCAGCGCAGCCGTGTGGAGCTGGCCAATATCAGCAAGGCGAATGCCATCGGTGTGCTGACCTTTACCCTGATCCTGTATCTGGGCGGGAAAAACCCATATTTTTACAATTTTTCCCGTGCCATGGTTCTGACGTTTTTTGCGATTAACACCCTGGCGGAAACCCTGGTGCGCAATATTATCCGACGGGTTCTGCGCTCCATGCGCTCAAAAGGCTATAACCAGAAGCACATCCTGCTCATTGGCTACAGCCAGGCGGCGGAGGGGTTTATCGACCGCATTCTGGCAAATCCGGAGTGGGGCTACCACATTCATGGGATGCTGGACAACTATCATCCGGCTGGCTTTACCTACCGCAAGGTTGCGGTTCTTGGGAAGATTGAGGAACTGGATGCTTTGCTGGAGAAAAACACCCTGGATGAGATTGCCATTACGTTAAGCCTGAAAGAATATGAAAACTTAAAATCCATTGTAGCTGCCTGTGAAAAGAGCGGTGTTCATACGAAATTTATCCCGGATTACAATAAGATCATCCCAACCATTCCCTACACGGAGGATCTGCAGGGGCTTCCGGTCATCAATATCCGCCATGTCCCGCTCAATGATCTGCTGAATGCAACCGTGAAGAGGATGATGGATATCTTTGGGGCTGTTGTGGCTATTATTTTATTTTCGCCGGTAATGCTTTTAACGGTCATCCTAATTAAGCTGACCTCCCCGGGACCGGTGATTTACAGGCAGGAGAGGGTGGGGCTTCACAACCATCCCTTCCAGATGTACAAGTTCCGCTCCATGGCCGTACAGCCCCCGGCTGCGGAAAAAAGCAAGTGGACAACACCGAACGACCCGCGGGTAACGCTGGTGGGGAAGATTATCCGCAGAACCAGCATCGATGAAATGCCTCAGTTTTTTAATATCTTAAAAGGCGATATGAGCCTTGTGGGGCCAAGGCCGGAAAGACCTTTTTTTGTCGAACGCTTTAAAGAAGAGATCCCCCGCTATATGATTAAGCACCAGGTTCGTCCCGGTCTGACCGGATGGGCACAGGTGAACGGCTATCGGGGAGATACTTCGATTACGAAACGAATTGAACATGATTTATATTATATCGAAAACTGGACCTTGGGATTTGATGTTAAAATCTTATTTTTAACGATATTCAAAGGATTTATTAATAAGAACGCATATTAAGGATACATGATGAGGACTAACCATGGGATATGATTTGAATGATGAACGAAATGGTCTGCAAAGACCCCGGAGCCGAAGAAGGGGGCAGAGTGCAGGCCGGGAGGTGACTTTGGCTCCGCGCTCACGATCAGCACAGGAAATTCCGCCGCCGGGAAGCTGGGATATGCCGGGAAATCCGGCGGCAAGCGGCTGGCACAGCAGCGAGCAGTATGGAGAAAAAACGTCGCTGGAACTGGACCCTTCGCTGAAAAACGGAGGAAGAAAACGAATGTCAAAGAAGAAGCGCCGGATAATTACCATGATTATCGCGGAGTGCTTTGCCCTGCTCTTTATCAGCGGCTATGGTTACTGGGCAAGAACCTGGAACCAGATGCAGAGGATGGATGACTGGATTCCGGAAGAGATACAGAATCAGAATTTTTCGGTTGATCTTCCGCAGTATGAAAAGCAAAAAGGGCATTGGGGCATTTATATTTTCGGCGTGGACAGCCGCGGGACGAATGTGGGCAAGGACACCCATTCGGACGTGAATATCGTATGCGATATTAACCATGATACCGGAGAGATCCGCCTGGTCAGTGTGTTCCGTGACTCCTATTTAAATATTAATGATAAAAATGAATATAATAAAATCAACCAGGCTTATTTCCGCGGAGGCCCTGCGGAGGCGGCAAAGGCATTAAATAAAAACCTGGACTTAAATATCCTTGATTATGTGACCTTTAACTGGAAGGCAGTAGCCGACGGAATTAACCTTTTGGGCGGCGTGGATATGGAGATTAGCCGTGCCGAGTTTGCCTATATTAACTCGTTTATTACAGAAACCGTAAAGGCAACCGGGGTGTATTCCGAACATTTAAAGGGCCCCGGGATGCAGCACTTAGACGGTGTGCAGGCTGTGGCTTACGGTCGGCTTCGCCTGATGGATACAGATTATGCGCGGACGGAGCGCCAGAGAAAGGTGATTCAGGCTGCGTTTGAAAAAGCCAAAAAGGCCGATATCAATACGTTAAATCAACTGGCTCTGGTCATTTTTCCCCAGGTGGCAACCAGTGTGGATTTGGCGGATATTTTAAAGCTTCTTGGCAATGTGGGGAATTACCATATCGGAGAAACCGGGGGCTTCCCCTTTGCCCGGGGCGATGCCAATATGGGCAGAAAGGGTGCCTGTGTTATCCCGCAGACCTTAGAGAGCAATGTTATCGAACTTCATGAATTTTTGTACGGTCAGGAGGACTATACGCCGAGCGAGTCCGTAAAAACCTTCAGCGCCAAAATTTCCAGCGATACCGGAATGTACAGCCAGGGCGTGTCCATCGACCATGTATCGACCACCGGAGGTTCGGTTCCGCGCCCCGCAAAACAGCAGGAGAAGGAAAAGCCAAAAAAGACCGAAGCTTCCGACGAAGATAAGGACGATGAAGAGGAGGAGAGTAAGCGGGCAGAAACCGGGGAAGACGGCGAAATCATTGACCGTGGGGAAGACGAAACCTCCGATGACGCACAGATGACGGAAATCCCAAAGCCCGGGGAGAAGCGGCCCACATCAACCCTTTATCCGGATGAGCCGGGAACCCAGGAACGTCCGGGAGTTAATGACCCGACCTCTTCCAGACCTTCGCCCACGTCGCCTGTGCACCCAGGAAACAGTCAGGGAAGCAATGTCCCGGATGTTCCTTCGCCGAATTCGCCGACCCAGGGAAACCGGCACCCGAATACCCAGGAGCCGACAGCTAATCCGACGACAGGAAACCGTCCAACCGAAGCAAACCCGCCAGCTGCAGGAAACCGCCCGACGGAGGCAAACCCGCCGACGGCAGGAAACCGCCCGACAGAGGCAAACCCGCCGACGGCAGGAAACCATCCGACCGGGTCAAATCCGCCGACGGCAGGAAACCATCCGGCGGGAGCAAATCCGCCAACCGCAGGGAATTCGTCGCCGACGGATAATCCCGCAGGTCCGACACAGAGTACGCCGGATGTGCCGCCGCCGGCATCCAACGGCCCTACATCGGTGATTGTACCGGATAATCAGGTGATTTCCTACGATGGACCGCCTGGTTCCGGAAATTAATAATTCTATTAGAATTCTATCACAATTTAGTCACAATTCATTGTTAGAATCTCTGATGTAAACAAAAAGAAAGTCTGTATGTAATGATTTTGGTTTTAGTAAAGACATCGATTACGGAACTGCCGAATCAGAAAGGAGATTCTTATGTATAGGGATGATGAAAATAAAATAGAAGACAGGACAGAGGCAGAGCGGGAAGAAAAGAACGAAGGAATACAGGGCTTAGTTTCCGAGGAAACAGAAAAGTCCGATGCAAAGAATACACCGGAACAGTTACCGGTGACGGCACAGGATAATTACAGCAGCAGTGCGCAGCCGTCTATGGAGCAGAAACCGGCACAAAACATTTACGGGAACGGGCAGCAGGGCGGATATGGGAATCATCCGTATACGAATCAGCAGTCCTCGTATAATCCTTCTTCGAGTAATTTTTCCTCGGGTTATGGTCAGCAAAATCCGGCAGGTTATCAGCAGCCGAATTCTGCAAACGGCTATCCGTCCGGAAATACCGGTTATCAGCCGTCGGGAAGTACCGGTTATTCTTCACCGGGAAATGCGGGCTATCAGCCTTCAGGAAATACCGGTTATTCTTCACCAGGAAATACGGGCTATCAGCCTTCAGGAAATACGGGCTATTCTTCGTCGGGAAATACTGGCTGCCAGCCGTCGGGCAGCAGCAATTACGGTCGGCAGTATGCACCCTGGCAGCAGCCGCAGAATGGTTTTTCTTCGGATGTAAAAAAGACACATGCCAAAAAGCCCGTCCCGCCGTTGCTGAAGAAGACCGCGGGGATTGTGGCGGCGGCGCTTCTCTTTGGCGTGATTGCCGGGACGACGATGTCGGGGGTGCAGATGCTGACAAAGCACTTCAATCCGGATACTGCTCAGGAACAGGTAAGCTTATCCCAGGCAGAAACCCTTCCTGCGCCGCAGGATTCTGCAAAGGATAATGCATCGCAGCTTATCGTGACCGGAACGAATGATGTATCGGCCATTGTCGAGCGTGCCATGCCTTCGGTGGTTGCGATTAACAGTGTTACGCAGAAGGAGATACAGAACTGGTTTGGACAGTCCCAGATTTATGAGGGCAGGGGTTCCGGTTCAGGTATTATTGTCGGGGAGAGCGACACGGAGCTTTTACTGGTGACGAATAAGCATGTTATTGAAGGGGCAAGCAGTTTAAGTGTCAGTTTCTGCGATAATGAGAGCGCAGATGCACATATTAAGGGAACCGATTCGGAAAATGATCTGGCTGTCCTTGCGGTAAGCCTGGATCAGATTTCGGACGATACAAAAAGCAAAATTGCCAGTGCAACCCTTGGGGATTCGGATGCTTTAAAGGTAGGGCAGGGCGTTATCGCTATCGGAAATGCCTTAGGCTACGGGCAGTCCGTGACGGTGGGTTATATCAGTGCACTGGACCGTGAAGTGCATACGGATGAACAGACTACCCGCAATCTTTTACAGACCGATGCGGCAATTAATCCGGGGAACAGCGGCGGGGCGCTTTTGAATATGCAGGGAGAACTTGTCGGCATTAATTCTGCAAAGTATTCTTCGACCGATGTGGAAGGGATGGGCTATGCTATTCCTATCAGCAAGGTTAAAGACATTATCAATGAAATGATGACCATGAAAACCCGTGTGCAGATTGAGAAAGAGCGTCAGGGCTATCTGGGAATTCAGGGAACGGATATTGATGCCAATACTTCGAATCTTTACGGAATGCCTCAGGGCGTATTTGTCTATAAAATTGTGGAAGGCGGGGCGGCAGCGTCCTCTGACCTGAAAGAAAAGGATATTATCACAAAGTTTGACGGACAATCCGTAAAGTCCATGGCAGAGTTAAAGGATATGCTGATTTACTATGCCGGCGGCGACAGTATCGAACTTACCGTGCAGTCCTTAAAAGACGGAGAGTATGTGGAACGCCAGGTAACGATTACCCTGGGAACCCGTCCGCGGGAAGAAAATATAAATTAAGTATTGTAAAAAGGGTTCGGCGGGCCGGACTCTTTTTTCGTGGGTATTGCCTTGTATTCCCGGTCAAAATCTTTTATAATAGACGCATTGGATGAAAAAGAACCTGAATGGGTGTCGTGAACACAGGTAAGCGGCAGCCCTGAACGAAACAAAAAGGAAGGAAAGCAGATAAAGTGGAAGAGAAAAAGACAGAAGCAGCGACAATCGAAGAAGAAAAACAGGAAGGCACAGAGGATGATGGCAGCTATGAGAAGGTCTGCTATATCTGCCGCCGGCCGGAGAGCAAAGCCGGGCCGATGGTTTCCATGCCGGGAGGAATCTCCATGTGCAATTCCTGTATGCAGAAGGCATTTGATGCCATTAACCAGAACGGGCTGGATTTTAGCAAGCTTT
>Ga0137306_103613_pt1 | contig 11301 bp, 10 predicted proteins | sample Inofroosms_March_FD_97187 | JGI IMG/M metagenome (GOLD analysis project Ga0137306, IMG submission 97187) | Mouse cecal microbial communities from Vienna, Austria - N-Acetylneuraminic and N-Acetylglucosamine D2O microcosms_March | ecosystem: Host-associated > Mammals > Digestive system > Large... | reverse complement strand
GAACACCATAATCACATTATCAGAATTGATCAGACTTCTTTTTTTTCTGGGCTTGTAAACATATCCCATATCATCGGCAGCCTGCCTGACTGCCTGAATGGTTTCCTGGGAAAAATGCACGTCGGTGCGTCCGCTTAAAATCATGGAAACAGCGGACTGGGACACAAAACATGCTTTTGCAATATCTCTTGTGGTTGGTTTCTTTTTCTCAGACATATCCTGGCCTCTTTCTCTTGAAAAATTAATCAAAATCTGTCTTCCGTATGCTGTTCGCTCTGATTACTAATCAAAAGTCCTTATTTTGGATAAAATGGAAACACTTCCCTGTTAATCAAAATTTTGTTTAATTATATAATAAAAATGATTAGTAATCAAGGGTTTTTGTGCATGTTGACGGTAAGAATTTTTTATATATAATACAAAACAACAACAGACAAGTCAGTTTGACGTACTGAAAATGTTACAGGAGGAAAGAGAAATGACACAATCCATTCAGTTAGAGCAGTATCTTGGAAAACCCATGGCATGCAGCTGCGGCCATGAACACAGAACGATGCTGAAAAAAATTGATATTGAGAAAGGAGCCCTTAAGAGGCTTCCGGGCCTTATTCAGGAAATGGGCTACGCACATGTCTTCATGGTATGTGATGTGAATACCTGGGAGGCAGCCGGAAAAGCAGTGGAAGAGCTGCTTTGCAGCAGGGGGATTGACCATAAGTACCTGGTTATTCAGGAAAAAGAACTGGTTCCGGATGAAAAGGCGGCAGGAACGGTAATAACAGCGTTTCCAGGAAAAACAGACCTGATACTTGCTGTGGGTTCAGGGACTTTGAATGACCTCTGTAAATTTATCAGCTTCCAGGTTGGAGTGGACTATATGGTCTGTGCAACAGCTCCTTCCATGGACGGCTTTGCTTCCGTGGGGGCGGCGTTGATTACAAACCATGTGAAGACAACTTATGACGCCCATGTGCCGGTGGCCATTATCGGAGATACGGAAGTGCTTTCACAGGCGCCCATGGAAATGATTGTGGCAGGGCTTGGAGATATCCTTGGAAAATACACCTGCCTGATGGACTGGAAAATGGCTCATCTGATTGAAGGGGAATATTACTGTGAAAAAATTGCGGATATGGTAAGGCAGGCGGTGACAGTTGTGGCAGAACAGAGCAGCCGGATCAAAGACAGAAATCCGGAGGCCGTAAAAGCAATCACAGAAGCACTGGTCCTTACCGGAGTGGCCATGAGCTTTGTGGGCAATTCCCGTCCGGCTTCCGGCAGTGAGCACCATCTTTCACATTACTGGGAAATGCAGTTCCAGATGGAAGGAAAGAAGCCGGTCCTGCACGGAATCAAGGTTGGGGTCGGCCTTCTGACGGTACTGAACATGTACCGCAGGCTGGCACAGGAAAAGGTGGACTTTTCCGCTCTGAAAGAGCTGGAATTTGACAAAGATGCCTGGAAAGCAAAAGTATGTGAATGTTATAAGGACGCTGCAGAGGGAATCCTTGCACTGGAAGAAGAATGCGGGAAAAACAGCCAGAGGAAACGTCTGAAGCGTCTGGAACGGCTGGAAGAAGTGTGGCCGGAGCTGGTTTCGCTGATTTCGGAAGAACTTCCTGACTCGGAAGAAATGAGACAGATGCTGGAAGAACCTGGCGCGCCCGTTACCCCCCAGCAGATTGGAATTTCCATGAAACAGGTAAAAGACGGGATTATCCTTGCCAAAGAAGTGCGGAACCGTTTCACAATCCTGCAGATTCTGTGGGATCTGGGGCTGCTGGAACAATACGCAGATGATATGGAAACATATTTTCAGAAGAGCTGCTGAGTCCCGGACAGGTCTGTCAGGCTCCGGCAGGATTCTGAATGGTGATAAGAATACATACAAAAGGAGAAGAATTATGGGTAAATATGCAATTGGAGTAGATTATGGAACATTGTCAGTCAGATCTCTGCTGGTGGATATCAACACAGGGGAAGAAGTTGCCAGCAGCGTGTATGAGTATCCTCACGGGGTGATGGAAGAACGGATTCCGTCGGGAGCCGCACTGGCGCCGGGGTGGGCCCTGCAGGACCCGCAGGATTATCTGGACGGACTGATTGCAACGGTGAAATCTGTTGTTTCCCAGAAAGAAATTTTTCCGGAGGAAGTGGTGGGCATCGGCGTTGATTTTACTTCTTCTACGGTTATGTCGGTGAAAAGCGACATGACCCCCATGTGTCAGCTGGAAGAATTTAAGAATGAGCCTCATGCATATGTCAAACTGTGGAAACATCACGGGGCAGAACAGGAGGCACAGTTCATCGACCAGGTGATTAAAGAACGCGGTGAAAAGTGGATTGATTTATACGGCGGAAAGGTTTCCAGCGAGTGGATGATTCCCAAAGTCCTTGAGACCCTGCGCAATGCGCCGGAAGTATACAAACAGGCTGACGGAATGATGGAGGCCCTGGACTGGGTGATCTGGAAAATGACCGGGGTGGAAACCAGAAGCGCCTGCGGCGCGGGATATAAGGCCTTTTACCGCCATGATACCGGATATCCCACCAGAGAATTTTTTCGGGCGCTGGATCCGGCCATGGAAAATTTTGTGGAAGAAAAAATGAATGCCCCTGTCAAATCCATTGGAGAAACAGCGGGATATCTCTGTCCGTCCATGGCAGAACGGATGGGGCTGCTGGAAGGAACCCCTGTGGGCACCGGCATTATTGACGCCCATGCCTCGCTGCCCGGATGCGGAATCGGAAAAACGGGTGAAATGATGATTATTGTGGGAACCTCCTCCTGCCATATGATGCTTTCCGAGATAGAAGCGGGTATTGAGGGAGTCGGCGGTCTGGTAAAAGACGGAATTATGCCCGGATATTTTGGATATGAAGCAGGCCAGTGCTGCGTTGGAGATCATTTTGCCTGGTTTGTGGATAACTGCGTGCCGGAAAGCTACTGGCTGGAAGCAAGAGATAAAGGAATTTCCGTTCATCAGTTATTAACACAGAAACTGGAAGGATATAAGGCCGGTCAGAGCGGGCTGGTGGCCCTTGACTGGTTTAACGGGGTTCGCTCTCCATTGATGGATTTTAACCTGAACGGGCTGATTATGGGCATGAATCTTCTGACAAAACCGGAAGAAATCTATCTGGCCTTAATAGAAGCCACAGCTTACGGAACCAGAATGATTATAGAATCCTTTGAAAAAGCAGGGGTAAAGGTGGATTCCGTTGTGTTAAGCGGCGGAATACCGGTGAAAAACAGTATGCTGGTTCAGGTGTATTCTGACATCTGCAAACGCAGTATCAGGGTTTCTGCAAGCACCCAGGCCAGTGCTCTGGGAGCAGCCATTCTTGGCATTGCAGCGGCAGGAGAAGAAGTGACCGGATATAAAAACGCCAGTGATATAGCCCGGAAAATCGGAAAACTTCATGAAAAAGTTTATACGCCAAATCCGGAAAATGCAGCAGTTTATGACAGGCTTTACATGGAATATGTGACACTTCACGAATATTTTGGAAAGGGCGCAAATGATGTGATGAAGCGTCTGAACAGAATACGCGAAGAACAGAGAGAAAAATAAAATATATTTACATATGTAAAAATAAAATGAAATAAATAAGATAAAATAAATAAAAATAGTATAAAAAGTGAAATAATGTAAATATATATGCGGAAAATCTATTGACAAAAACTGGGCGGGGAACTATGATATGGCCATGAAATGCAAAACACCCGATTACCGGCTTTCCAGAGAAAGAAAAAAGAAAGCCGCTGGTCAGTACCAGGAGGAGGTAGACTATGAACGAGATTTTAAACATGAGCATTAACGAAATGCCCCGGACAGAATTTGACTGTTCCTGCGGCCGCCATCACAATTTCAGCGTCCATGATATGGTCATCCGAAAAGGAGCCATAGAGGAACTGCCGAAAGTGGCAGCACCTTTCAAAAATGAAAAAATTCTGGTTGTCTTTGACCAGAATACATATAAGGTGGCAGGACAGAAAGCGGTGGAACTTCTGAAAAATGACGGATTCCATCTGAAAGAGCTGTTGTTTGATTCCGGCGATGATATTCTGATTCCCGATGAATCCGTGGTGGGGCGGATTCTGCAGGAACAGGATCCGGATGTGAAACTGATGATTGCAGTGGGGTCCGGTGTCATCAATGATTCCGTAAAATATGTAACTTCACGTACCGGGCTGCCCTATATCATTGTAGCTACCGCGCCTTCCATGGACGGATACGTGGCAGACGGAGCGCCGCTGATTTCCGCCGGATATAAATATTCCTATGACGCTCATCTGACTTACGGACTGATTGGCGACACAGATATTTTACAGACTGCTCCCGATGATCTGATTCAGGCAGGATTCGGCGATGTGGTGGGAAAAATCACTGCAATTGTGGACTGGGATCTGGCAGTGAAAGCCAACAACGATTACCGCTGCGATACCTGCGTGGAACTGGTAAACCGGGCGCTGGACAAATGCTTCTCAAAGGCGGCAGGACTGAAGACGAGAGATGCGGAAGCTCTGGGAGCGTTGCTGGAGGCGCTGACCCTGACCGGAGTGGCCATGGCCCTTGTAAATATGTCAAGGCCGGCTTCCGGTGCGGAACATATGCTGTCCCATTTCTGGGAAATGGATTTTATTGCCAGAGGCCTGAATCCCAATCAGCATGGCATTCAGGTGGGGGTTGCAACACCGGTGATTGCAAGATTTTTCGAGGAAATGAAAGATATGCTGCCGGAAGGAACTGCCCGGCTCTGTCCGTCTCATCAGGAGATTGAGGAACTGCTGAGAAAAGGAGGCGCACCGGCAGACCCGAAGGAAATCGGCATTGAGCGCGATTTGTTCCATCAGAGCCTTCTGGAAGGGTGGAAAGTACGTCCCCGTTATTCCATCCTGCAGTATGCGAAAGAAAAGGGACGTCTGGAAGAAATCGCAGAGAAGATTACAAAAGAAATTTATGGATAAGAGGGCAGACTTATGATGAAGAAAAAAGATGCTCTGAAAGGAGTAAAACTGTTTGTTCTGGATATGGACGGTACGGTTTACCTGGGGGATCGGATGATTGAAGGTTCTCTGGAATTTATCCGGGCTGTGGAAAAGATGGAAGACCGCGATTATATTTTCTTTACCAACAATGCTTCCAAGGTACCTTCCATATATGTGGAAAAGCTCCATAAGCTGGGGCTGGATGTGACGGAAGATAAAATTGTGACAGCCGGAGACGTCTGCGCAGAATTTCTGGAAGTAAATTATCCGGGAGCGAGCGTATATCTGAATGGCACGCCCCTTCTGGAAGAAAACTGGCAGCAGCGGGGCATCCATCTTGTGGAGGAAAATCCCGATGTGGCGGTACAGAGCTTTGACACGACGCTGACTTATGAAAAGCTGGATAAAATCTGTCACTATGTCCGCAATGGAGTTCCCTTTATCGCCACCCACATGGATACCAACTGTCCTACGGAATATGGATTTATGCCGGACTGCGGAGCCATGTGCAGGCTGATTACGGAATCCACCGGAATTGAGCCCCGGTTTCTGGGAAAACCCTGGAAAGAAACCGTAGATATGATTACGGAGATTACGGGGTATCACACAGAAGAAATTGCTTTTGTAGGCGATCGCCTGTATACAGATGTAGCTACAGGTGTAAACAACGGGGCAAAAGGATTTTTGGTGCTGACCGGGGAAGCCACCATGCAGACGGTAGAAGAATCGGGCACAGTGCCCACCTGTATCTATGATTCACTGGGAGAAATGAAAAATTATTTGTAGGAAGAAGGCAATGCGAAGCATTTTGAGGGAAGAAGGCAAATGCGAAGCATTTCCAGAAAGGAAGCAATGCGAAGCATTTATGGAGGAAAAAATATGAAAATAGTATTCGGCTGCGACCCAAACGCCGCAGAATTTAAAGAGGAACTGATGGAATATGTAAAAGAGCTTGGCCATGAGGTGACAGATTTCGGAAGCGAAGATCCCATTTACGCGAACGTAGCCATAAAATGTGCCCAGGCGGTAGCTGCAAAAGAATTCGACCGTGGAATTGTGGTATGCGGAACAGGAATCGGGGTTTCCATTGCGGCTAACAAGGTGAAAGGCGCATATGCAGCCTGCATTCATGATGTGTATCAGGCCCAGCGGGCGGAACTTTCCAACCACGCCAATATTATTACCATGGGAGCTCAGGTGGTAGGTATCCAGCTTGCAAAAATGATGGTAAAAGAATATCTGTCCTGTACCTTTGATGAGAACGGAAGATCCGGAGACAAAGTACAGAGAATTGTTGATTTTGAAAAGGGGGCGTAACCATGAGATTTTTTATTGATACTGCCAATGTGGAAGATATTAAAAAAGCCAATGACATGGGAGTGATTTGCGGCGTTACCACCAATCCTTCCCTGATTGCAAAGGAAGGCCGGGATTTTAAAGAAGTTATTGCAGAGATTGCGGGAATTGTGGACGGGCCCATCAGCGGAGAGGTAAAAGCCACCACTACGGACGCGGAAGGCATGATTGCGGAAGGCCGGGAAATTGCAAAAATCCATCCCAACATGGTAGTGAAAATTCCCATGACCGCCGAAGGGCTGAAAGCCTGCAAAGCCCTGACTGCCGAAGGAATCAAAACAAATGTGACTCTGGTATTCCATGCAAATCAGGCTCTCCTGGCAGCCAGAGCGGGAGCTACTTATGTATCTCCGTTCCTGGGACGTCTGGACGACATCAATGTCCGGGGCGTGGATCTGATTCAGGAAATCGCGCAGATTTTTAAAATTGCGGGAATTGAGACGCAGATTATTGCAGCCAGTGTGCGCAACCCCATCCATGTGACGGACTGTGCCCTTGCCGGCGCAGATATTGCAACCGTTCCTTATAAAGTAATCGAAACCATGACGAAACACCCTCTGACAGATGCGGGAATAGTAAAATTCCAGGAAGATTACCGGGCTGTTTTTGGGGCATAAGCGTGCAGGAGGATGGTATGAACAGATTAGAACTTCAGAAAATGGCAAACGAAGTGAGAAAAGGCATTATCGAGAGCGTTCATGCAGCAAAGGCGGGACATCCGGGCGGCTCCCTGTCTGCCGCAGAGATTTTTACATATCTGTATTTTGCGGAAATGAATGTGAATCCGGAATGTCCCAAAGACCCGGAACGGGATCGCTTTGTCCTGTCAAAAGGCCATACGGCGCCGGGACTCTACGCGGCGCTGGCACAGAAAGGGTATTTTCCGGTAGAAGACCTTCTGACACTGCGTCAGATTGGTTCTCATTTGCAGGGACATCCCTGCAGACAGCATACGCCCGGCATTGACATGTCCAGCGGCTCTCTGGGACAGGGGATTTCCGCAGCCTGCGGCATGGCTCTTGCCGGAAAGCTGCAGAAAAAGTCTTACCGGGTATATACCCTTCTGGGAGACGGTGAACTGGAAGAAGGTCAGGTATGGGAAGCAGCCATGTTTGCCGCTGCCAAAAAACTGGATAATCTGGTGGTAATTGTGGACAACAACGGACTCCAGATTGACGGGCCTGTGGAAGAAGTAAATTCACCATATCCCATAGATAAAAAATTTGAATCTTTTCAGTTCCATGTGATTAATGTGGCAGATGGAAATGATTTTGCGCAGCTTGAGGCAGCTTTTCGGGAAGCCAGGGAGACCAGAGGCGTTCCCACTGCTATCATAGCAAAAACCGTAAAGGGCAAAGGCGTTTCTTTTATGGAAAACCAGGTGTCCTGGCACGGAACTGCGCCAGATGACGGGCAGTATGAGACAGCCATGGAAGAACTGAAGAAAGCGGGGGAAGCATTATGTCAGAAGTAAAGAAGATTGCCACCAGGGTCAGTTATGGGGAAGCCCTTGTGGAACTGGGCAGAGAGCATGAGGATGTGGTGGTTCTGGATGCGGACCTTGCAGCCGCTACGAAAACAGGGACATTTAAAAAAGCCTTTCCGGAACGTTTTTTCGACTGCGGAATTGCAGAATCCAATCTGATGGGTGTGGCGGCAGGAATCGCCGCGGCAGGAATGGTACCCTTTGCCAGCAGTTTTGCCATGTTTGCCGCAGGACGGGCCTTTGAACAGATACGTAATTCCATTGGTTATCCCCATCTGAATGTAAAAATCGGAGCTACCCATGCAGGAATTTCCGTGGGAGAAGACGGGGCTACCCATCAGTGCAACGAAGACATTGCCCTGATGCGGACCATTCCCGGAATGACCATTATCAGTCCGGCGGACGATGTGGAAGCAAAAGCGGCAGTGAAAGCGGCTTATGAACTGGAAGGCCCGGTGTATCTGAGATTCGGACGGCTTGCTGTTCCGGTGATTAATGATAACCCCGATTACAGATTTGAAATTGGAAAAGGAGTGGTTCTGCGGGAGGGTACGGATTTGACGATTGTAGCGACCGGACTCTGTGTAAGTTCCGCACTGGATGCGGCAGACCTTCTTGCAGCAGAAGGCATTTCTGTAAGAGTTATTAATATACATACCATCAAGCCTCTGGATGAAGAAATTCTGATTCGGGCGGCAGAAGAAACCGGAAAAATTGTCACTGTGGAAGAGCACTCAGTCATTGGAGGCCTTGGAGGGGCAGTGTGCGAAGTGCTGAGCGAAAAACATCCGGCAAAAATAAAGCGGATTGGTATCAACGATGTATATGGGGAATCCGGCCCGGCGGCGAAGCTGATTGAAAAATACGGACTGGACGGTAAGGGGATTTACAGAGAAATAAAAACCATACTGTGAAAGCTGCTGACTTTCACGACAGAGAAGGCCACAGAGCCTGCCGGACAGCAGGCCTTTATATAGAGGTGCAAAAGCGAAAGGAGAAAGGAAATGGCAAAATATTTAATGGGGATTGATGCAGGAACAGGAAGCGTGCGGGTGGCGCTGTTTGATCTGAGAGGCCAGAACCGGGCCTATGATATTCAGGAGTATGCTACCACCTATCCGAGAAACGGATGGGCAGAGCAGGACGACAGGGGCTGGTGGGAGGCCCTCAAAAAGGCCATACCGGAATGTATCAAAAAAGCCGGCGTGGATGTGGAGGATATTGTCGCACTGACCTGTGACGCCACAACCAATACCATTGTTTTTCTGGATGAGAACGACGAAACGGTGCGCACTCCGATTCTGTGGATGGATGTCCGCGCTACGGAAGAAGCGGCGGAAATTGACAGGCTGGGAGATAAATATGCGGCCACAAGATTTTACAAGCCTAACAGCCGGGCGGATATCATGGTTCCCAAATGTATGTGGATGAAAAAGCATGAACCGGAAAACTGGGCGAAAACCAAAACGCTGTTTGAGTTTGAAGACTGGATGAACTGGAAGCTGACAGGCAAAAAAACGGTCTGCATGTCTATTGCCGCATTCCGCTGGCATTATGATGACGCCAACGGAGGATATCCGCTGGACTTCTATCATGCCTGCGGCCTGGATGACATGGTGGAAAAATTCCCGGAAGAAATCCTTCGTGTGGGCGAGGTCATCGGGCCGGTCAGCCCGGAGGCTGCCAGAGAGTTTGGCCTGAGCGAAAAAACAATTGTGGTACAGGGAACGGCAGACTGCAACGCATGTATGTTTGGCGTGGGCGGTGTAAAACCGAATGGCATGACGCTGATTGGCGGAACGTCCACCTGTCTGCTGGGGCTTTCTCCGGAAGATTTTCATGAAGCAGGTGTGAACGGGACGTATCCCAACTGTATGTATGAGGGAACCAGCCTTCTGGAAGGCGGTCAGACAGCGGCAGGCTCCATTCTGACCTGGTTCCGGAATAACCTGCTTCCAGGTTCCTGGATGGAAGAAGCAATAAACAGAGAGATGAATATTTATGACCTGATTTCTGAAAAAGCATCGGAAGTTCCAATCGGAAGCGAAGGACTGGTGATGATGGATTATTTTCAGGGGAACCGCGCCCCTTATTCCGATTCCAAAGCGAGAGGCATGTTCTGGGGACTGTCCATTGGAACAACGACAGCTCATATGGCGAGAGCCGTGTTTGAGGGAGTTGCCTATGGTGCAAACCACTGTATTGTCAGCATGAAAAACGCGGGATACGAGGTGAATGAAATTTATGCCTGCGGCGGTCTGGCAACATCTCCTTTCTGGATGCAGATGCATGCGGATATTATCGGAGTTCCCATGTATACTACCGTGGAAAATCAGAGTGCAGGCTGTCTGGGAGACTGTATGATTGCAGGGGTAGGAGCAGGAATCTTCAAAGATTTTGAGGAAGCTGCAGAAAAGATGGTGCGTATTGACCGGAAATATATTCCCAATGAGGAAGCCCATAAAGAATACCAGTTCTATATGGAACGTTACATGGAGACCTGGCCTCAGATGAAAACTGTAGTTCATAAGACCGTGGAACATAACAGTCTTGCGCAGGCAGGGTGAAAGGAGCAGGAACATGGCAAAGGTAATCGGTATCGGGAATGATCATGCAGCAGTGGAGCTGAAGCAGGAAATTCAGAAATTTCTGGAGGAAAAGGGCTGCAGGGTTATCAATTACGGAACAGATACCACAGAAAGCTGCGACTATCCTGTCTACGGAGCACGTGTCGGCAGGGCAGTGGCAGAAGGAGAGGTGGACGCCGGCGTACTTATCTGCGGAACCGGAGCAGGGATTTCCATTGCCGCAAACAAGGTAAAAGGGGTAAGGGCTGTCGTCTGCAGCGAGCCGGTGACAGCAAGGCTTACCAAAGAACATAACAATACGAATATCATTGCGTTTGGAGCCCGGATTGTGGGGGCGGAAACAGCAAAGGCCATTGTAACCGCATGGCTGGAAGCAGAATATGAAGGAAATGGACGCCATGAAAAAAGAGTCGGTATGATTCATGATATAGAAGGCTGAAATGTAACGGTGAAATCAGGAAAACCACAGGGAGGAAACAATTGTGAAAAAGGTGTTGGCGGCGTCTGTGCTGTCCGCAGATTTTGCGGAACTTGGAAAAGACGTTCTGGAAGCAGTAAAAGCGGGGGTGGACTATATACATATTGATGTTATGGACGGCAGGTTCGTACCGGAGATTTCTTTTGGGCTTCCTGTGGTGACGTCTCTGCGGTCTCTGACAGACGCGGTATTCGACGTACATCTGATGGTAGAAGAACCAGGGCGGCATATCGAAAAATTTGCAGCGGCGGGAGCGGATATCATCTGTGTTCACGCGGAGGCCTGTGTGCATCTGCATCGGGTTGTTCAGCAGATTCGCGCCTGCGGAAAAAAGGCTGCGGTGGCGCTGAATCCTGCAACATCCCCGGAAACCGTCAGGTATCTGCTTTCTGATCTGGAC
>Ga0137306_103612_pt1 | contig 11307 bp, 8 predicted proteins | sample Inofroosms_March_FD_97187 | JGI IMG/M metagenome (GOLD analysis project Ga0137306, IMG submission 97187) | Mouse cecal microbial communities from Vienna, Austria - N-Acetylneuraminic and N-Acetylglucosamine D2O microcosms_March | ecosystem: Host-associated > Mammals > Digestive system > Large... | reverse complement strand
CACAACAAATAGTTTAGCCCATACAAAACAGACGTAGGACAGATACTGGGAGCGTTATGCCGCAGAAAAGGAATAGAGATCATAGAAGCAGAATGCTGTACGGATCACATCCACAGGCTGGTAAGGATACCGCCCAAATACTCGGTATCAGAAATTGTAGGATACCTGAAAGGGAAGAGTTCCCTCATGATATTTGAGAAGCATGCGAATCTGAAATATAAGTATGGGAACCGTCATTTCTGGTGTAGAGGGTATTATGTGGATACTGTGGGGAAGAACACAGCTGCGATCAAAACGTATATCCAGAATCAGTTGAAAGAAGATCTAGAATACGACCAGATGTCTTTAGTAGAGTATATCGACCCGTTTACGGGCAATGTCGTCAACTTAAGCCTGTTTTATTAACCGAATCTAATAATACAAATATTTTTATAAAAGATATATATTTGTGTTTTCTTAACAGATAATATTTGCGCATGAAAAATAAACTTACTCTGAAGCAAGCAGATAAAGCATTACTGGCAATGGACTGGCTTGTGCTTAATATTTGTCATTCATATAACATTTTCTACGGGTATATTTCTTATGCCGGGGATATTGCCGTCCGGGACGTATCAGGGAAAGGTTCCTGACGGCTTCTTTAATGATTTTGCTGATCATGCCGGATACTGTGTTTCTTTTCCTTGTTAAAAAGGATATGATATTCCTCTTTACCCTTCCGATAATGAAATTTCTGTTTACCTGATACTTATGTTTGTTTTGCACATTTGCTTTCAGATGTGTATCTGCCATATTTTTAATAAGTGCTGAGAGATTGGAAAGAAAGACTGTGGAATAGAAATCCTGTTTAATGATCTCCGGTTTGTATCCGCTAAATGATTCTAATTGAAAAGATACTTTTATTTCTTTGTACCGTCCTTCAATCCCCCCATCTTAAAAAATATAATTCCCTGAATGTATCTACCGTAAATGCGGTATCCGTGATATTTGTGACAAGATACTCCGTGTTTCCATCAGGAAGCTGGACATGTATACATCTCAACTGTAGAGACAGCTTTCTGCCCTTTGGCTGATATCGGACCAGAACATCCTCTTTTTCTGTATTTATAAGATTTTTAAAAGAAGAGGACAGCCTCATGAGGAAAAATAGTTGATAGGACATCAGCTTAGAGAACAGATCATATGAAGGATAGCCGCGGTCAAAAAGAAATATGTGTTTTCCAGACAAATGAAGACCAGCAAAAAAATCCACGTGTCTTTCTGCAGCCTCCCGTTCATTGAGACGATATTTGCCGATATAGCTGTCAACAATAATGTCATTCATTACATCATATAGTAATGAAGCTGATGCGAGAGGCTCATCTTTTCCATACTGGTTAGGATTGCTTCCCCGGAAATTTATATTTTCCTCTGATGGCGGTATCTGGATTGTAGAACCATCAACGGCGTAAATATGATATCCATTCCATAAGGAAAAAGCATCATCATATTTGTAAAAGATTTTAGAAAATAGCTGGCACAGTTCCAGACAGGCGTTTGAAGAAATTTTCTGCCGTGCTTTTGAAATTGCCTGTTTGGAAACAGACGGAAGGTTCAGGGATGGAAATTCATGGGAAATATCGGACCAATTTACCCCGATAGACTTCTTACCAGATGCCAGAATAAAATAAATGAGCTGTGAGAAAGATAACTTTCTGTTTCTGGTAAATCCAGTCCCGATTCTGTGTTTGTGAATAAATCTTTCAGAATGAATCAGCTGCCTGGTTTTTCTTATAACTGTTTCAAATAAGTTGTTGTTCATAATAAGCACCCCGCAATCAATTAGTTTATAATCAATTGCGGGGCATCATATTTTGGTTAATCTGTCAAGCATTTTTTGATTTTTTGCTACGCTTAAGTTGACGACATTGCCCGTTTACGGGTGAGCCGGTAAAGAAGAACAAGAAATAAGCCACTTGGAGTGGCAGTAGGGAATCAAAGCAAACCAGCAAGCCCCTTATGGGGCTGCGCCGGTAGAAGGAAGCACTGAAAGAGCCCCTGAAAGGGGCAGCTGAGAATGTGGTGCAGTTGGCAGACCATCAGTGCGCCTTCCGGGCGCAAGCAGGTAATAGCCCCTTATAGGGGCAGAGCAGGCTACCGGCTAAGCCGGTAGTCTTGACTAGGGGAATTTATCATTTTGTACCATCTTTTACCAGATTTTATCATCCAAATTAGGGTACAAATTAGGGTACAAATTGGGGTACAAGCTGAGAGTGCAGTTCGGATGAGAAACGGTGTGCAGAAAGAGGATTCCTTTTCTAAAGACAGTCTGCAAATAAAAAGTCAAGCAGAAATTTGTGAACTTTGAAAATTTTATACAGGTTGGAAAATGAACACTACAAAAAGACCACCACGGAACGCTGGCCTCTTAAAAGATAACTGTATTATTTTAGGTTTCTTCGGTTTCTGTGAGTATGGAAAGATACTCCTTCACCCGCCCGTAATAAATACAGAGGAACTTATTTGCACCGGCAGTCATATAGACGTAATAAGGCTTGCCTTGAGCCCGTTTCTTGTCCATAAAGGCATAAACAGGATCATTGGTGGGAGAACGCTTGATAAGACCTTCCATGATCAGAAAGAGCGTCCTGCGCAGGCTTGGTGACCCTTTCTTGGTCGTAGGTACGCTTTTCTGAATGTGCTGCCCGAAATCGTGCTTTCCGGGGTCAACGCCAGCAAAAGCGGTCAGCGCTCCGCGGTGCGTGAACCGTGTTACGTCCCCGATCTCAGCCATAAGCTGTGGGCCAAGGGTGTGGTCAACGCCGTCCATAGCCATGACAACAGGGTATTTGGGAAGCGTGGATGCGGTCTCGTCCATTTTCAGGCGTAGGGATTCCACAGTCTCCGAGGCGGTGTTCAGCATTGCCACAGCCTGCCGTATCAGCAGTTTCGTGCTGTCATCCTTTGGGAATACGGCGATCATGTCAGAGGAAAGCTGATATATCTTTTCGGTTTTATCGGCGCTGAAGTTATATCCTTTGCGTCTGCACCTGTTCCGGTAATGCACCGTAAAGGCATCCAGTGATCTGGAGCGGACATAGTCCACATGCCAGTAGGTATGAACAAAATCCACCCATTTCTGGCTGCCGTCACTACGTGCAGGGCTGTCAAAGAAATCATTGGCGCCCGGAAAGGTCTGGTCGAGCAGGGCGATGAGGTTGTTCTTCATGGCAGTCTTTTGATCTATATAGAAACCGAACTGGCGGTTCATGGTCTTTAGTTGGTTGCGTGTTTTATCCATGCTTCCATACTGCTTCAGTTTTGCCCATCGGTCAAGGGTGTAACGGGCGATTTTTTTAGAATCAGCCTTGCCGGTCTTGGGAGAGCGCAGGGAGTCATCCCCGAAGTCTTTGATGAGCATGGGATTTACGGCACTGACAAAGATACCGGCGTCAGAAAGCCAGATGGCAACCGGTTCTTAGTACCTCCCGGTGTGCTCCATGCAGACCTTTGCTTCCCCGTCAAGCCCCGTATCAGATTGATCAGAGTATTGATCGCGGACTGTGTGTGCGGAATGTCCGGGGAGACATGACGACAATATCGACCGGCCTGTGGATGGTGACAGTGCTCTTGCCTTTGGAGACATCAATACCAACAGCGTTCATAACAGATACTCCTTTGAAATGTATTAGCAATGGTCAATACCAGAATTACTCATTGCCTGTTCAATCTACTGGGTATCACACGAACGCCCCAAGGTTCAACCTACGTAAAACGAATGCTGCGAATGAGGGCTGGTTGGCTGACTGTCATACGGACGTTAAGTTTCAGGAGGAAACGGCCAGACCTATTGCCTCACTCATTCTAACAGCTTAAGCAACAAGATGGATAATTCCTTACTGGCTGTAAGGGGTATTAACCATAAATACATTGTAGTAGGAGGGGATTTAATACGTAACCATACGTCATATCCGTACCATTCAGTTTCCCATGTAGATGATTTATACTGGCAGATGGAGGAAGCCATTAGGAGCGGCATACCGAAATCTGGCATTGAAAGGACTGTGCGCAGGATGATGAGCAAAAGCAAGTATGTTTCGGCAGGGCAGTATCTGCGCTACTGCCTTGCCTGCGCCAGAGAGGACTTTCGCAAACATGGAGAGGCATACTGGCACAGGATACCCCAGCTTCCGGGAGTTGTATATTGCCCGAAACATGGCTGACGCATCAGGGATAGTGATGCGCCATTTGAAGAAATGAGGGTCAAGTATACCCGGCTTCTTATGTGCTCCGCAATATAGAAGACTGTGCAGAAAACATCCTGCGTTATGAAGAAAACTATTTTTTTGTTGCCAGAGAGACGGTCTGGCTTCTCAGGCATGGCAGGGAGTCCGGAGGATATAAAAATATCAGCCGTAAATACAGGGAATGCATGATGGAGCGTGGCTATGCGGACTACCGGGGATAATCTGTGACAGGGAAGCGTTTGTGAATGATTTTAGGAAAATGTATGGGGATGGATTTATTTCCGAAATCCTCCCTTATAGCGGTAATCCGTTTTATTGGTTGCGGTACTTGCAGGAAAGCATTGGCTTTAATCTCCGGCCGATGCACCATATCCTGCTTATGGGTTTTTTGCAGGGTCTGCAAGAAATTTCATGGATATGGAAGTAAAACCAAAACAGCCATATGGAGGCGGGCCTTGGCCATGTGCTGACAGCTTATGTGCCCATTACAAGGCGAAGGTTGCGGAGCAGACGGATATCCAGAAAATGGGGGATGAGATATGGGCATGGTTTGAATGCCCGCATTGTGGGATGAGGTACCGCAGGTCAAAGCCTGACCAATCATTTGAAGAATATCTAATGAAGCCATGTATTTCCGACAGGGGATTTCTGTATGAACAAAAGTTAAAAGAATATCTTTTAGACCAGGAAATGCCGCTCCGGGTAATGTCTGAAAGGCTCGGGGTAGATACTCGGACGATAGTAGAATATGCCAGAAAAAACGGCATTGATTTGGGTAGGAACGATGCCCTTCATGGAAGGTGGATGCCTGTAGGGAGTGGACTGATTTTTACCGCATACGTGTAATGGAGGAATTACAGGAAAGGCATATACTATCCTGCAAAGACCTTAAAGAGAGTGTCCCAGGAGCCTACGAATGGCTGATCCGTAAGGAGCCAGAGTGGATACATAGCAAATGAATTTGACAAGCCGAGATGGCAGGAATGGGGAGAGGCGGCGCTTATAGAACTGAAAGCCGCATATGCTGAAATCCAGACTTTCGGGGATCACAGGAAACGTGTCAACATTAGCTGGCTGGCAAGGGTGGCGGGAATGAATAGGGATGATATTTATGGAAGGCTGCCATATCTGCCAGAGATGCAGAAGTTTATCGGTGCAGTATGTGAATCACAGGAGGAATGGATCCGGCGGAGATATACAGAAGTTGCGCTTGAGAAGAAAAAGGCCGGTGGAAAGGAGTTTACATATAATGATGTAAAGCGGAAGGGACAGATTCATGGAGAGTCTTACAAGAAAAATCGAAAGTTAATTGAGCGTTTGATTTTGGAACTAAATAATGAGTTATTTGTAACGGACAATTTGTTGAAACATAAAGTGGAATTATTTAAGATAAATACAGAATAATTTAGAAAGAGCTTGTAAATATTTTGTTTCTCTATTAAAAAAATTGGATTGAGTATTGTTATTTCTGGAGAAGCCTTGATAGGTTAAAAAGTATGGAACTTTATGTCAAAATATGGTATCTTTATTATTAAAGATAAATCTATACGTGCTTAGTCTATAAAAGAAAGGATCACACAAATGACAGATGAAACTAAATTTGATGAAATAATGAGGTTTTGTCCATCGAACAGACTGGTGTTTGATGAACTACAGAAGTCCATTAATAATAGAAATGTAATGCCATTTGTAGGAGCAGGAATATCTGCCTTTGCTTATAAAACATGGCGTAATATATTATTAGAACTTTCAGAAAATCTTAGTTCAAAAGAAAAAAATAAAGCTGTAAAGCAGATTGCTAATAATAATTATTTGGATGCGGCACAAACAATATGTGATAGTTTAGGTAAAACTATTTTCTTTACAACACTGCGACGATTATATTCTGAAGATAAAATTGATGATAATGTTCTTAAAGAGAATGCGGCTTATTATATACCTCGTATATGTGAGGGGAACTGTATAACTACAAATTATGATAGGGTTATTGAACATTCGTGTATGCTTAATTCTATTGTATTTGACACAGCAGGAATAAATGAAACTTTAAAATTGGCAACTTATTACAGAGCTCAAAATAGAAAAGGTCTGGTTTTTAAAATTCATGGCGATATATTGTCCAATACAGAGGATATATTGCTTTCGAGACATTCATATGAAAAACATTATGCAAACGGTGGTGAATTAAGAAGACAATTGGAAAAATGGATTTCTGGTAGGACTTTTCTATTTGTTGGTGCTAGTTTGTTTAATGATGAACCAATTCAAATTCTTACAGATATAATAGAAGAAGGTATGACTAATTATGCCATTTACTCATGTTCGCAAAATGAATTAAATTATTTGCGAGATAAATTTGATAAGTTGAAAATTCTTCCTATATTATATGATAAGAAAGACCATTCCTCATTGACCTTACTTCTGAAAAAATTGTTGATTGTATAATGAAAGAGAAAGAATATATGGAACAACAAATTGATAAATTGCTTCATTACCATGCAAGTAATCAGCTCATATTTGAAAATTTAATTGACGATTCAAAAAAATCTAACGGCGTAATACCCTTTGTTGGAGAATTTTTTTCTAAGAGTACTTTTGGAACAAGGAATGATTTTGTAAAAGAAATTCAGGAGAAAACACACATTGATGTAAAGCCTAATGAAAATGTATCGGATATGGGTTTTTTGAACTTGCTGGATAGTTTGATTTCCATTCATGAAAAGGGGGTGATTGACGCAAAATTATTATCATTCTATTCGGATTTTAAAATAGATGATAAATATATTAAAAACCAAGCTGTGAGTTGGATTCCATATGTTAATAATGGTAATTGCATTACTGCAAACTTAGATCATGTAATTGATCACTCTTATAGCATTGCTGGCAAGATACCCGATATTACACATCCCCATGAGAAAAAAAAGTTGATTACGTTGCTTAGGGGAGGAATGGCTTCTAATGAGGCCAATATTGTCCTGAAACTCCATGGAGATGTTTTATCTGATGCAGAGCATAGAATTTTGACACAAGAAGATTATGAATCTTCTTATGATAAGGAGTCAGAATTTTATAAAACCCTATCACAATGGTTGCAGAATTATATTATACTATTTATTGGAGTTGATTTGTGTAAGGATAAGTATCTTTTGGATTTGTTAAAAGATTTGAAAAGTCCTGGATTTAATCATTATGCAATCATTGGTTGTAAGGATGATGTTTTGGCAAAGAAAAATATATATTCATTTTTAGAAAGTATGTGTGTTCACCCTATTTTGTATGATGAAGATAAACCTGAGTGTCTGGAAATGCTTCTTCATAAATTTTTAATTGATAGCAACAATTTTCCTCCATTTCCCTTAGGTGAGATAGATTATAGATATAGCTATCAGGACTTAGTGGGACGTGAAAAACAGATAAAACAGTTAGATGCATTTTTAAATAGAAAAAATAAATTCTTATGGACGATAATTAAGGGTAATAGGCATACTGGTAGAACAAAATTAGTTTATGATTTTTCACGAATCTATGCTTCAGATTGGGAATGGTATATTTTAGAACCAGAAGAAATTGATGAATTTCTGAGTTCTCAAATAAAGATTCAAGGAGCTAGAAAAAAGGAACGTAAATTACTAATTACATTTGATAATTTTCAGTGGTATAAAGGCACATTAGATAAAATATTTGAATCTAAAGTGAGCATGAATATATATACAGTGAAAGTCCGTTTTATTTTTGTATTATATGATGTGAAGCAAAGCCTTTTACTGCAAACTCTGCAGAATTCTGTGCATGATTATTTGTGGTTTAAAGTTATGGAGTCAGCAGATCCGCAGTTGCCAATTTCAATGGAACCTCTTTCTGTTGATGAAATTCTGCAGTTATGTCATGGATATATTTATTATAGAAGTTATCAGTTGGGAATAGAAAAAAAGTTATGTGGGATATTTGACTTGATTGATGAAAAGTTAAAAGCATTTATTCTTGAGCTTGACAAGAAAAAAGAGCCAGGCATTTTAGCATTAAGCCAGTTAAAAGCAGTAAATTTGGTTAAAGAGCTGAACGGTTCTTCCTATTTAAAAGATTCTGAATTGGCAGAGTCAGTTTTTCGGTTATCAATAACTATTGATAATCGACCGCCAAATAGCTCTGATTTTGATTATGACAAGTGGTATTTAGACCTGAGAGAGGAACAATTACAAGCATATTCGACCAAAGAATACTTTAAAAACAAGGAAAAAGATATAGCTGGTGAAATTGGTGATAGGTTTGAAGATACAGAAATATCAAGAATGTTAAATCAATTAAACTTTATGGAAAATCTAGGTAACGGAAAGGAAGGTGAGAACAATAAATGGAAATAAGTGATAATGAATACCCCATAGAGTCCTATGATAATAACACAGTATCAGATAATTTTTTAGGAAAAATAAAAAATAGTAAATTTGAGAATATGACTACTTTTTCTGCTCAATTCGCAAAATATAATATCAATACAGGTACATTTATACCTAGCAAAAAGATAAAATACAATACTCATAAAGGTGGTGTCCCTTTAGGGACAAATGACAATTCTGTTTTAGTAGATTCTTCGGACTCGCATACAATGGTACTTGGAGCTACTGGTTCAAAAAAGAGTCGTTTAGTAATCATGCCCATGGTCAGAATTCTTGCAGATGCCGGTGAATCAATGGTAATATCTGATCCAAAATCAGAAATTCACGAAAGGACATCTGGTTATTTGAAACAGAAGGGATACGACATATCAGTTGTTAATTTAAGAAACCCTTCTTTAGGAGATGCGTGGAATCCTTTATATATACCGTTTCTTTACTATAAATTAGGTGACTTTGATAAGGCTTATGAGTTTGCTAATGATATTGCTACGAATCTTTGTTTGGCAGAAATGACGGTTAAAGATCCCTTTTGGGATTATAGTTCGCGGGATTTGTTTTTTGGTCTTGAATTACTTTTGTTTAAATATTGTTATGAGAATAGTGAAGATTTAAACTGTTCAAATATTGCTAATCTGTTACGCCTGCGAAATTATTTATTCAAAAGTTACTACTCTAATAGTAAAAGTAATATTATTGATTCATCTTCTACTTTGAATCAATATATGAATAATGACTTTATTACATCCGCTGCATTGATTGGCACTGTTAATGCTCCAGAGAAGACTCAAGCATCAATTTTATCAACTTTTGATGAAAAAATGCGTTGTTTTACAATCCAACCACAATTGCTCAATTTGCTTTCGTCAAATAATATTAATTTAGATAGCATCGGGGATAGAAAAACAGCAATATTTGTTATTATGCCAGATGAAAAAACAACTTATCACAAACTTGTCACTTTGTTCATCAAGCAAAGCTATGAATATATTGTTTATAAAGCACAAAGGAAGCGTAATGGAATGATGCCTATCAGAGTAAATTATATTCTGGATGAATTTGCTTCACTGCCCTCTATAAAAGATTTTCCATCCATGATTTCTGCAGCTCGGAGTAGAAATATACGTTTCACGCTTGTGGTTCAAAATAAGCATCAATTACTTGGTAAATATGAATCTGATGCTGCTACAATACAATCTAATTGTAACAACTGGATTTTTTTGACTAGTCGAGAGTTAGATATGTTACATGAAATATCAATTTTATGTGGACAGAAGAAAAATAGTGATAAACCTCTTGTTCCGATGGATTTTTTACAGCATTTGAATAAAGATAAAGGTGAAGCCTTGGTATTGAGCGGCAGGCTTTATCCGATAATAACTCGTTTTGCAGATATCAAAAAATATGATGGAGATCAACCTTTACCAGCCACAATTATGAAACCAATCCATCAAACTAATAACCAATTGGATTTTTCAAAAAGAAACTCTCCTAAACAGAGTGATGATAGATTTCAACATAAAAATGTGGTGGATTCTGTATCTAATAAATCTGAATATGATTTACAAAGAGAACTTGAGAAAAAGTTTGATGAATTATTTGGAACGGTAGATGTTGAAAATTAAGCTAAGAGTCGGATTGCAAATCCTATGTTTGAAATAATTTACTATAATTATTATTAATTTTAACAGTAATGGGAGGGAAAAATGAAAACAAAGAAAATATCAGTTGGAGAAGCAGAAAGAATGGCAAGGGAGTTATTAGATGAGGACAATAATGAAGAATTGTATGATTTAGCCTATAAACTATTAAATCAAGAAGAGGTGAATGGTTCAGAAAATGATTTTCACAATTTCTCACTAAATTATTCTAGGAAAGATGCATATGATTTGGCTTGTGATATTCTTGAAAAAGGTCTTGAGCAGTTTTCGCGATCTGTTGATTTAATTGCAGACTATTTACAAGTTGGAATTAGTTGTAATCGTATGGCACAATGTGAAAAATACTATAATCAGCTTTTACAAATCCCTAAAATTCGTTGGACTTGGCGTGGCTTTAGTTTTTCCATTGATTATTTGTTGTACTTGGCTAATGATTTAAATGAGGATGATTTAGTTTTAATGAAGGAAAAAATACTATCACTTGCAGATGAATACCGTACCCTATTTTCTACGAGTGAGGATCCATATATTTGCAAAGTGGATGTTTATTCTTTTTTTAATGATAATTTAGCAGTAGAAGAAACACTTATGGAGGCTGTAAATAATATTGTGGTGTGTCCAAAATGTACACTAAGATTAGCGGATCTTTTATTTGAAAGAGGTGACTATGATAAATCATCAGAAATTATAAACAAGTGCTTATATCAATCAATTCAAACTCAAGATAGCGTAAATCATGGATATTTATACTATTTATCTGGGCTCTGCAAGATGGTTCAACTGTTGCGAAAAAGTGCTTTTCAAGATAAGGATTTAGTCTTAGATATTTATCACGATTTTTCAATTGCTCAAAAGGCAGGTTTGCAACATACATCTTATTTAAGGGTAATGAGAAGACAAATTGATATTTTGGAAACCCGATCGGGGATAGATTATACAGATTGATTTATAGGTCATTTTTTTATTTATAAAAGATAATTGAATAGGGAGTTGTTTGCCTAAAATAAAAGGATGCAAAAGCCAGAACAA
>Ga0137306_103611_pt1 | contig 11308 bp, 10 predicted proteins | sample Inofroosms_March_FD_97187 | JGI IMG/M metagenome (GOLD analysis project Ga0137306, IMG submission 97187) | Mouse cecal microbial communities from Vienna, Austria - N-Acetylneuraminic and N-Acetylglucosamine D2O microcosms_March | ecosystem: Host-associated > Mammals > Digestive system > Large... | reverse complement strand
TTCTGTTCTTCCCGGGAGAGCTTCTTTGGATAGATGGGTGTCCCATATTCTACGATTACTTTGCAGGGTTTGACTCTTGGAAAATGGTTCTCTAAGATTTCCGCCGAACCGGTGATGGCTATGGGAACAATTGGACAGCCGGTCTTCGAGGCCATCTTCAGACTTCCTTCCTTAAAAGGCTGCATTTTGCCGTCTTTACTTCTGGTTCCTTCCGGGAAGATGCAGATTGAGATGCCGTTTTTTATATAATCTATGCCGGTCAGAATCGTCTGGAGACCGGCGCGCATATCGGTGCGGTCCAGAAACAGGCAGTAGAGCCGTTTCATCCAGTCGCGCAGAAGCGGGTATCTTAACATCTCTGCTTTGGCCACATATCCGGTCAGTCCCGGACATTGGGAATAAGTGAGCAGAATATCAAAATAACTGTTATGGTTGCTTACATAGAGAACCGCCTGATCTTCTGGAATATTCTCTTTTCCGATGTATGTGACATCGGCACCTGTAAACCACAGAATCAGCTTAAAAGCTGCCTGCACCATACGCAGGCAGCTGATATCGCGGAAACGGGGGTTCCATCTGCTGATCAGCCATTCAATCAGCAGGACCGGAATCCCCAGAATCAGATAAAGAAGAAGCGTCAGGGCAACCAGTATTAAACGTATCATAAAGGATAACCTTCTTTCTGTATGTATATTATCCGAATCTTCCGTAGAGTTCAGTCAGCTGTTTCAGTCCGGCAGCCATTCCTTCGTCAAGCAGTCCGGCACGGAAACGGAAGGTCCAGTTGCCGGTGGGACTTCCGGGAATATTCATACGGGCTTCTGAACCAAGCTTCAGCAGGTCCTGAACGGGAAAAATCGCGTATCTGGCGATTGTACCCAGACAGGTACGAATAAAATCCCAGCTTACGCTGCTGGCATCCGTATTCATATAACGACGGACTTTATCGCGGTTCTGCTCTGTGGTATGCTCATACCAGCCGCAGCAGGTATCGTTGTCATGGGTACCGGTATAGCAGATACAGTTGCGGGTATCCAGCTGGTGAGGCAGGAACGTGCTTTCTCCTCCTTCAAAACCAAACTGCAGAACTTTCATGCCCGGGAATTCAAACAGATCCCGCAGACGCTCCACTTCGGGCGTAATAATGCCCAGATCTTCTGCAAAGATCGGAAGTTCTCCATTGAGCGCTTTCCGGACAGCGACGAAGAGATCCTCACCGGGCCCTTTTTTCCATTTGCCGTTCAGAGCTGTTTCTTCTCCGTAAGGCACGGCCCAGTAAGCTTCAAAACCGCGGAAATGATCGATACGCACATAATCCACCTGATCCAGCTGATTGAGAATACGCTCTATCCACCAATGATATTGATCTTCTTTGTGGGCTTTCCAGTCATAGAGCGGGTTACCCCAGAGCTGCCCGGTAGCGCTGAAATAATCCGGCGGAACACCGGCAACTTCCAGCGGGTAACCTTTGGCATCCAGGCAGAACATCTGTTTATTTGCCCATACGTCCGCACTGTCCCAACACGGAAAAATGGGGATATCCCCAATGATGGCAATTCCTTTTTTGTTGGCATATTCCTTCAGATCATACCACTGGCCGTAGAAAAGGAACTGGACAAATTTATAGTAATCAACGTCGGCTTTTAAAAGCTCGCTCCACTCCAGACGTTCCTGGCGGTCCGGGTCTTTGAGACTGTCTTCCCACTCATACCAGGGAAGCCCTTTATGATGTTCTTTCCCGGCCATGAACAGACAGTAATCCATCAGCCAGAATTCATTGCTGCGGCAGAAGGCGTCATACTCTTCCAGCAGATTCTTATCGGCTGTGTGTCGGAAGCCTGCGTAGGCTTTCTTCAGGAGCCCGGTCTTATAGTTGAGGACCTTTTCATATTCTACGTGGTCCGGGTCAAAGTCAGGGATATCCAGGAGATCTTCTTCCAACAGGAGTTTTTTCTTTTTCAGAAGATCCGGACTGATCAGCAGCGGCTGTCCGGCAAAGACAGAGAAACTCTGGTAGGGGGAGTCTCCGATGGTAGTGGGGCCAAGCGGCAGAATCTGCCACAGGTGCTGTCCGGACAGAGCAAGAAAGTCAATAAAATCGTAAGCGCCCTGTCCCATGTCGCCGATGCCGTAGGGAGAGGGAAAAGAGGTTGGATGGACAAGAACGCCGCTGTAGCGGTGATTGGTCTTGTCTTCTTCCGCAGTTTTAAAATGCACAGGGTAAATCCTCCTAATTCTGTTAATAAACCTTTTTTATTCTATTATAATGGATGGCCATTAAGAATACAAGAAATAAGACTGGTCTGAATCAGGATTTTTGTACATAAAATAGAGCAAACAGACAGGAGCAGACAGATACATGAAGAAATGGTGTCTCGTAATACTGGCCATATGTATGCTTGCAGGATGCGGTGTGCAGACACAGGATGAAGAGAGACTTTCCGATCTGGAATTCACGGTTATGGATCTGGAGAAAGTTCCGGAAGAATTGCGGAATGTATTGGAGGAGAAGAAAGCCGCTCCGTTTAAAGTGACATATGAAGATGAGGGATATCTGTATATCTGTGTGGGATATGGAGAACAGCAGACCAGCGGTTACAGTATCATTGTTGAGGACCTGTATCTGACCAGCAATGCAGTTTATGTGGATACAGAGCTTTTAGGTCCCGGAAAAGGAGAGGAAACAGCAGAGGCGACAACCTGTCCTTATATTGTACTGAAGCTTCAGAGTATGGAAAAATCGGTAGTTTTTAAATAATAGAGAAAGGATCAGCATATGGAATTGGAACGCAGATATGTAACATTGAACCACAGAAGAGGGAGAGCAGTCAGTCAGATTACGCTGGAAGAGGACATGAACGTTCCGGATCAGAAACCGGATATATTCCGTATGATTCACAGGCAGGGGGAATTTCGGCCGGATGAGGTAAAAGGCGAGGCCGGGAAAGTGAAAGTAAGGGGGATCTTTTTATATCGGATCCTGTATATCGGAGACGGGCAGGATCGGATGCCGGAAGTGCTGGAAGGGAGTATTCCGGTTGATGAGACGATTTTTTTAAATGAACTGGAAGAGGGAGATATTCTGGATTTCGGATGGGAACTTGAAGATCTCCACACGTCGGCAATTCATTCCAGAAAAGCGAATGTAAAATGTGTGCTGGCTTTGAATGTGGAAGCGATGAAGGAACAGCCGGTACCTCTGGTAAACAGCAGGCCGGAGGAAGAAGATCTGTATGTAAGAACATGCCCTGTGCAGCTGCAGCAGGAAATAATACATAAAAAAGATACACTGCGAATCAAAGAGGAGCTGAATCTTCCGCCCGGACGTCCGAATATCCGTCGGATTCTCTGGAAAGAGATGCGTCTGCAGGGAACGGAAGTAAGACAGGAGGAAGGAAGGCTTCTGGTCAAAGGAGAGCTGCTGGTCTTTTTTCTGTATGAATGCGAAGATGAGCCGGGCAGGCTTCAGTGGCTGGAACAGGGAATCCCTTTTCATCAGGAGGTGGAATGCGAGGAATCACATACAGACCTGATCGGAAAGACGGAGGTTACGCTCCTTCGGGGGGAACTGGAGCTTCAGGCGGATTATGACGGGGAGCCGCGGATGGTGCGTATCGATGCGGTTCTGGATCTGGTATTCCGATATTTTGAGGATCTGGCTTCGGATGTACTTTGCGATGCATACAGCCTTACCAGAGAAGTGCTTCCGCAGAAGCGGGAGTATGAATGGAATTACGTATGCAATATATCAGATTCCAGAGCAAGAGCAGGCGGGCGCATGAAACTTGGGGAGGCAGATCCCAAAGTACTTCAGGTTCTGCATGCAGGGGCACAGGTTCATCTGGACCATACAGAGAGGACGGAACAGGGAGTGCTGGCTCAGGGCACTGTGGAGCTCCGGGTCCTGTATGCGGCGTCTGACGACTCACAGCCGCTTGCGTGCGCAGTGCATTCATTTCCCTTTGAACATATAATTGAACAGCAGGATCCGAAAGAAAACTGTGAATGGCAGGTGTTTGTATGTCTGGATCAGCTGACAGTGACGATGCTGGACGCACAGGAACTGGAAATGAAGGCAGTCCTGCAGATGCAGATGTTGTTCCACGAACCGGTTCATCTGGAGCTGGTGGATGATCTGCAGGAGAAACCGCTTGATATGGACCGCATTCGACGAATGCCGGGGATGGTGATTCATATTGTTCAGCCCGGCGAAACATTGTGGGATATATCGAAGACATATGCGACTACCTGTGAGGCGGTAATGGAACTGAATGAACTGAAAGAGGAAAATCTGAAAATCGGTCAGAAAGTGCTGCTGGTAAAAGAAGTTGCCAGATAGACATAAGGAAAAAGGCATTTTGACAATTCTGCATACACCTGCTAAACTGTTTTTAAATAAAACGGGGAAGGGACTGTACAATATATGGATAAAATACAGCTGAAGGCACTGGCTAAAGTGAACCTGTGCCTTGATGTACTCAGGAAAAGAGAGGATGGCTATCATGAAGTAAAGATGGTCATGCAGACCATCAGTCTTTGCGATGAACTGGAACTTCGCAGGATGAAACAGCCGGGAATTCAGGTGAGAACGAATCTGTATTATCTCCCGACGAATGAGAATAATCTGGTCTATAAAGCGGCAGATCTTTTGATGAAGGAGTTTCATATCAGGGACGGTGTTTCCATTCAGCTGCAGAAGAAGATTCCGGTGGCAGCCGGTATGGCGGGCGGCAGTTCAGATGCCGCCGCCGTATTATGGGGAATGAATCAGATCTATGGTCTCGGTCTTTCGAGAAAGGATCTGATAGAGCGGGGAGTGAAGCTTGGAGCAGATGTGCCTTACTGCGTTCTTCGCGGAACGGCTCTTGCAGAAGGAATCGGAGAGCGGCTTAAAACGCTTCCTCCCGTGCCCAGATGTTATATACTTATAGCAAAACCGGGAATCAGCGTTTCGACCAGATTTGTATATGAAAGTCTGCATGCCAATGATCTGAAACCGGAGCAGCATCCGGATGTGGATGCATTGATACAGGCCCTGAAACAGAGAGACCTGACGCTTCTTTCCTCCTGCATGGGAAATGTGCTTGAGGAAGTTACAGTACCGGTATATCCGGTTATTGACCGGATTAAGAGATGTATGATGGGAGCGGGAGCGCTGGGAGCGCTTATGAGTGGGAGCGGTCCTACCGTTTTTGGTATTTTTGACACGCAGGGAAAGGCAAGGAAAGCATACCATGCGGTGAAGGCGGAGCGTCTGGCAAAACAGATATACCTGACGGTGCCGTATAATGTACGGCGGTAAAAACACCAGAAGTATAAATTCTGGAAAAAGAGAGATAATATGCCCAGGAATGGGGCTGTCGCGGGATGCGGCGTCTGGCATGGATAGAAGAGATTCACTGCCAACACCGCATTTTGCCGACAGCCTCTTTTTTAGTGAGGAGGCAGCATATGGGTGAGATTTCTCCGGCACTTTCCCGGAATAAGGAATGGGTGAAAAGCCGGTTTGAAAAGTGTGATGATATTTTAAATCGTCAGGTTTTCCTGGAAGACGGAAAAAAAGAAGGGCTTCTTGTGTACGTAGAAGTGGCGGTCAGTAATCTGATGCTGGAGGAGCATGTGATCGGGCTGTCAGATGTGCAGCCTCTGAATACGTATGAAGAAGCGGAGTCTGCGCTTCTTGCGGGAAATGGGATTCTTTTTCTGGCGGATGACAGCCAGGCTTATAAGATCTCCAGCAAAGGGTATCCGGGACTTGGGGTATCGAAGGCGGAAAGCGAAAAAGTAATGCGCGGTTCCAAAGAGGGATTTACGGAAAGTGAGAAACTGAATGTGGCGCTGATCAGAAAGCGGCTTCGGGACCCGAGGATGAAAGTGGAGGAACAGCAGATCGGCGTCCGCTCTCATACCATGACAGCGCTTGTTTATATGGAGGATCTGGTTTATCCGGATCTCCTGGATACAATGAAAGAGCGGATGAAGGCTTATGAGATTGACGGAATCCTGGACAGCGGGATGTTGGAGCAGCTTACGGAAAAACACTGGCTTTCACCGTTTCCCCAGTTTCAGGCAACCGAACGTCCCGACCGTGCCGCCTCCGCTGTGCTGGAAGGACGGGTAGTGCTGGTTACCGATCATTCTCCGACCGTGCTTGTTTTTCCATCGGATTACAACAGTTTTTTTCAGACCAGCGATGACTGGTACAATCGTTTTGAGATTGCCACATTTGCCAGACTGCTGCGTTTTTTTGCGGCGATTCTGGCAATGAGCTTTCCGGCAATCTACGTGGCAGTAACAACCTGGCATACAAGTCTGCTCCCGACCAATCTGATTCTGTCTATGGCGGAAGCGAGACAGGGGGTTCCTTTTCCGTCGCTGGGCGAAGTTCTTCTCATGGAAATTTCTTTTGAACTGATCCGGGAAGCAGGGATTCGCCTGCCTGGTCCGATTGGAAATACGATCGGTATTGTAGGCGGTCTGATTATCGGTCAGTCTGCAGTAGCAGCAAATGTAGTGAGTCCAATCGTGGTAATTGTGGTAGCGTTCACAGCATTGTGTTCGTTTGCCATTCCCAATGAAGAATTTGCCTCCGCATTTCGTCTTCTGAAATATGGCTGCATATTTATGGGTGCCTGGCTGGGACTTTACGGAGTGCTGCTTTCTTATCTGTGGGTGTTGATTCATCTGTCTCATCTGAACAGTTTCGGAATTCCTTATCTGATGCCGTATGTGGCCTCGGATCTGAATGATTATGAAGATAAGAGGGATTCCCTGATTCGTTATCCGTTCCGAATGATGAAAAAAAGACCTGTTTTTGCAAAACGGGATGCAAGGGTAAAATTGAGAAAGAAGGGCTGATATGTTTTCTGGGAATAAAAAGATATCTTCAAGGCAGCTTTACCGAAATTATGCGGCATCCTATATAAGCCTGAGCGCTCTGTTACCGCCGCTTATCATGAACAGGGAGCGTATGCCCGGTATGCTTCTCGCACTGATATTTTCCGGCTTTTTTCTATGGGCAGCGGCATCCGTTCCGCGCCCTGTGAGCCGTCTTATGAAATGCCTGTGTTACACAGGCTACTGGGTACTGGGGACGATGCTGATCCGCATGGCAGGGCGTCTGGTACAGAGCTTTCTTCTGACGGGTACAGATTTGTGGGTTATTCTGGGATGGTTCTATCTGTTTTGTTATTATAATCTTTATAAAGGACTGGAATGCAGATTTCGGGTCAGCGAGATTCTGTTTCCGTTTTTTCTGGTGTTGTTTCTGATTTTATGCATCCTGATGTATGGGGAGATGGATCCGGCAAGGCTGGGAGAGCTCCGGCTGTCCTGGGACAGGCAGCAGTGGCTGACCGGATATGAGCTGTTCTGCTGGCTGGGAGCGGTACAGAGTCTGTGGCATCTTCGGGGCAGAACGGAGGATGAGGTTCATTTCCGGGGGAGCGTCAAAAAGATCTGGTTTACGGGAGTCGTGTCCGTTGTCTGGTTCAGCCTTTTTTCTTACTGTATCTACGGAAATGCCGGGCATACCGGACTGAATTATCCGATCGCTTCTGCGATGACGCTGGCGCATTTTCCGGGAAATGTTATTGGAAGGCTGGATGCACTGTTTATCTTTGCATGGGTTATCGGACTGTTTCTTCTGTGCAGCAGTCTCTTTGCGCCATTAACGGATGGAGAGCCGGATACCAGAAGCAAGTGTATGCTCTTCGCTGCTATGGCCGTCTCGTTTGGAGCGGCGTGTATGCCTGAATGTATGGAATGGGGGCAGAAATTCCTGTATGTGGTATTGACGCCTCTTCAGATTCTGATTTTACTGATACAGTACGCAGGCAGAGGAAAAAGAGAAAAAAGAACACTGGCGGCGGGATGCCTTATACTGTCCTTTGTGCTTGGCGGCTGCAGTTCGCAGGAGCTGGAACAGCAGAGTCTGGTCACGGCGATTGGCGTTGATGCGGGGGAGGACGGCATGTTCTGTCTGACATTTGGATTCGGAAGTTCAGAAGAGGAGGGTGAAGAGCCTTTTGAGACAGAAAGTACATCAATTGAAAATGCCAAAAAAGTATATGGGGAATACAGTCAGAAAAACATGGATTTTAATCATCTGAAAAACTTTTACTTTTCAGAGGAGGTTCTGGGAAGTGCGTCATTTGAGACGCTTCTCGAAGAAATACAGACGAACGGAGCATATTCGAGAGGAACACTGGTTTATGTGACGGAAGGGGCTGCAGGGGAGGAGGCCGCGAAGAAAGAACAGCCGGAGGAAGGAATGCCGATACACCGTGTGTTAAATGCGTGGTACAATCAGGAATCGTGTAAAATAGATGTGATTACCAGGGATGGAAGGTATAAGGGGTATGTATCCTGGCCATAATGAAAATAACCATTTTGGAAAGGAGACAGATCGCGGATATGAAAAAAAGAGCGGGAATTCTTTTTTGTTCTTTGCTGATTGGACTTTCGGGGGCCGGCTGTATGGTACTTCCGGAATTATATAAAGAGGAGAGAGAGAGTCGGATTTTCGAACCTGAGGCGGCTCTGGCATGGTGGAGTCTTACCTGCGAGGTGCCGAATCCGGAGAAACTTCCGGTCAGAGTACGGTTTCAGTGGCTGAAAGGACTTGAATAACAGGTGAAAAACAGATACAATGGATAAATACAGCAAAATACAGGAAAGCGGGCAGATTATGACAAAAGATGTTATGGTGACCATTGCCGGATTTCATGTGGCAGAGGAAGAAGAGGATACGATCGAAATGGTGCACGTCGGAGAATACTATGAGCGCGGCGGGACACACTATATTCTCTATAAAGAGCAGATGGACGGGATGAAAGAACCGGTGAAAAACCTGATTAAGCTCAGGGAGCATCGAATGGAGATCCGGAAAAGAGGTCCAGTCAGAACCAATATGGTTTTTGAGGAGCAGAAAAGCCAGAGTACTACGTATGTAATTCCTTACGGCAGTTTTCTGATGGAAATATATACGACAAAAGTGCAGATTATTATGGAGGAGAACAGGCTCAGGGCGAAGGCGCTGTATGAATTGAATGTCAACGGCGTGCGGTGCGCCAAATGTGATATACGAATACAGGTGCAGGCCCGGGAGTCTTTTCAGCTTATGACGGATGGAACAGATTAGTGGAGAATGAGATGAAGCAGAAAAAGATACAGAAGAAGACAAAGAAAATAAAACAGAATGAGGCGCCGAGTGCCCGGGCGGAATGGTTGTATATGGCAGACGCAGGGGTGTCTCTGCGCTGTCTTTATGAATTGCTGCGAAAAGAAGAATGGAATGCAGAGCTGTGGGAGGAAGCGGATGTTCTGGAGATAATGCTTCCGGGAGCCGGGGCCATAGACATGGAATATCTGGAAGAGGAGCAATGGGAGGAAGCGCTTTTCGCACAGATCAGGAAACATCAGACAGAGAAGGTGTATACAGTAACGTTTGCAGAAGAGGACTATGGACAGGTACAGGAAGTTATGAAGTATCTGACAGAACAGGCCGGGGGGCTTTTCTGCAGAGATACGGAAGATTTTTTTCCGCAGATCAGGGGAAGGTGATTACAAGATGGAAAATAGGATTGCGGCTACAGAGGAAAACAGACTGGGAACGCTGCCTGTTGAACAGCTGATCCGTCAGTTTGCAGTTCCGAGTATCATTGCCATGCTGGTCAGTGCGCTTTACAATATCGTGGACCAGTTTTTTATCGGAAGAAGCATCGGAGAGCTGGGAAATGCAGCGACAAACGTGGCGTTTCCGCTGACTACATCCTGTGTGGCGCTTGCTCTTCTGTTCGGCATCGGCGGAGCGTCTTCCTTCAATCTGGCCCTGGGGCGCAGGCAGAAGGAGGAAGCAGTCTATTATATGGGGAATGCGGCGGTACTTTTGTTTTCCCTGGGGACTGTATTGTGCATCATAACACAGATTTTTCTGGTGCCAATGCTTCGGTTTTTCGGTTCGCCGGACAGTGTGCTCGGGTATGCCGTTACATATACAAGAATTACATCAATCGGTTTCCCGTTTCTGATCTATTCAAACGGTGGCGCCCATCTGGTCCGTGCGGACGGAACGCCGAAATATTCCATGATGTGCAATCTGACCGGGGCACTGATCAATACGGTTCTGGACCCGTTGTTTATCTTTAAATTCGGAATGGGAATGGCAGGCGCGGCGCTGGCGACCATTATCGGTCAGATTGTGGCGGCAGGGATGATTTTCTGCTATATGCTTCACTGCAGAACGGTGACTCTGAAAAAACGTCATTTGATGATCAAAGCGGAATATGCGATACATATTATGTCACTGGGCCTGTCGTCCTTTTTTAATCAGATTGCCATGATGATTGTACAGATCGTACTGAACAACTCATTGACCTATTATGGAGCCAGATCGGTCTATGGGGAGTCGGTTCCGCTGGCATGCGCGGGCATTATATCCAAAATGGCCATGCTGTATTTTTCCGTGGTGATCGGTCTGGCACAGGGCCTGCAGCCGATTGCCGGATATAATTATGGAGCCAGGAAATACGACCGTGTGAAGCAGGTCTATTATCAGACCGTACGTTATGCGCTGACGATATCAGGCATGGCATTTCTGCTCTTTCAGCTGGCGCCCCGCCAGATCATCTCGGTTTTCGGTGACGGATCGGAAGAATATTTTCTGTTTGCGACAAGGTATTTCCGCATTTTTCTGTTCGCCACTTTCCTGAATGGAGTGCAGCCGGTAACTTCCACATTCTTTACGGCCATTGGGAAACCGGTAAAAGGAATTTTTCTGTCGCTGACCAGACAGATTCTCTTTCTGCTTCCGCTGATTGTGATCTTCCCTCTCTTCCTGGGAATCGACGGTATCATGTACGCAGGGCCGATTGCCGACCTGGCGGCCGGCTCTGCGGCTATCGGAATGATCCTGCTGGAAATGAGGCAGATCACAGAACTTCAGAAAGCGGAAGGTGTTGTCTGATCAGTTTCAGCGGAAACTTTTTACCCAGTTGATCAAAGAGCCATGGTGTGTGTTTGCCAGGACATCCCGCCGCATCTGTTCGGTAACGGGACCGTTTTTCTCCATGATAGCGAGAATCGCTTCCTGGAGACCGGCGATCCGGCCTTCTTCAAAACGGTCGGCGCCGTTTTCTGTAATTTGTTTTTCGGGAGAATCTGATGCGGAGGCGGCAGGTGTTTCTGCGACCTGTGTGTCAGATTCCTTTTTTATCTCCTCCTGAACAGGGGTGTCGGCGGCAGGTCTGTTTTTTTCACTGCCGGTTGGTCTGGAAGTTACGGTTTCCGCGGCGGCGCAGGACTGTTC
>Ga0137306_103608_pt1 | contig 11314 bp, 5 predicted proteins | sample Inofroosms_March_FD_97187 | JGI IMG/M metagenome (GOLD analysis project Ga0137306, IMG submission 97187) | Mouse cecal microbial communities from Vienna, Austria - N-Acetylneuraminic and N-Acetylglucosamine D2O microcosms_March | ecosystem: Host-associated > Mammals > Digestive system > Large... | reverse complement strand
GAGGGATGAATAAAATTTGACATAATTAAATATCACCATAGTTTCTGACTAAATTTTTCGATTGATGAAAAAGACAATCAAGCAAGCACTGTTTTGTATGGCAGGGCTTTTCGCGTTCAGCGCAGCGGCACAGATGACCGAGCCGCTTCCCGTTGACAAAGAGGTGCGTCAAGGCACATTACCAAATGGCCTGACCTATTACATCCGTCACAACGAGACTCCAAAAGGGCAGGCGGATTTCTATATCGCCCAAAAGGTGGGTTCCATCCTGGAGAACGATGACCAGCGCGGTCTCGCCCACTTCCTCGAACACATGTGCTTCAACGGTACGGAAAATTTCCCCGGCAACAAGGTCATAGAATGGCTTGAGACCGTGGGTGTGAAGTTCGGGCAGAATCTCAATGCCTACACTTCGATTGACGAGACCGTCTACAACATCTCCAATGTTCCCACCGACCGTGAGAGCGTACAGGATTCCTGCCTTCTGATTCTACATGACTGGGCCGACGGGCTTCTGCTCGACCCCAAGGAGATTGACAAGGAGCGCGGGGTGATTCATCAGGAGTGGCGTTCGCGCAACGTGGGCCAGCAACGCATCCTGGAGAAGTTGCTGCCGACGATGTATCCCGATTCCAAGTACGGCTACCGTATGCCCATCGGCACGATGGAAGTTGTGGATAACTTCCCTCCGCAGGTGCTCCGTGACTATTACGAGGCGTGGTACCGCCCCGACCAGCAGGGTATAATCGTTGTGGGTGACATCGATGTTGACCGCATCGAGAACAAAATCAAGGAGATATTCTCCCCGATAAAGATGCCGGAGAATGCCAAGGCCCGTGAATATGAGGAGGTACCCGACACCGAGGGCACCATCTATGCCATCGGCAGCGACCCCGAGCAGCAGTATTCCCTTTTCAACATCTTCTTCAAGAATGAGGTGATGCCGCGCGAGCAGCGCAACACCATGGTGTATATCATTACCGATTACATCACAGATGTGATTGCGCATATGCTGAATGCACGCTACCAGGAGATGATGACCAATCCCGAGGTGCCTTTCGCAGCCGCTTTCGCCGACTATGACGACTATTTGATTGCCACCACCGAGGATGCCCTTTCCATCGGGGGCGTTGCCAAGGAGGGTGAGCTTGTTCCTGCTTTCAAGAGCGTTTACCGCGAGCTGCTGCGTGCCGTGCGCGGCGGTTTCACCGCATCGGAGTATGACCGTGCCCGCAGCGAGTTCCTGTCGCAGCTGGAGAAGGAATACAATAACCGCGACAAGCGCGAGAGCGAGAAATATTCGCGTGAAATCGTGCGCCACTTCATCGACAATGTGCCTATGGCAGGTCTGGAATATGACTACAATCTTCTGAATGGTGTGGCCAACCAGATTCCTGTTGAGGCCATCAACCAGACGCTCAAACAGATGGTTACCGACGACAACCGCGTTGTGCTTGTGATGCTTCCCGAAAAGGAGGGTGTGGCAATTCCCACCGAGGCTGAACTTGCACAGGCCATGCAGGAGGTTAACGGTGAGGAGATAGAGGCCTTCGTTGACGAGGTGAAGGCCGAGCCGCTGATTCCGCAGCTTCCTGTCCCCGGCAAAATCGTTAGCGAGGAACCCATTGAAAAGTGGGGCGCAACGAAGCTTACCCTTTCCAATGGCGCGGTGGTGATTGTGAAGACCACCGATTTCAAGGCCGATGAAATCCTGTTCGACGCGCAGGCTCTCGGCGGCACATCCGTATTGCCCGACAGCTATGCCAATTCTCTGATATTCTTCCCTGTCGCATCACAGATGAACGGTTTGGGCGACTATACCAACAAAGACCTCCAGAAATACCTTCAGGGCAAGCAGGTGAGCGTTACTGCCGGGTTCGATGATTATACCCGTGACATTTCCGGGTCGACGACACCCAAGGACCTCCCCACCATGATGGAACTGCTTTATATGACGTTCACCAACTTCAATTACACCCCAGAGGAGTTCCTCGCCGCGCAGAAAATGTATGAAGGTATCATAAAGAACCAGGAGACCAATCCCCAATACATTTTCGGACGCGACTTGCAAAAGGCTCTCTACAGCAATCCCCGCAAGCAAGCTCTTAGCGTGGAGGCCGTGCAGGGCGCACAACTCGACCAGACCCTCGACATAGCCCGCAAGATGACTGCAAATGCAGCCGACTACACGTTCTTCTTCGTGGGAAACATCGATATGGCCACATTCAAACCGCTCGTTGAGCAGTATATCGCCACACTCCCTGCCGATGCCTCCAAAGTTGTCAAGGCTCCGAAATTTGATGCTTCGCTCTCGATACAGCCGGGCGACAAGGAAATCGGCTTCAAGACCTCGATGCAGACTCCGCAGACGTTTGTCGCCATACTTGATTACGGTGATGTGCCTTACACTCCGCAAAGCCGCGCTGCCGCCATCGTTGCAGGGCAGATTCTCACCAACCGCCTTCTCTCCACTGTGCGTGAGGACATGGGTGCCGTTTACTCCATCTGGGCATCGGGTGCTATGCAGCGTGTGGCCGACAAGGACAACACCGTGGTGCAGAGCGTGTTCCCCATGAAGCCTGAAATGAAGAAAGAGGTGCTTGAGTTCATTGCCAAGGAGTTCAAGAACATGGAGGGCAATGTCACCGAGGAGGAACTGGCAAAGGTTGTTGAGTTCTCCATCAAGAATGTTAAGGAAGCACAGGAACAGAACGAGGCATGGCTCAACGGCATGGCCGGTGAAGCTCTCAACGGTGTGGATACATTCCATGGCGCAGAGGAGATGTACAAGGCAATGAAGCCTGCCGATATACAGGACTTCATGAAATCGCTTAACAACCAGGGCAACTACCGCGTGATTTACCTTGATCCTGAAACCACCGAGGCAGCTGCCGAATAAGAACTTATTGCAGAGCCGCCCCGTGTGGGCGGCTTGTAACTTCCGTGGTGTCCGGATTGCCGGCCATGCGGGTTCAAAGGTTGCAAGCCGCCGCCAACACGGGGCGGCTCTGCATGTTGATGTTTCTGCGGAAAATTGCTAAATTTGCAGGGTATGGGAAATGACAAGGATAAGGACAAGAGTTTCGGGGCGGGGGTGACCAGAAAGCGTGTGCTGACGGCGGTGATGCTGGTGGTGATGGCGTGGGGCGCGTGGTATTTCACGCGTATGGCTGCGGGCTATGACGGGGATGGGGCGGCATGGGTGCGCATTCCGCATGATGCCACGCCCGATTCCGCGCGGGATTCAATCGTTTCGGCCTTGGGTGGTGATTTCGGTTCGCGAGTGGCTGCCATGTGGAACGGAAATGTGGCATCGTCACATGGAGCCTACCGCATCGAGCCTGGAGAGAAGGCCTGGAAGATAGCACGGAAAATAGGGCAGGGGAGGCAGACCCCTGTCAAAGTGACCTTCAATAATGTGCGCACTTTGCAGCAACTGTCGGAGCGGATTGCCGCCCGGATGGATTTTTCTGCTGAAGATTTTATCAAGGCATGTGGCGAGACCGCACGTCAAGATTCGCTTGGCATGAATGAGATAGAGGCGCAATTCCTGCCTGATACATATGAGGTGTATTGGTCGGCCACCCCGGCTACCCTTATTTCCAAGATAAGGGGGAACTACCGCCGGTTCTGGACTTCGGAACGCCTTGCCAAGGCCAGGGCCATCGGCCTGTCGCCGTTGCAGGTGAGCGTCCTTGCCTCGATTGCGGAGGAGGAGAGCAACCGACGCGACGAGCGTGGCAAGATTGCACGCCTTTATCTCAATCGGCTGCACCGTGGTATGCTGTTACAAGCCGACCCCACGGTTAAATTCGCTACTGGGGATTTCGCGGCCCGGCGCATAACGGCCGATATGCTTAGGGTAGATTCCCCTTATAATACATACAGGGGGGCGGGTTTGCCCCCAGGGATAATCCGTATTCCCGAGGCCGCGACGCTCGATGCGGTGCTGGATGCTCCGCAGCATGATTATATATATATGTGCGCGCGTCCCGATGGTTCAGGCTACCATGATTTCACCGCCAGTTACAATGCCCACCTTGCCAACGCCAGGAAATACCGTGCTGCAACTTTTTCCAACTAAATTGCGCTAAAAAGCGGCGGCATTATCGAAAAATGCTTACCTTTGCACATGTGAAACACCTTTGAGAAGGACGGTTCACAAGGATGTCTCCGTAGTTCAATGGATAGAATATTGGATTCCGGTTCCAACGATTGGGGTTCGACTCCCCACGGGGATACAGCAGCGATGCGCCAGTTGACTGGCGCATCGCTTTTTTATGTCATGCCAAATAGCTCGGTGCATACAAGTTTTTTGACCGGAGCGGTAGAGACGGCATTTTCGAGAGATACGTGGATGGGGGAATAGCTCTCGCAGATGGCGCAGATGTTTTGCGTGAGGTGAGGAGAAGGGTAAGGAAGGGTAAAGATAGGTGATGGTGGTTGGTGAAATATGGTTTGACAACCGGGTTTTTACATTGCCATAAAATAAAATCTTGGAGGGTGCTAACTAATCGCGGGCTGGAAGTGTTGTTATAGTGAACGTGGATGAAATGGGCTGTCGTTTTGAGGACATGCGAATCATGTAGCGTTCAATGCAGATACTTGAAAAATACTAACAATTAAAGCAATAACCAAATCTTATGAACACCGCTCCATTACAAGGTATCAAGGTGGTTGACTTCACCAATGTTCAATCAGGTCCTTCATGTACACAAATGCTCGCTTGGCTGGGTGCCGACGTGGTTAAAATCGAACGTCCCGGTTCGGGTGATGCAACCCGTAACGAACTACAGTTCGACCCCAAGGAGCCGAGCTATTACTTCCTGCAGCTCAACAGCGACAAAAAATCGCTGACACTTGATGCCGCTACCCCTGACGGCAAGGAAATCCTTACCAAACTGATTCAGGGTGCCGATATTTTTGTTGAGAATCTTCACCCCGGTGCAATGGATAAGCTGGGATTCAGCTGGGAGGATGTCCACAAACTGAATCCGCGTTGCATCTACGGCACAATAAAGGGTTTCCCCCCTACGTCGAAATACAAAGACCTCAAGGCTTACGAGCCTGTGGCACAGGTGACCGCAGGAGCCGCTTCCACCACGGGGTGGTATGAGGGTGAATACAACGTACCGACGCAGAGCGGTGCCGCTCTTGGCGACTCAAATACGGGTATGCACCTCCTTATAGGTCTGCTTGCAGCCTTGATGCAACGTGAGCGCACAGGGGAGGGTTCCTATGTATATCAGTCGATGCACAATGCCTGTCTTAACCTGTGCCGTATCAAAACGCGTGACCAGCTTACGTTGGATAAGATTGGCTATCTGACGCAGTTCCCGCAGTACCCTAATGAAAAATTCCCCGACTATGTGCCGCGTTCCGGCAACATCGAAGGCTCGGGTGTGCTTGGCTGGACTTTCAAGTGCCTTGGCTGGGAGACAGACCCCAATGCTTATGCTTACATCATTCTCCAGCGTGGTGCCAAGGATTTCGAGAAGGCTTGCCAGGCATTCGGTTTCGAGGATTGGCTGACCAATCCCGATTTCAACACCGCCGATGCGCGTGACCGCCATAAGGATGAAATTATTGCCCGCATAGAGGCGTGGTCGCAGAAACTGTCGAAATTCGATGTCGTTGCCAAGCTCGCCCCTTATGGGGTGCCTTGCGCGCCGGTGCTTAGCACCAAGGAAATAATGGACGACCAGTCGCTTTACGATGGCAATACCCTTGTGAAAATCAACCAGGGTGGTGCGATAGGCGAGTTTGTCACGGTTGGTTGCCCGTTTACCATCTCCAATTACCAGCCTGCATATGGCCCCTGCCCCGAACTCGGGGGCAACACCGACGAAGTGCTCAAGGGGTTGGGCTACACCGAGGAGCAAATCCAGTCGTTCGCCAAAAACGGTACGACCGCTCCACTGCCTGACGGCAAGATGTGATTCCTGCGGCCATAACAATGGCAATGTTCCTGTTGGGTCCTGCCCCTCCATGAGGGAGACAAGGCAGGGTCCATAAATCTTCAAATATAGTTTTTAGTTGTTAGTTTTTGGTTGTCGGCCGAGTTTACTCGTGTCCGGGTAACCTCGGCCTGACAACTAAAAACTACCGATTATTTATAGCTGATGCGTTGATGATTGCGATGAACGGAAATCCATACGTTTTTTAATATGAAATAACGCATTGGCCTCGATATAATAAAGCTGAACTTTCCACTTTTTATTTATGCAAGACAATACCAAATCCAATACGGCAGTCCAGGGGCAGAAGCCTGCGTGTAACTGCAATGCGGCACCCGCACCCCATTTCCCGGAACAGGTTACCGGGATGTATATCCTTGCGAGGGCTCTGAAGAATATCGGAATCGACACGATGTATGGCCTCGTGGGCATTCCTGTTACCGAGATGGCCTATATCGCGCAGGGGCAGGGCATCCGTTTCGTGGGGTTCCGTCACGAACAACAGGCCGGTATGGCCGCCGCTACCCACGGCTATGTCACCGGTAAGCCCGGTGTACTTCTCACCGTGTCGTCGCTCGGTTTCCTCAATGGCTTGACCGCCACGGCTAATGCCACGGTCAACTGCTATCCTATGATTCAGATTTCAGGTTCGTCGGTTCGTGAGCCGATTGACCTTGACCAGGGCACATACGAAGGTCTCGACCAGCTTAATATCGCCAAGCCTATGGTGAAGGCTGCCTACCGTGTGAACAAGGCCGAGGATATCCCCACGGCCGTGGTTAGGGCTTACCGCGCAGCTATTTCAGGCCGTCCCGGCGGTGTGTATCTCGATGTGACCACCCCCTGTCTGGCACAGATTGTCGACCATGATGTGGCCGAGGCGTTGCTGTTCCAGCCTGTTGACCCGCAACCGGCCATGATTCCGTCGCCTGATTCGGTGGAACGGGCTTTGCAGATGTTGTCGCAGGCCAGGAAACCGGCCATTCTAATTGGCAAGGGGGCTGCCCAGGCAAGGGTGGAGGACTTGGTCAAGGAGTTCGTGGAGAAAACGGGTATACCGTTCTATCCCATGTCGATGGCCAAAGGTGTCCTGCCCGACAAGCATCCTTTGAGCGCCCTTTCGGTGAGAAGCACCATAATGGAGGATGCCGATGTTGTGATGCTCATAGGCGCGCGCCTGAACTGGCTGCTTAGCCGTGGCCACGGGAAATGGAACAGGGAGGGCAAATTTATCCAACTTGAAATCGACCCGAAGGAGATTGATTGCAACCGTCCGATTGCAGCTCCTGTGGTGGGTGACCTCCGCAGCTCGCTCGAAGCGATGATTGCGAAGCTTCCCGGTTACAAGATGAACATGGATTCCCAGTGGGTTCCCGGCATACAGGCCGAATCACAGGCCAAGAATGCCAAGTTTGAGGAGCGGCTTGCTCCCAAGACTGTCCCGATGACGCACTGGAGTGCGCTCGGTGCGGCAAAGAAGGTGATTGAGGCCAATCCTGATGTGATACTCGTCAACGAGGGTGCGAATACACTTGACGACACGCGCGATGCAATCGACATGAGTCTGCCGCGCCACCGTATCGATTGTGCCACATGGGCAATCATGGGTATGGGCATGGGTTCGGCCGTCGGCGCCGCCGTGGCTACCGGGAAAAGCGTGGTAGCTATCGAGGGTGACAGTGCTTTCGGTTTTTCCGGCATGGATTTTTCGACCATATGCCGTTTCAATCTCCCTGTGACGGTGTGTGTGTTCAACAACGGCGGTATATACAATGGTATCGGCGTGCCGTTGGACAAGACCTCTGACCCTGCGCCGACCACGCTTGACATCCATGCACGTTACGACAAACTCGGCGATGCATTCGGCGCACAGACCTATTATGTCACCACCCCGGATGATTTCGAGAAGGCACTGACAGAAGCTATAGCATCGAAGAAGCCATGCCTGATTGATGTGCAGCTGGCTGCCGATGCAGGCAAGGAGAGCGGCCACATAGGCTATCTCAACCCGACACCGCTGATTGATATAACAGTCTGACAGATTCGGTGGGAAGCTGTCGGGGCGCGAATTTGTCAAACGCTTGCGTGGACACTCGGAAGCGCGTCCCGTCGGCTTCATAGTTATCGACTTTTTCAACCCGGTTCACGTGGATGGTTTGTTTGCGGGAAACGAGGGATTTATTAACCACCATATATTCAAGTTATGGAACACATCTTACTTTATGCGATAGTCCCTATCATCGTTGTAATGCTGGCGGGCTACATCTCCGGGAAGAAGGGTATCTTCAACGGAGCCAACGCGAAAGCTTTCAACAAGGTGGTGCTTGACTACGCTTTGCCGGCAGCCTTGTTCGTATCAATTGTCGATGCAAGTCGCGAGATGCTTGTGCGCGACATCAAGCTGACCATAATATCCACTGTGGGTATCATGGTATGCTTCATGGTTGTGTATTTCATCTATGCGTATGCTTTTAAAAAGAACACCAAGGCCGACGGAGCCATCATGGCTCTCGTGTGCGGTTCTCCCACCATCGGTTTCCTTGGGTTCGCGGTGCTGGAGCCTATATTCGGTACCAATCCTTCTGTTGCCCTGGTGGTTGCCATAGTGGGTATCGTGGTGAATGCCATCGGTATTCCTGTCGGTTTGTCGCTGCTGAATTCGGCCAACGACAAACTTAAGCCATTGCCGGCCGGGCAGAAGCGTCCGAGCGCATGGAAACCTGTTATCCATGCATTGGAGCAGCCTGTGGCATGGGCGCCTATCCTGGCTGTGATATGGGTTATAGTGGGAATCCCCTGGCCTAAATGGGCAAGCCCGTCGTTCGACCTTATCAAGGGCGCAAACGCCTCTATGGCCGTTTTCGCCGCAGGTGTTACGCTTTCAGCTGTGAAGGTCAACATCAACTGGCAGGCTGTGCTCGGCTGTATCCTCAAGCTCATCATGATGCCTGCACTGGTGCTTGTGCTGGGACTCGTGTTCAAGATGGATCCGCTTAATCTGAAGATGCTTGTTGTGGCATGTGCGCTTCCGCCTGCATTCTCCGGCATTATCATTGCCAGCGAATATGACACTTATGTGGCAACCAGCACATCCTCACTGGCATTGAATGTGATTCTCTTCATCGGGTTCTGCCCGCTGTGGATATGGATTACCGACCTGTGTCTCAAAGCCGGGTTCTGATAACCTGATGATTTAAATATCTTACTTGCAGAGCGGGGCAGCTTGGGCTGAAAGGCCGGTTTGCTCCGCTTTGCCGTCAAAAAAACATTATATCACGATGGCAAAGCAGATAATGGACGGCTGCACAGCGGCCACGCACATAGCCTATGCGTTGAGCGACGTGGCTACGATTTATCCGATCACTCCTGTCGCTTCCATGGGGGAGATTGCCAAAAAATGGGGGATCCAGGGTCGCAAGAATTATATGGGTGTGCCTATGCGTGTGGAGGAGATGGAGAGCGAACTTGGGGCTGCGGGCGCCACTCATGGCGCCCTGGCGGCTGGTTCGCTTGCCACGACGTTCACCAATTCGCAGGGGCTTATGCTGATGGTGTCGAACATGTACAAGATGGCCGGTAACATGGTTCCTGCAGTGTTCCATGTTGGCACACGTTCGCTTGCCACACATGCGTTGAGCATTTTCGGCGACCATTCCGACATCATGGCGACGCGTGCCACCGGGTTTGCTTTCCTTGGGTCGGCATCGGTTCAGGAAACGATGGACTTGGCTTTGGTGGCGCATCTGGCGGCTGTTGAGGGTGGTTTGCCGGTGTGTCATTTTTTCGACGGATGGCGCACTTCCAACCAGATGGCCACTGTAGATGTGATTGACTATGAAAAGATATGGCCGCTGGTGAATTGGAAACGTATCAATGAGTTCAGGCAAAAAGCCTTGAACCCGGAGCATCCGTCGTTGCGGGGTTCGGCGCAGAATCCCGATGTGTATTTTCAGAATGCCGAGGCCTCTAACGGGCCTTATGCGGCTTTCCCGGAGATTGTGCAGCGGTGTATGGATAAGGTTGGGGCGGTTACCGGGCGCTGCTATCATCTGTTTGATTACGCCGGTGCCCCCGATGCGGAGGTGGTTGTTGTGTCGATGGGTTCGAGTTGCGAGGTGGTGGAACAGACCGCACGTCATCTCAATGCCCATGGCTATAAGGTGGGGCAGGTTAAGGTCAGATTATTCCGTCCGTTCTCGGGAGAGGCGCTGATTGCCGCCATACCGCAGTCGGCTAAAATGGTGGTGGTGCTTGACCGCACAAGGGAACCCGGCGCGGAGGGGGAACCTCTGTTCAAGGATGTGGTGACTGCCGCGGTCATCGCCGGTCGCGGAGACTTGCGTATTATCGGCGGACGTTACGGGCTTTCGAGCAAGGATTTCGACCCTGCCATGGTCAAGGCCGTGTTCGATGAGGGACTGAAGGAGAATCCGAAGCGTTTCTTCACCGTTGGCATCGAGGATGATGTGACGCATCTGTCACTTGATTACGATGTTTCGTTCCGTATCCCCGCAGGGGGAATGTCGCAGGCGATTTTCTATGGCATGGGGTCAGACGGCACCGTCGGTGCCACAAAGCAGGCTGCCAAAATCATAAGTGACACCGGCGGTCTTTATGCGCAGGCTTATTTCAAGTATTCCGCCAAAAAGTCGGGTGGTTACACCGTTTCGGAGCTGCGTTTCGCCGATGCTCCGATTGAGGCGGAGTACCGCATAGAGGATGCCGGTTATGTGGGGTGCAACAAGGACACTTATGTGGATAGGTTCAGGTTGGCCGACAGGCTGTGTGAAGGGGGGACGTTCGTGCTTAACTGCCGGTGGGGTGCTGATGAGCTTGACGCGCATCTGCCCGCATCGTTGCGCCGGGAAATCGCATTGAAAAACATACGGTTCTATGTGGTGGATGCGCAGTCGATTGCCGCCAAGGTTGGGTTGGGGGTTCGCGTGAACATGATTATGGAGACTGTGTTCTTCAAGCTTTCGGGGGTGATTGATTTTGCCACGGCTTTGGCGGAACTGAAAAAAGAGATTACGGCGGCCTATATACATGAGGGGGCCGATGTGGTGAGGCGTAACCTGCAGGCTGTGGATATGGCTGTTGACGCTGTTTCGGAGGTTGAAGTGCCTGCAACGTGGGCACAGTTGCCTGAAGAAGATTCAACAGTGGAACGGATTCCGTTTTCACAGCAGAACGCCATGCTTTCGACGGAGGATTTCTACAGGCATGTTTCAGACCCGTGCATAAGGCTGGAGGGGGATTCGCTGCCTGTGTCGGCGTTCACCCCCGACGGACGTATGCCTATGGGTACCACGGCATTCGAGAAGCGGCGCATTGCCATTGACGTGCCGCGATGGAAT
>Ga0137306_103607_pt1 | contig 11315 bp, 11 predicted proteins | sample Inofroosms_March_FD_97187 | JGI IMG/M metagenome (GOLD analysis project Ga0137306, IMG submission 97187) | Mouse cecal microbial communities from Vienna, Austria - N-Acetylneuraminic and N-Acetylglucosamine D2O microcosms_March | ecosystem: Host-associated > Mammals > Digestive system > Large... | reverse complement strand
TCTGGAAAAGGTATAGAGCCTTCTTCTGTTAATGGAATGTTTAGTTTGGTTCGTTTCCCAGACTTGCTTAAGATGTTATTAGAAAAAGATAATAATTGGAGTGAATTGGAAAGCGAGTACGTTATTATTGAAAATTTAGATGCGTATGGAGAATTGATAATGAGAGATACATTATCAGGGAAACTGAATAGAGAAGAAATGTGTCAATGCAGGGGGATAATAACAATGAGGGATCGGTATTTTCTATATGCATGTGGAAAAGAGTTTTATTTTTCAAGTGGCAAATCAAGTCAAAACGAAATTGAAAATCCATTATATAAAAGCAGGGTAATGAAATTAAAAGAATTGTGCAAAGAGGATTTTATTAATATTTTCAAATATGATAAGTTTAAGCATTCAAGGAAGTTATATACGGAAGTTGATTTGGAGTTAAATAAATTTAACTTTATATAAGGCGAGAGGGAAGATAAATATGATACTTTGGCTGATAGGAATATCTGGTGCAGGTAAGACTACTGTTGGAAAAAAATTAGAGGCATATTTTAAAGAACTGGATAAAAAATGTTATCTACTTGACGGAGATGAGGTGCGTGATCTGTTTGACCGTGATCTGGGATACACAGATGCGGACAGGGAGGCTAATATCAAAAGAATCATACTTGGAGCCTATCTTCTGGACAGGAATGACATTATAGGGATTATCTGTAACATTGCTCCATTAGAGCGTCTGCGGCAGCTCGCGAGAAAAAAGATTGCAGGGTATAATGAAATTTATTTGAAAAAGGATCTGAAGACTAGTATGGAAAATGATGTTAAAGGAATGTACCAGAAAAATCTAGGAAAAACTCAGATTGTTGGCATTGACACTGCATTTGATATGCCACAGTCTCCAGATCTTGTATTAGAAGTGGACAAACAGTCGGTAGAAGAAACTTATCAGGCCGTACTCGATTATATTGTAGATAAGTATGGTGAAGATTACAGAGAATAGGGAATTATATGAATTTACGAGTTGAGATTAATGAAGAGACATTACAGGACATTATCAATATTGAAACGGGATTATTGTATCCGCTGGATGGCGTCATGCGAGAACAGGATTATCGTTCTGTTATCGAAAGCTGTACAATGGCAGATGGCAAAGTGTTTACGATACCAGTGACATTGGATGTTCCTAAGTCAGTATATGATAACATTGGCAGTGGTCAGACATTGGAACTAATGTTTGAGGAAGAAATAGTGGCTTCTATAGAAGCAGAGGATAAATATCAGATGACAGATGCGGATATTGAAAAAGTGTTTGCGACTTTGGAAGACGCACATCCAGGAGTGAGAAAGGAGCATGAAAGGAGTCCGTATCGTGTCGGTGGAAAGACAAGATTGTTAAAACGTGAACTGTTAGAAGAAGCTTTGAAGCCAGAAGAAACAAAAAGAATTTTCATAGAAAAAGGTTGGAATACAGTAGTTGGGTTTCAGACAAGAAATCCGATTCATAAGGCACACGAACATATTCAGAGGCTTGGACTGGAGGTTTGTGACGGATTGTTTATTAATCCGATTACAGGGTGGAAGAAAAAGGGTGATTTTACTCAGGAGGCAGTAATTGCTGCTTACACAGAGATGATGAAAACATTTTATCCGACAGATCGAGTGTATATGGCGGGTCTTAAGACACAGATGCGTTATGCAGGACCAAGAGAGGCAATATTTCATGCAATTATCCGAAGAAATCTGGGGTGTACGCATTTTATCATTGGGAGAGATCATGCCGGGGTTGGCGGTTATTATGGGGCTTATGACGCCCATGATCTTGCAAGGAAACTTTCGACAGAACATGATCTTGGTATTGAATTATTATTGACGCGGGAGCCATACTATTGCAAAAAGTGTAAGCAGATTGTGACAGATAAAACATGTAGTCATTATGAGACAGACCGTGTGGAGATTAGTGGAACAATTATTCGGAAGTATATAGCGGATGGCAATATACCTGATGAGATTATGATGCGTCAGGAAATATTTGATGCAATTTTAGGATGCGGAAAGGTTTTTATTGAATAAGGATGAATTCAAAAGAAGCATTAGAGCGTTTAAAGGATTTGCTTGGGGAAGAAAAATATAAGCAGATTGCCAGAGAGCTATCGGGAGTGACCGTATATTTCCCTGAAAATTATATGTGGCAGGATAAGGCAGACAGAAATGTTAAATTGAAAGAGGACTTTTATAGTGGAAAGTATGAGATAAGTGATCTTGCGAAAAAATATGATCTGAGTATATCAAGAGTTTATAAAATTGTTCAAAATAAAGCCTGAGACTCATTTTTTATGAAAATAGCTAAAATATAGGATTATCCATTTTCTAAGAGGACAGCTAAACGAAGTTTTACACGATTGAGTTTAAGTGAATTTACGATTATACTCTACAATCATAGATGTAAAGGAGAGAGAAAATGCACTTAGAAACTTTATCGGAACAGGAAATTATTATGACTTTGATAGCAATTGCCTTGTTGCTGTCAGGAGCCTATGTTTTTGGCAGCCTCTTCGAAAAAATTAAGGCGCCCAGAGTTGTCGGTGAGATTATTGGAGGGATGTTTTGGGGGAGGCTGTAAAAAATCTTGTGTCTATGGATTTTAGACTTTCCTGATAAGAATTAGATATGTAAGAGGTTTTTGTCGGTTTTATGTTTTTGGGGCTGTCGAATTATTTCTTCTATTTATAGTATAACCATTCAGACGAAACCTATACATTTTTTTTGTTTTTTTATATGGCAAACAGGCATTTTATTATTGCCCTTTCCGTGGGCTCTGCCCACACCCGGCCTCCGGAATAAGGCTGGGTTATTCTGGCAATAATATAAATGCCGATGGAATAAGGCTGGGATGGCAGGGTTTTCAAATGTTGCCATCCCGGTCTTTTTTACAGATATTCCGTGAGACGTTCCCCATATAAGACAATCAGCTGGTTCAAGACCTGATCCCAGTTCCGGTATCTCTGGGTCCATTTCTTTGTTACATTCTGGCTCGCCAGGTACAGCATTTTCTCCAAGGACGTGTCACTGGGGAATACGCTTTTTGTCTTGGTCACTTTACGGTACTGGCGGTTCAGCCCTTCTATGATGTTCGTGGTGTACATGATCCGGCGGATGTCATCCGGGAACTGGAAGAAAGAGCTGACATCTTCCCAATTGTTTTCCCAGTTGCTGATGGCGTAAGGGTATTTCTTTCCCCACATCTCTTTTATGTTTTCCAGCTCTGAAAGGGCGGCCGACTCGTTCGGGGCATTGTAGACGGCTTTAAAATCAGAGGCAAATTTCTTCAGGTCTTTGTAACTGACATATTTGAATGAGTTGCGCAGCATGTGGATGACGCACCTTTGTATCTCCGCTTTGGGGAATACCGCCTGTATTGCCTCTTTAAACCCTGGCAGCCCGTCCACGCAGAAAAACAGCACATCTTTCACTCCGCGGTTATGCAGGTCGTTCAGCATTCCCAGCCAGAACTTGCTCGTTTCGTTTGCCCCGACAGTAATGCTCAGTATCTCCTTGTAACCCTCTGCCGTCACACCCAGCACAACATAGGCTGCACGGCTTAATATCCGCCCATCCTCCCGGACTTTGTAATGGATGCAGTCCATGAATACAAACGGGTATACCGGGTTCAGGGGGCGTGACTGCCATTCTTTGACCTGCGGGAGGATTTTGTCTGTGATCTTGCTGACCATTTCTGCAGACAGTTCGATTCCATACAGGTCATTCAGCTGGTCGTGGATGTCCCTGGTGCTCATCCCCCGCGCATACAGGGAGATCACCTTTTCTTCAATCCCGGAGATGTCGCGCTGGTATTTTGGTATCAGCTTTGGCTCAAACTCCCCATTCCGGTCCCTGGGCACGTCAATCTGGAACTCCCCATACTGGCTCTTGAGGTTCTTTGGGGAATGCCCATTGCGTTTGTTGTCTGTCTGTAAATCCCCCTTACGGTTTTTCTCATAACCGAGGGTGGCATCCAGCTCTGCCTCCATAAGTTCCTGCAGGATGTCTTTGAAACTGTCCCGAAGGAGGGCATAGACATCGGTGACGCTGCTTAAGTTGTTTTCTGAGATAATCTGTCGAATTTGTTCCTTTGCTACTGGCATAAAAACACTCCTTTTCGATAAGAATTTCCATATCCTAATTCTTACCAAAAAGGAGCCATTTATTTCCAAAAACACAAACTTATTTACACTACCTTTTGGGGAGGAAGTTGCTTGTACTTTTTAGCACCCGATATTATAAGTAAAGTATTTATAGCATATGAACAGGAAGGAAAGGTCTTGAATATTTTTTACCAGTTGGGACTTATCTTTTTAATGTTTTTATCAGGCTATAATACAAAGATAGAGTTTGACAGGAAGAATGCGAAGACGATAGGCTGTGTTTTTATCGGGGCAACAATTCTTCCGATGGCAGGTGCAATTCCGTTTATTTCATTTTTCCAAGAGTATTTTATAGGTGAGCTGGATAATGCCACAGCATTTGGCATGGTATTTACAATAGGTGTTGCAATTACATCAATACCTGTCATATCAAAGATTTTCTTTGATATGGGTATTATGAATACTAAATTTTCCGATACTGTGTTGACGGTTTCTACGTTTCAGGATTTATGCTTGTGGATTCTTTTGAATGCTGCTACCAGAATTGCGACAACGGAAGAGATACGGTTGCCGGAAATGCTTGTTGTTGTTATTGTAACAATTGGGTTGTTTGTGATTGTAAAGTTAGTTTCGGAACATGTACATACATGGAAAAAGTCTATCCGGCCGATTGATTTTTATACAGTAAGTTTTTCTATATTATTGCTAGTGACAGCATTGTTATATAAAGTGGGTATCAACATTATGTATTCATCATTCCTCGTGGGATATATTGTAAAGGCAGTTGCAGGAGTGGATGATGAAACAAAGAATCGTATGGAATCATTGGGCAATTTTATGTTCTCATTTTTTATTCCGGTATATTTTGCCCTGGTGGGTATTCAGTTAAATGTGATACATGATTTTTCTCTGATGAGATTTGTGGTATTCTTTGTGATCGCGTTTGGTCTGGAAGCGGCTGGAACACTTATTGTATTACAGTTTACTGATTTGAACCGCGCAACGAAAATAAATTTTGCTATAACGATGAATGCAAGAGGCGGGCCGGGTATTGTATTAGCCACGGTGGCATATTCTTATGAAATTATCAGCGTAGAGTTTTTTACGGTTTTAATATTGACTACAATGTTGTCTTCCTTGATTGCGGGCTACTGGCTCCGCATGCAGCAGAAGACAGATGAAAATATATTTATGAATTTGACAAAATAAAGGAGGAAAACACTTATTAAAGTGTATGAAGAATAATGAAAAGATTTATATTGACAGTTGGGCCGGCCTTACTAAATGAAGTACCATTGACAGAGATCCATGATGAAAGGAATATTTATCGGATTAATGGGGCACATGGCAGTATTGAAGATGTTGAAAAAACCATTTTAAAGATCAGAAAGCAAGTACCAGATGCAGATATTTTGATGGATCTGCCGGGTAATAAAGTACGGACAAAGAATCTGCCGGATGGAGGAGTTACGGTAGAGAATGGAAAGACCTTTGAGCTGTCCAGCCAGTCTTTTAATTATGCAGAGTTTTATAAATATATAAAACCGGGAATGACGGCATGGGCAAATGACAGCATTTTTGAGTTCGAAGTAGTGTCGGCAGACAGTGAAAAAATTGTATTTTTATCAAAGTCCGATGGAGTGTTGATTAACAATAAGGGTGTACATGTAAGAGGTATCCATGATGATATTCCGTTTTTGCTTGAAAAAGACCGTCAGTTAATTGAGCTGGCAAATAAATGGGCACTTTCTTTTGTAGGGTTATCCTTTGTTAGGAAGGCAGAAAATGTAAAAGAAGTGCGTTCTATGGTTAGCGGAAAGACTGATCTGATCACAAAGATTGAAACTTTGGATGCAGTAAATAATATTAACGAGATATTATCTTTGACGAATTATGTTTTGGTAGACAGGGGAGATTTGTCTACAGATGTGGGAGTGGAGAGGATTCCGAGATTCCAGAAATATATTATTGACAAAGCACTGTTTTTTGATGTGAAAATTTTCCTTGCGACACAAGTGCTAAAAAGCATGGAGACAAAGCCGATTCCCACAATTGGAGAAATAGAGGCTTTATATGAAATCTATAAATCGGGTGTTTATGGGGTACAGATGTCTGAAGAGACTGCAGTGGGAAGATTTGTTCAAAAATGTGTGAAAACTCTTATAGATATGGAGGAAGAAGTAAAGAATGAGTCGATTTTTCTGTAATAATTGTGCGTGAAATTTCAAAAATGATTAAAAAATGACATATAAGAGAACAGTGGAAATCGTAGAGTTTAGAGGTTTATGAATTTTTGCAAATAATTTGTTCCAGAAGGGTGCTTTGTTATCATGGAGTAGAAGATATATTAAATAATTTTAATATGCTTGCGGTTGGATAGTGGTTTAGATATTGGCACCTAAGGAGATAGGCAATGCGATTGATAAATATAAATATATGGCAGCTGTTGAATATAGCAGAAACGAAAAAAATTGTATGTTTTGGCGCAGGAAGAAACTTAGAGAATTTTATAAATGACTTTAAGAAATTCCATATTCAAAATAAAATATATTGTATTTTGGATAATGATGAAAATAAGAATGAATCAGCTATAAATATTGGTGGGAAGTTATTGAAAATATATTCATTTAAACAATTTCAATACATGAATATTGATGAGTATATTATATTGATTACAAGTACATATGTATGTGAAATAGTGAAACAATTAAGTTCTTATAAACAATTTGAAAATATACAATGTTGCTATAGCAATTTTATACGTAGTTTAACTAATGAAATAGAAGAGGCTAAAAGATATTATCCAAAGAATTTAAGGATATATGATACGCCTCGAATACCAAAAAAAATTCATTATTGCTGGTTTGGTGGGAATGAGATTCCGCAGCAGAACCGAATCTGGATGGATACATGGAAAAAATATTGTTCGGATTATGAGATTATAGAGTGGAATGAAAGGAACTATGATGTAACAAAAAATCAATATATGTACGATGCTTATAAAGCAAAAAAATGGGGATTCGTTTCAGACTATGCACGATTGGATGTCATATATAATTATGGCGGAATATATTTGGATACAGATGTCGAAATAATAAGAAACTTAGATGAATTACTGTATCAGGATGCATTTGCTGGTGTAGACAATAGTAGAAAAATTAGTACAGGTTTGGGTTTTGGAGCAGTTCCACATTTTCATATTATTAAAGACCTATTGGAGTCCTATAATGATATGCAGTTTGACGTGAATAATATGGTAGCCTGTCCAACGTTAAACGAAGAAGTATTTAGGAAATATAATTTTGTTAAAAACGGAAACTATCAAAGATTAAGCGGGATGACGATTTATCCGAAAAAGGTTCTGTCTGGAAAAAATGCTTTTACAGGAATAATAGAATCTACAGAGCATACATTTGCTGTTCATCATTATGATGGTTCGTGGGGAACTGAAGGGATGAAGAATAGACGCAAAGGGATAGTTATGCTATATCAGAAATTTAATCAGGAGGTTTCCACAAAATGACACGGGCATCAAAGATTTTTGCATAAAAATAACAGGGAGGTAAACATAAAATGGATATGTGGTCGAATTCCTTAATGGAAGCACAGGTAGGAGATGACTTTTTGTATGATATGCTGTTTCATCCTCAATATGAGGTGCACTATGTTGAGGGGCAGTTATTTGGAGGAGTAATGCTTCCACTGCTTAAACTGAATAAATTCGATGTATATGTGTATGGATATGGGTACAATATATCTTCTCTTTTGCTTTACGTTCAGCAATATGGAATAGAGGTAAAAGGTGTTATTGAGCAAAATTTAGAGAAAATAAAAATCAAGCGGTATGATGGTGTTCCAATTATACATGTATCGCAAGCTGAACGATTTCTGAGTCCGGACAATATATTTGTAATTATTGGTGTTCATTACACTGCAGGATTTAATATACAAGAAATTGTTGAGAAACTTCATGATGCTGGTATAACAAAGTATTGTACAATAAGTTCAAGAGAAAGAGATATAATTGATACACATTTTTTTGGAGAAATGAATGATTATTTTCAAGCGCACTATCAGGAATTAAAGAAATTGTTTGACAATTTAGAGGATGAAATGTCAAAGCGAGTGATGCTGGAATATATTTACTCACTTACACACGGTGGTTATAGATACAGGTTCCCAATGTGCGAAGGAAAAAATAAGTATTTTAGCGGAGTGACAGTAAATCATAATACGGAAACCCTATATGTCCATAAAAGGAATGAAGTATGGCTTAATTGTGGAGCAAATATAGGAGATACCGTATTTCAATATCTTGCAAATGGATTTGATGCGGATACAATCTTTGCTGTGGAGGCAGATGAAGTGCAATTTGGAAAGCTTAGTGAAAATCTGGATAGATTGCCATGTGACTATCAGAAGAAAGTTACTCCGGTAAAATGTTTTATTGATGCCAATGTGGATTTTGAGAAAATCTTTTTAGGAAAGACGATCAGTTTAATTAACGCGGACATTGAAGGAAATGAACTGGAGTTACTGAAAACACTTAAAAAGATTATTATACGTGATCGTCCTGTGTTGGCGATATGTGCGTATCATAAGCGCAGTGATTTAATTGATTTGCCGGAATATTTGAGTAGCATTGTGAAAGATTATTCATTTGTACTGCGAAAGTATGCAGGATGGACAGTAGCGAATTGTGAGTGTACGGAACTGGTTTTATATGCGATACCGTTTGAACGCAAAATATGTGAGTAGAAAAATACAGCTATTTAAATGAGATATAAGGTATAGCGGTTTAGGCTTTATCTAGGAGGATAATGGAAGAAATGGATAAGGTAATAATATTTGGAATGGGGAGATTTTTTGAAAATTTTGCAGAAAAATTGTTTCAGCAGTATGAGGTTGCCGCGATTTTGGATAATCGACTGGGTGCCGGGGAAAAAGAGGAGTACTGTTATCATGGAAAAACCATAGCGGTATATCATCCCTCTCAGGTTGAAAAACTGGAGCACTATCCGGTGCTTATTATGATAAAAGATTTCTGGGACGTATACTTACAGCTCTTATCGTTGCAAGTAGAAGAACATCGGATTTTATTTGGGCGTACGATGTTCTCAAATAATCAACAGGAAAAATTGGTTCTTGCGGAGGGTGGCCATCTGATAAGCAAGGAAGGAAAGCTTTATTTTGTGGACAGAGAAGAAGAACAAGCCATAAATTCCAAAGAAGATAGTCTTTTATTTTTACAGGAATATCTTCGCAGAAGATGTAGAAAGCAAAATCCGCTTATAGAAGCGATTGCAAATATGCCTCTTACTCCGTTCAGCAGAAGATGGGGTGCGGAGCGAGGTAAGCCGATTGACCGATATTATATAGAGGAATTTCTTGAGAAGCACAAGGAGTTGATTCATGGAAGAGTCATGGAAATTTCGGATAATGCCTACACTCAAAAATATGGGGGAGAAAATGTCGGAGAATCTGTCGTTTTACATGTCGAAGGTTGGGGAAGGAATGTGATTAAGGGGAATTTAGAAACCGGAGAAGGAATCTATGATGATTGGATTGATGCATTGATTCTCACGCAAACCTTAATGTTTATCTATGATACCAAGAAAACAGTTCAGAATATATACAGGATGCTTAAACCGGGAGGAACTGTTCTCGCGACGGTTGCAGGGATATCTCAGATATCCCGCTATGAAGCGGATAACTGGGGGGACTTTTATAGCTTTCATGAAGATGCGGTAAAAAGAATATTTGGTGAAGTATTTGGAGAGGAAAATATACAGGTGGAGTGCTATGGAAACGTGAAAACAGCACTCTCTCTTCTGTATGGATTGTGCAGTGAGGATCTGATAGAGGAAGATTTTGCTTATCGGGATATGGATTACCAAGTCGTCATAGGCATTGCTGCACATAAGCGGAAGGAAAGGTAGGAGGATACGGGTTATATGCAGTATGAGATATTTACGCCGCAGGATTTGCAGGGCAAGTTTAAAGGAGATTTGTACTGTTTTGGCGCGGGCAAGGTTTTTGACGCTTTTTTTGCAAGTGATGCGGGAAAAGGTTTGGCAAGATATGTCAGAGCTGTTGCGGATAATCATGCAGACGAGCTACGTACATCAGCCAAGATATTAGACGGCAGAGCGATTCCTATTATAACACTTGAATGTTTGCTGAATGACATTGAGGAAGGGGACATTATCCTGATTACAACAGTTTCATTCAGAGAAATCATTATTCAGCTGGATGCCGTAGAGAAATTGAAGAATATGAGATACTGCGTTTATTTTGCAGTAGAAATAGAGTTTTATGATAAGAATGGAGCTGCTTTGCCTATTCCTGATTCTCTGACGCGATATAAAGAGATTCGGATTCCGAAGTTGATTCATTACTGCTGGTTTGGAAAAGGAGAAATCCCTGCCAAGAATAAAAAATGGATGGAGAGCTGGAAGAAATATTGCCCGGATTATGAAATCATAAAATGGAGTGAGGATAATTACGATGTACATAAGAGTAAATATATAAGCCAGGCATATGATGCGGGTCAGTGGGCGTTTGTGTCTGATTACGCACGTATAGATATCATAAATGAGCATGGTGGGGTCTATTTGGATACAGACGTGGAACTTACCAAAAATCTTGATGAGCTGCTGAGAAATGATGCTTTCTGTGGTTTTGAAAACTGCGAACTGGTTAATTATGGCTTGGGATTTGGCTCTAAGAAACAAAATCATCTTCTTTCTGAGATTAAAGAATACTATGACAGCCGCAGTTTTCGGCAGGAAGATGGAAATCTGGACAAAAGGTGTTGCCCATATATTCAGACTGAAATCATGGAAAAACATGGTTTAAAGAGGAACGGTAAGTTTCAGATTGTGGACGGTATGACAGTTTTGCCGCTACAGGTACTATGCGGCATGAGTTCGCACAGTTTCCGGACGCTGCGGGATCTGAGTTGCACATATGCAATACATCATTATACAGCCTCATGGCTCACGGAAGAGTGGAGAAAAAGACAACAGGATTTGAAAATATGGGTCAAAGACAACGAAGATTATATTTATCTTGATTAGAATTTTAAATTAGGAGGAAAAGAAATATGGAAATATTGATATGGGGAACAGGAAGATTGGCTGCGCGCTATATGAAGTTTTCCTATTTTGCAGGCTATGAAAT
>Ga0137306_103606_pt1 | contig 11316 bp, 9 predicted proteins | sample Inofroosms_March_FD_97187 | JGI IMG/M metagenome (GOLD analysis project Ga0137306, IMG submission 97187) | Mouse cecal microbial communities from Vienna, Austria - N-Acetylneuraminic and N-Acetylglucosamine D2O microcosms_March | ecosystem: Host-associated > Mammals > Digestive system > Large... | reverse complement strand
TTATGCTGTGGTGAAAAATAATCAGCCTTATGTTCCAAAGGCTTAAATCCTTTTCCCTTTCCAGCCTGCCTGACAGCAGGTCTTGTTGTTGTGCTCTTTTTTCCTATGATAATTTCTTTTGTTTTTTCAATTATCTACTTGACTTTTAATAGTTGGTCTTTCATAATGATTAACGTTTTCCACAGGTGAAATGTGCCAGAAAAAAAAGAGTTCTGTTCTGAACTCTTTTTCTCCCGAATTTATAAAGCTGCCAACCTTTCACCCGTTTCCTCATTCCTCTTCTTTTTCCACCGGAATTACCGCAATTTCCGTATCCCCTGTTTCAGCGTGTTCCAGCACTGCTGCAGCCAGCTTCCGGAAATTCCCCCCGGAGGAAGAAGCACCTGCAACAGTATCAATCTCATCTGCACTCTGCTTCTCCAGCAGCTGAGCCCCATAAACTCGTGTATACCGATTGGGATAAGTACCCTGATCAGCATTCATATTCCGCATATAAGCAATATCCCAGGATTTGATAAAGCCCGCAGGATTTTTCGCATTATATTCCACACTGACAATTTTGTTATTCATCACGCAGATCGTGACAAACTCCTTCCATCCGAAACTATATTCTTCCATAGTTGCAGTATAATATCCGTCCTGCCACCGGGAAGACGATTTTCTGCCGCATCCCGAACAGAAGAACGCCAGCGTCAGAATAAGGCAAATCACAATATAAAATTTCTTTTTCCTCATGTTATCTGTCCCTCCTTAACCGAAACTGTCCGGAAATATACTGCAGTTTCTCTGCCTGTTTGTGGAGTTTCTGGCTGGCAGTGGTGCTTTCATAACTTGCATTCAGATTTTTCTGAGCCACATCATTAATCTGAGCAATCTGCTCTGCCATATTTTCCAGGGATTCTTTCTGAATCTTCACAGATTTCTCAAGCTGTCTGGTGATTTCCGACATCTGACCGGACACATCTCCGATATTCTCAAAAGATTCTGCCGCCTGATTTGCATAAGCGACACCATTTTTAATGGCTTCCAGAGAGCCTGTGATAATTTCAGAAGCATGTTGTGCCGATTCCGTACTCTGAGCCGCCAGCATACGCACTTCCTGGGCAACCACAGCAAAGCCTTTTCCTGCCTCTCCTGCACGGCTGGCTTCCACAGAAGCATTCAACGCCAGCATATTGGTCTGAGAAGCTATATTTTCCAGAATTCTGTTCACCTTGGTGATTTCAATGGAATTGGCGTTAATATCCTCCATGGCCTGTAACAGATTCTTCATATTCTTATCGCCGGCGTCCATGCTGGCTATGGCTTTTTCCATCAGTTCTCCCGCACGTCTGGTATTATTGTCCACCTCATAAATATTTTCTTCAATGGCTCTGGTTTCCTCTGTAAGCACCATCAGGGAATTGGACTGTTCACTGGAACCCGTATGTACCTGAATCGCACTTTCTGACACAATACCTGCTGTCTCCAGAACCTCTCCGGAGGAATCCTGCACGGAAGTCAGCATCTGATTCAGGGAAACAATAATCCGGTTCAGGGATTCTTTCATAACCACAAAATCACCGTTAAAATCACCTTCCGCCGACACGTCAAAATTCCCCTCGGAAATACTGGAAAGAATTTCGGACAGTTCGGAAATATACCCGTTGATACTGGTAATGGTATTATTTAAAGATGCAGAAAGCACCTGAGTTTCATCCTTTGTCCGAATAACGTCCGCAGGCGTTTTCAAATCTCCGTTTGCCAGAAGCTCAATCCGGCCTGTAACACTTTTCAGAGATTTGCGGATAAGAGATGAAAAACGTATCGTAAAAATCCCGGCCAGAACCAGAAGCCCCAGAGTAATGCAGATTCCCATGAAAATACTGTCATTGGCAGGCCCCATAAAATCATTTCTTGGAACAATAATAGTGAGAAACCAGCTGGTTCCATTAATGGGAACATAGCTGATGAGCTTCGTATCTCTGGGATCTTCCAGTACAAGAACACCTGTTTCTCCTGAAACTGCTTTTTCCTCCATATCACGGGAGCCCACATACGCTTCCATATCTGTTTTACTTTTCACCAGTTCTGTATTCCGATGGCCCATAATCAGGCCCTCTGCATTTACAATCAGGGCCTCTCCGTTGGCGCTGATATTGATACTGTTCAGCACGTCCTTTAAAATATCATAACTGTAACTTCCCACAAGATAATACAGGAATTCTCCTTCACTGTCGGTAATGGGCAGACCTACCGCAAGCTCCAGACTGTCATCCTCTGAAAAAACATCATCTACCACCAGATTCTGAGTTTCCTCCATAAGGGCAAACATCTTCCGCCCCTGTATGGATTCCGGACATGCTTCTTCTCCCAGGTACAGATTTCCTTCCCTGTCATAAAGACCCAGCCATACAAATTCTATTCCGGACTGTGCCTTATCAAGAACCTGCATTTTCTGTTCCTGTGTGCTGCCTGGCGAAATCATCACCTCATTATCTCCAATCATAAAAATTCGGTCCGCCAGCATGTGCATGCTTCCTTCCACGCTCTGAGACGCAGTCTTTACAATAGAGGGAAGCGCATTGGACAACACGCTGTCTGTCAGAGACTTCATGGAACGGGTCATCAATACAATAAATACTGCCGCCAGGAAAACCATCATAATAATCGTGTTAAACAGAATTTTTCCACTGATGCTTCTCTTTGCTTTCACCTTAGTTCCTCCTGTTTCCGTTCTTAATTTTTCTAACTATTTTACTACATTATCTTCCATATTTCAATTCCGCATTTTTCCATTCCCCCTATAGCCATTTCCGGATTTTTCCGGTATACTGATATACAGAACCCTTTGAAAGGAGAACTTCATGCCTGATCTGTTTTACACCATGCAGAAATCATGTTTTCTGGACCAGAAACTTCAGTCTTACACAGAAAGCGACTGTTATCCCTTCCATATGCCGGGCCATAAACGCGGGAATCTGGAACTTCCCAACCCTTATTCCATTGACATAACGGAAATTGAAGGATTTGACAATCTTCACCACCCGGAAGGTATTCTGCAGGACGCCCAATCACGGGCGGCAGAAGCCTTTGGGGCCAACGAGACCTTTTATCTGATAAACGGAAGCACCAGCGGTATTTTAAGCGCCATCAGTGCTGCCCTTCCCCGGAAGGGCACCCTTCTGATGTCCCGAAACAGTCATAAATCCGCTTATCACGCCGCCTATCTGATGGAGTTAGAGACCATTTACCTGCTGCCGATGGCTGCAAAATTCGGTATTTCCGGTTCCATTCCCCCGGTTTTTGTGGAACAGGCTCTCAATGATTTTCCTCAGATAAACGGTGTGTTTATTACCTCCCCCACTTATGACGGCATTGTATCTGACATTCAGGCCATTGCAGACCTTGTGCACGCCCGGAATCTGCCTCTGATTGTGGATGAAGCCCATGGGGCTCATTTTACCTTTTCCGACAGATTTCCCAGGCCTGCGCTCAAATGCGGTGCAGATATCGTAATACAGAGCCTGCACAAAACTCTCCCCTGCCTGACACAGACAGCTCTGCTCCATGTGAATTCCAGCCGGGTGGATACAGGACTGCTGAAACGTTTTCTGAATATTTATCAGACCAGTTCCCCCTCCTATCTGCTGATGGCTTCCATGGAACAGTGTACCCGCTTTATGCAGGAAGAGGGGGCCGGACGGATGGAGCAATTTACAGAACTGCTGGATCAGTTTTATAAAAACGCAGAAAATCTCCGCCGCCTTAAGGTTTTTCACAGAGATTCCTGCTCCGATGAAACCTGTTTTGACCATGATTTTTCCAAAATTCTGATTTCCACAGGGAACACCGGGCTGACCGGAATACAGTTATACCATATGCTACTGCAGAATTATCATCTGCAGATGGAAATGTCCTCCGGCCATTATGTGACAGCCCTGACCTCCCTTATGGACCGGCCCCAGGGATTCCAGCGCCTGATTTCAGCGCTGGAAGAAACTGACCGCAAAACACGTCCTTCCGAACCTGTCCGGCCAGACAGGCTTCTGACTGCGGAAATGATTTACCAGATTCCAAAACCTGGTATGTCCATTTCTGCGGCCATTGACCAGAACAGCGATATCCTGCCGCTGAAAGCCTCCACCGGCCATACCAGCCAGGAATATATTTATCTGTATCCCCCCGGAATCCCTCTGGTGGCTCCCGGAGAAATTCTCACCGGAAAGCTCCTTTCCACCATTTCCCAGTGCCGGAAACAGGGACTTTCCATTACCGGACCAACAGATATGAAAAATGAAAACATACGGGTGGTGAAACTGTAGCAGAAGCCATTCTGCTGTTCTGCCCCTGCAGGCGCTGATTTCTTTTGCATTTTTCAACGGAATATACTATACTGTATCTGCAGCACAAATTTATCTCAGTAATCAAAATCAGAGGACAGCCATGGGAAAAATATTTTGCTTAATGGGAAAAAGCTCATGCGGGAAAGATACTTTGTACAAACGTATTCTGTCAGACCCCTCTCTCCCCCTGCAGACTCTTGTGCCTTACACCACAAGGCCCATGCGGGACGGAGAGACAGAAGGCGTGGAATATTATTTTCGGACAGAATCACAGCGGCAGGAGCTGGAACGCCAGGGAAAAATCATTGAACTTCGCTCCTATGAAACCGTGCACGGTATCTGGAAATATTTTACGGTAAACGACCACCAGATTCATCTGGAGCGCCATAACTATCTGCTGATCGGCACACTGGAATCTTTTAAAAAACTCCGGTCATATTTCGGCCCGGATACTCTGGTTCCCATTTATATTGAACTGGAAGACGGAGAACGCCTTCAACGGGCCCTGAACCGGGAACGTCTCCAGACAGTGCCCGGATACACAGAACTGTGCCGCCGGTTTCTGGCTGATGAAAAAGACTTTTCCCAGGAAAATCTGCAGAAAGCCGGAATCACTCTTTCCTTTTCCAATCACGATCTGGAAATCTGTACAGAAAACATCATTTCCTTTATAAAGGCAAATATGGATAAAGTTACTTCATCCTGAGCCCCAAAAGAAATATTTTTCACTTTACAACTACAGAGAAAAAACCGATAATATATTATAATACAACACAGAAAGGCAGGTGATTCCATGGCACTCAAAGTAGATCCCGTAAATGCCCTGCAGCCGGCAGAACCTTCCCAGCCGGTGGAAAAGGGAGATGGCAGCTTTAAGTTTACCCTGGCAAGTCAGGTAGAAGAAGCGGAACTGCAGGAAAAGCTCAACGGTCTCATGAACGACATTACCGCGCAGGGAGAAAAGCTGTCCGAACACATGGATATCCGGGATATGAAAAAATACCGGGAGCTGGTAAAAGATTTTCTGAATGAGGTGGTAAACCGTTCTCACAAATTTTCCAGAGAAAACTTTCTGGACCGCAGAGGCAGGCACCGGGTATATGGAATCGTCAAACTGGTGGATAAGAACCTGGATGATCTTGCCAGCGAGCTGGTAAAGGACGAAAAGGACCATCTTGCCATTTTAAGCAAAGTAGGAGAAATCCGCGGTCTGCTTCTGGACATTTCCACCTGAGATAAGATATACGGAAGATGAACGGAATTTATACCTTTTTGTTATACATCAACAATCAACCGAAATGAGGAATTTTTATGGCAGGCTTTTCAAGTATCATCGGACATGAACAGATTAAAGAACAGTTGCAGAAGGCAGTTACCACAGACAAGGTTTCCCATGCCTGGATTTTCCATGGGCCGGACAAATCCGGGAAAATGGCTCTGGCCAGAAGTTTTGCCATGGCTTTGCAATGTGAAAAACATACCGGGGAAGGATGTATGGAATGCCATTCCTGCAAACAGGCAATATCCGGCAATCAGCCGGATATCATTTACCTGCAGCATGAAAAGCCTGGCACCATTTCCGTAGACGACATCCGCAGACAGATTAACAGCGATATTTCCATAAAGCCCTATGCTTCTCCCTACAAAATTTACATTGTGGACGAAGCGGAAAAAATGAACGTACAGGCTCAGAACGCCCTTCTGAAAACCATCGAAGAACCGCCTGCTTACGGAATTATCCTGCTTCTGACTACCAATACGGCTTCTTTTCTTCCCACAATTCTGTCCCGGTGCATTACCCTGAACCTGAAAGTAGTTCCGGACAAGAAGATTCGTGAGTTTCTTATGAAAGAATACGAACTTCCGGATTACCAGGCCGACATCTGCACAGCTTTTGCCCAGGGAAATGTGGGAAAGGCCATTCAGCTTGCGGAGTCAGAGGATTTCAACGAGATAAAAAATTCCGCTATCCAGCTTCTGAAACGTGTCCGGGACATTGATTTATACGAAATGATGGAAGCGGTAAAACAAATCAATCATTACAAACTGGAAATCAACGATTATTTCGATATCATGACCATCTGGTACCGGGATGTTCTGTACTATAAAGCTACTTCAGACGCCAATCATCTGATTTTTAAGGATGAGGTTTACGACATAAAAAAACAGACAGGCAAAAGTTCCTACGAAGGAATTGAACTCATTATCAAAGCGCTGGATAAGGCCAAAATGCGCCTGAACGCCAATGTGAATTTTGAACTGGTCATGGAACTTCTGCTATGGACCATAAAGGAGAATTAATATGATAAAAGTAGTTGGAGTCAGATTCCGCACCGCCGGAAAAATATATTATTTTGACCCCAAAAATTATAAAATGGAGGAAGGCGACCACGTAATTGTGGAGACAGCCAGAGGGGTGGAATTCGGTACGGTAATGATTCCTCCCAAAGAAGTGGATTCGGACAGGGTGGTTCAGCCCTTAAAGCCCGTAATCCGGGTGGCCACCGCCGAAGATGAAAAAATTGAATCAAAAAACCGGCAGAAGGAAAAAGAAGCGTTTAAAATCTGTCTGGAAAAAATACAGAAGCACAAAATGGAAATGAAACTGGTGGACGCAGAGTACACTTTCGACAATAACAAACTGCTGTTTTATTTTACAGCGGACGGAAGAATTGATTTCCGGGAACTGGTAAAAGATCTGGCCTCCGTATTCCGTACCAGAATTGAGCTGCGCCAGATCGGCGTCCGGGATGAAACCAAAATTTTAGGCGGCATCGGTATCTGCGGCAGGCCCCTTTGCTGCAACACCTTTCTCTCCGAGTTTGCCCCGGTGTCCATCAAAATGGCCAAGGAACAGAATCTTTCCCTGAATCCTTCCAAAATATCCGGGGTCTGCGGCAGACTCATGTGCTGCCTGAAAAATGAGGAGGAAACCTATGAATACCTGAACAGCCGCCTTCCCAGCGTGGGAGATTACGTTACCACCGACGACAAATTAAAGGGAGAGGTGCAGAGTGTCAGCGTGCTGCGCCAGACCGTCAAGGTGATTGTGGAAACCGACGATGAAAAAGAAATCCGGGAATATAAAGTGGAACAGTTGCGGTTTAAGCCCAAGCGCAGAAAGGAGCACCTGAAGCTCTCTGCGGAGGAATTAAAAGAACTTTCCGCACTGGAAGACAAGGGAAAATCCAAAATTGACGATACTCATTAATCTGTGGAGAATATTATGTCTGTAACATTACTGGAACATGAACGGCTGGACGAGCTGCACCGAAACGGATACTTTATCATTCAGAATCCGGAAAAATTCTGTTTCGGCATGGACGCAGTGCTTCTTTCCGGTTTTGCCAGAATCAGGCCCGGAGAAACCGTGCTGGATTTGGGAACCGGAACGGGAATTATACCCATCCTGCTGGAAGCCAAAACGCAGGGAGAACATTTTACCGGACTGGAAATCCAGACGGAAAGCGCTGATATGGCCAGACGCAGCGTACAGTACAACCATCTGGAAGATAAAATTACCATAGAAACCGGCAATATCAAAGATGCTTCAAAACTGTTTGGAGCATCTTCTTTTCATGTGATAACCACCAATCCGCCCTATATGACAGACCGCCATGGCCTGACCAATCCCAGCGAGGCAAAAGCCATTGCCCGCCATGAAATCCTCTGCTCTCTGGAGGATGTGATTCGGGAAAGCGCCAGAGTGTTAAAGCCCCAGGGGCGTTTCTATATGGTGCACCGCCCTTTCCGGCTGGCGGAAATCATGGTGCTGATGCATCGATACGGACTGGAACCGAAACGAATGCAGATGGTTCATCCCTTTGTGGACAAAGAGCCCAATATGGTTCTTATGGAAGGGCTTCGGGGCGGAAAACCCAGGATTACTGTGGAAAAACCCTTAATCGTCTACCGGGAACCCGGCGTCTATACCGATGAAATCTATGATATTTACGGGTATTAGAAAGGAGCTCACCATGCAGGGCAAATTATATCTATGCGCAACTCCTATTGGGAATCTGGAGGATATTACCTTAAGGGTTCTCAGAACCTTACAGGAAGTGGATTTGATTGCGGCGGAAGATACCCGCAACTCCATCAGGCTTCTGAACCATTTTAACATTAAAACCCCCATGACCAGCTATCATGAATACAATAAAATTGAAAAAGCGTATCAGCTTGTAGAAAAAATGCGGCAGGGACAGAATGTGGCACTGATTACCGACGCCGGAACCCCCGGTATCTCCGACCCCGGAGAAGATTTCGTACGTATCTGCCAGGAATCAGGTATTTCCGTCACCTCCCTGCCAGGGCCCGCCGCCTGTATTACAGCCCTGACTATATCCGGCCTTCCCACCAGACGCTTTGCCTTTGAAGCCTTTCTGCCCAGAGACAAAAAAGAACGGGCCGCCATACTGGATTCCCTGCGGCAGGAAACCCGTACCATCATTCTTTATGAAGCGCCCCATCATCTTGTAAAAACACTGGAAGAACTTTATGAGACACTGGGAAACCGCGCCATTACCCTCTGCCGGGAGCTTACCAAAAAATATGAAACCGTCTTTTCCACCAGTATTTCCGGTGCGATTTCTTATTACAGAGAACAGGAACCGCGGGGAGAATTCGTCCTGGTTATTCAGGGAAAGAGTCAGCAGCAGATACTCAGAGAACAGCAGCAGAGCTGGGAAACCATTCCCCTGGAAGAACACATGCAGCAATATGAACGTCAGGGCATTTCCAGAAAAGAAGCCATGAAGCTGGTGGCAAAAGACCGGGGGATTTCCAAACGGGATGTGTATGGGATGCTGCTGGAACAAAAAGAATCAGAAATAAAAACTTGACAAACTCCAAAATTTGTAGCATAATTATTACAGTTTATATTTTTTTTATAAATTTTATATTTTATTTAGATACATGAGTCTTAATTTCAGTAACAGAATGGGAAAGAGAGTGGGATATTGCAGACAGCCCCTGAGAGGCCGGTTTGCAACATCCCTGTTTTATTTAATTATTTTTATAAACGAAACCAGACAGGGAGAAAATCTTGAAGTGTTAAACCATCCATGTACTTTCTATCTAAATTAATTGTATATACAGTCAACTGTTCTATAATCTATAATAAAAGATATTGGTTTTTTCATTAATTGTAAAATTATATCAGAGGTACTTTATCAGAACGGTTATCCGGTAAAATAATCTTCTGAATCAGGGCCGATAACAAAAGATAAAGTAATATATTGTGTTCCTGTTTTTGATGGGAAAGGAAAAGAACAGAAAGAAATCTGAGCAGGTTAAAAAGATGAATTAACCAGAGCGGCAGAGTACAAAAAAGCACGGATTCCACAGGGGTAAAAGAAAAAGCTGACTGCCGGGCAGAAGTGATTTCTAAAATAGAAAAAACCGTATATCCGGGAACCGAAAGCATATCCCTTTGAACTGAAAATCAAAACTGATACGGAAGGCATTGAAATAAGTCAGTCAGCAATATAGAGTACTTCATATATTGCTGACTGACTAAAAAATTAATGGGACAGCATTGGAAAGAGGCTCTTGCAGGATATATCAATGATAAAATTTATCATCATCTGCATATCCCGCAAATCATACTTTACATTTATGTTACATATCCCAATACTCCCTCAGATATTTTTTCAAAATCTCAAAAGGCGCTGTTCCCATTTTCATCAGGGCACTGTGAAATTTATAGTCACTGTACTGTTCCCCATACTGGTTCATGGCGTACTCTCTCAGATTCAGAAATTCCAGATATCCAATGTAATATTTCAGGTAATGAGCCGGCTCCTCCACAATCAGCTTATAGATTTCCTGAATTACTTTCTTATCCGTAATCCGATACCCGGAAAAAAAATCAATGGTATCCCGCAGGCTCCATCCATCGTAATGAATGCCCAAATCCGCACTGGCATAAAGGCTCAGCAGGGCAGACTGGTTCTTCTGGAGAAATGCAGCCACCTCCGGAGAGACATCCGCATAATAATAAGACTGCATTTCCACGTAGGTGGCCCACCCCTCCGCATATCCGCTGCTTCCGAACAGGCTGCGGGCAGGTTCCAGACCGCAGCTTCTCTCCATGACATTCTGATACAGGTGCCCTGGAAATCCCTCATGGGCCAGAGTGGTATAGAGCTGCATTTTCTCATCGCCTTTGGATTTATTAATATAAATACAGTTCTGAGAGATATCATCAATAGGCGGAGTCAGATAAAAAGCAGGAGCCGTATATTCCTCCAGAGAAGGATGTACTTCCTTTATGGTAAAGGAAACCTGAGGCGGCGCCAGAAAATCCTGCTGCATTTTATTCTGCAAATCCTGCAGGATTTGTTCCGGGTCTTCTGTGGGAAGCTGGTAATTGGTACATTTCCGTCCGATATCCGGATATTTTACGGAAATCTGTGCCAGTGCTTCCAGATCCTGTTTCCGCTGCGCTTTTGTCTGAGCCTGCATTTCCTCTACGGACATGTCTGAGCCTGTGGTGTCCTTCACCAGATATTTATAAAATTCTTTCCCTCCCTCCAGTCCGCACAGACCTCCGGTATTTCTTCCGGAGCCTTTTAATTTCAGCAAATCTTCCGCCAGTTTATCATAGGCGGGTATTAATTCTCCCGTTACAATCTGACGATTCTTTACTTTATATGTTTCCGCCTGCTCCGGTGTGAGAAATTCCGCCTCATCTACCCGGTCGTCAAAGGTGGAAAGGAGATAATTATGTTCCGGCTCCTGGGTAAAATTCCTGCACTGACTTACAATGTCATCTACTGCAAAATCCGCCATAAACAGTCCCTGGGCCGCCTTTCTGCGCTCCACATCCATAATCTGCAGAAATAAATCCGGTGTGGCGGACATGAGCTCCAGATAATCCTGCACATCTTTTTCATCGTAAAAAGTATACTCCGCCAGCAATACCGGAAGCTGAGACTGGAAGCCGGTGGATGGTTTTAAAATCTCCCGGTAAAGGCTGAATTTTTCTGCC
>Ga0137306_103605_pt1 | contig 11321 bp, 13 predicted proteins | sample Inofroosms_March_FD_97187 | JGI IMG/M metagenome (GOLD analysis project Ga0137306, IMG submission 97187) | Mouse cecal microbial communities from Vienna, Austria - N-Acetylneuraminic and N-Acetylglucosamine D2O microcosms_March | ecosystem: Host-associated > Mammals > Digestive system > Large... | reverse complement strand
CGGTGTTGTACGTTTTGAGAGAAAAGGAAGAGATCTGAAGCAGGTTTCTATCTATCCGAAGGCAGAATAAGTGAGTCCCTACAAGGCAGGAAGCATTTCCTGCCTTGTTTATCTATGCCATCGTATAAAGAAAGGCTGCCGGTGACAGGTTTTTTGTATGTATCGTATGCAGAAGCTGCCGGCGGCAGGTTTTTCTATTGGCGTACCATTTCAGGATTGTTTGAATTTTGGTGATAGGAGAGTATGTATGTTTGCGGACAGGGCAAAAATATCGATCCGCTCCGGAAAGGGCGGCAACGGACACTGCAGTTTCCGGCGGGAATTGTATGTAGCAAATGGAGGACCGGACGGCGGAGACGGCGGCAAGGGCGGCGATCTGATCTTTGAAGTCGATGAAGGGCTGAATACGCTGGTGGATTACCGGCACAAACGGAAGTATGCGGCAGGAGACGGGGAAGAGGGCGGCAAGCGTCGCTGCCACGGCAAGAACGGCAAAGACCTGGTACTCAAGGTCCCGGAGGGAACTGTGGTGAAGGAAGCAAAGACGCAGAAGGTCATTGCGGACATGTCCGGAGACAACCGGCGGCAGATCGTGCTCAAAGGCGGCAAGGGCGGACTGGGAAACCAGCATTTTGCCACAGCCACCATGCAGGTACCCAAGTACGCACAGCCTGGAAAGCCGGCCATGGAGCTGGAGGTGCTCTTAGAGCTGAAGGTCATTGCGGATGTAGGGCTGATCGGATTTCCCAATGTAGGAAAATCCACGCTTTTGTCCCGGGTGACAAACGCGGACCCCAAGATCGCCAACTATCATTTTACGACGCTGAATCCCAATCTGGGCGTGGTGGATCTGGACAATGGAAAGGGCTTTGTCATGGCCGATATCCCCGGCCTCATCGAGGGCGCATCCGAGGGAGTTGGGCTGGGACATGAATTTCTGCGGCACATTGAGCGGACCAAGCTCATGATCCATGTGGTGGATGCGGCGGGAACCGAAGGCCGTGATCCTGTAGATGATATCCATAAGATCAACCAGGAACTGCGGGCCTACAACCAGGAGCTTGCCGACAGGCCGCAGGTGATCGCCGCCAACAAAACGGATCTGATCTATTCCGGGGATGAGGATCCTGTAAAACGTCTCCGGGCAGAATTTGAGCAGAAGGGGATTCCGGTATTTCCCATTTCCGGTGTTTCCGGCCAGGGGCTTAAGGAACTGCTGTATTATGTCTCGGAGAAGTTGGAGCAGATGGATCACAAGCCGGTCGTATTTGAACAGGAATATTTCCCGGAGGATGAGCTGATCTATGAGGAACTGCCGTACAGCGTGGAATTTGTGGACGGCATGTATGTAGTGGAAGGGCCGAAGATCGAAAAAATGCTCGGATATACCAACCTGGATGCTGAAAAAGGCTTCGTATTTTTCCAGCGTTTCCTGAAAAATACCGGCATCCTGGACGAGCTGGAGGCAGCCGGAATCCAGGACGGGGATACGGTGCGGATGTACGGCCTGCAGTTTGAATACTTAAAGAGTGAATTGTAAAACGGAGAAATATAAATATGACAACAAAGCAGAGAGCCTATTTAAAAAGCCTTGCCATGACCATGGAGCCCATCTTCCAGATCGGAAAATCCAGCATGACGCCGGGGCTCACCGAGGCAATCGCGGAGGCGCTGGAAGCCAGGGAGCTGATCAAGATCAGCGTGCTTCAGAACTGCGCGGACGATCCCAGGGAGCTTGCCGAGCTGGTGGCAGAGCGCACCCGTTCCCAGGTGGTGCAGGTCATCGGGAAGAAGATTGTATTATATAAGGAAGGCAAGGATGACAAAAAGAAAATCCTCTGGCCCTCCGATCCCGGCAGGCGGGAGCCGGAAGCGAAACAGTCCGCCGGCAGAAAACGCAGGTCCAATCAGAAGTAGGTGGCAGGATGAAGATCGGTATCATGGGCGGAACATTTGACCCGATCCACATCGGGCACCTGCTGTTGGGACAATTTGCATATGAGGAGTTTGGCCTGGGGGAAATCTGGTTTCTGCCCAACGGCAATCCCCCCCATAAGCGGCGTAAAGACGAGTGCGCCCTGCAGCTGCGGGTGGAAATGATCCGCCGGGCAATCCGGGATGTGCCTTACTTTAAGCTTTGTCTGCATGAAGCAGATGAATCGGTGCATTCCTACACTTATAAAACGATGGGAGAGTTGAATGCGCTCTATCCCGGGAATGATTTTTATTTCATCCTGGGGGCGGATTCTCTGTTTTCCATTGAGACGTGGAAGTGTTTTCAGGAGATTTTTCCCACATGTACCATCTTGGCCGCCATGCGGGACGACAAGGACATAACGGATATGCAGGGACAGATCCAATATCTGGAGCAGGCTTATGGGGCAAGGGTTTGCATCCTTCAGGCGCCGCTTTTGGAGATCTCTTCAACCACCCTTCGCCAGCGGGCTTCTAGGAGGCAGAGCATCCGTTATATGGTGCCGGACGCTGTGGCGGAATATATCAGAAAAAATCACTTGTATCAGAAGAGGGAAGCAGACGATGGCAGATTTGGAGAAGATTCAGAAAAAACTGAAGCATAAACTGAAAAAAGAGCGTTATCAGCATACGTTGGGCGTCATGTATACGGCTGGCTCCCTTGCCATGCGGTATGGGGAAAATCTGGAGGAAGCGCTGAGCGCGGGACTTCTGCATGACTGCGGAAAATATCCCTCCATCGAAAAGCAGCTCCGGCAGTGCCAGAAGTATGAGATCCGGCTGGAGAGGGCAGAAGCAGAAGTGCACGCTCTGATCCATGCCAAACTCGGCGCCTGCCTTGCCGAGAAAAAATACGGGATCGACAATCCCAGAATCCTGGACGCGATCCGATATCACACCACCGGACGGCCTGATATGTCCATGCTGGAAAAGATCATCTACCTGGCCGATTATATTGAGCCGGGGCGGAAGATGATCCCGGGCCTGTCTGAGATCCGGAAGCTGTCTTTTACAGAGATCGACCAGGCGGTCTGCCGGTGCGCCGAAGCAACCCTGCAGTATCTAAAGCATTCGAAGCGTTCCATAGACCCTATGACGCAGAGGACTTACGAGTACTATAAAACAGCGCTGAAATAGTGCGGATGGAAGGAGGATTATCGTGGAACAGTCAAAAGAAATGGCCAAAATTGCGTACCGCGCACTGGAGGATAAAAAGGGAGAGGATATTAAGATCATCGATATCGAAGGAATCTCCGTGCTTGCCGATTACTTTCTCATTGCAAGCGGCTCCAATGAAAGCCAGATCCGCGCAATGGTAGACAACGTGGAAGAAGAACTGGAAAAGGCGGGCTATTCTGTAAAGCAGAGAGAAGGATACGGAACGGGCCGATGGGTCCTGATGGACTTTGGGGACATCATCGTGCATGTGTTTGACAGGGAAAACCGTCTCTTCTATGACCTGGAACGCATCTGGCGGGACGGAAAGAGTATTGAAATCGAAAATCTGGAATAAGGACGCATCATCGGCCCTCAGCAATTGCAGAAGCGACTGCTGAGGGTTTTTGTTCTATAGAAAATAGTCCCATCTGTGCGGTTGGAAATAGTTTTTCTATTTAAAGAAGCGGAATACGCCGATCACTTTGCCTAAGATAAGCGGATTCTGTACGATGATCGGATCCATATAGTCATTCTCCGGCTGCAGGCGAATGTAGCCGTTCTCCCTGTAAAAGGTCTTGACCGTGGCGCCGTCTTCGATCAGCGCAGCCACCATATCCCCGTCGGAAGCCGTGTTCTGCTCCTGGATCAGGACATAATCGCCGTTTAAAATCCCGGCATTCACCATGCTTTCCCCCTGTACGATGAGGAGATAGGTCTGTTTGTTCGGAAGCATCTCCATAGGAATCGGAAAATAATTCTCAATATTCTCCTGGGCCAGAAGCGGCTCACCTGCCGCAATATGGCCGATCACCGGTACATTCACCACTTCACGCCTGGTCAGGTTGAACGTATCATCCAGTATCTCAATCGCCCGCGGCTTGGTGGGATCCCGATGGATGTAGCCGTTTTTCTCCAGGGTCTCAAGGTGAGAGTGGACAGAAGAGGTGGACTTCAAATGGACGGCTTCACAGATCTCCCGTACCGAAGGCGGAAAACCGCGGCATAAAATCTGGGACTTTATGTATGTTAAAATCTCTTCCTGCTTTTTTGTGATCTTTCCCTGCGACATAAACAGACCTCCTAGTCATATGAATCATTGGATCGACGATTTTTTATCTGTTTCCATGATAGCATAGTCAGCCGAAAAAAGCAAACACTTGTTGCGAAAATATGTTCGTTTTTTCATTTTTTTTAGATTTTTATAAGATTCCAGGTCTTTTTCTAAAATAAATATTGACAAGTAACATCTCCTGATATATACTTGATAATGCAGGTGCGAACATTTGTTTATATACTTTTTTGTTTCCTGCAGGTGAGTTTTCACTTTTTTTATTTTGCTTTCAAAAGAATACATGTATACAATTTGAACAGCCGTTTTTGACTACAAATTCCAAATTGCAGAAAAGCACTCCAGAATTTGTATACAATAATACATTCCATAGAAATTTACAGTATTTTTGCTTAAAACCCCTTATTTTTTCAGATATCAATAGACGTCCCCACGTTATTTGATATACATCAGTATTCGGGTTACTGTTTACAGCGTCATGCACCTTTTACCAGGTTCGCGCGGCGTCCGACCAGATGAACAATCAGCAGTAGCCATTCCCGCGAAGCAATGAGCCAGCAGTGCGCATGTCCCCACATGTACACAAGACAATTGCCTTGCGGATCAGAACCAGCCGCTGAGATCCGGCGGCCAGGTTCTTCCAGTATGAAAAGGATTGCGTACATGCCTTTTCATACTCACCTTTGGAATATTTGTATAAAGTCGGTATGTCTCCCGGACTCTCAGACCGGAATCGGCATACCGGCTTTTGCTGTCTGCAAATCCCTGTGAGGATCCATCATTTTATAAATCATTTTCCAGCGGACTCTGCGCCGTATCTGTTTGCTTTTTTCGTCCGACTATGCCTATCAGGAAAATAGATGTAAACAGCAATAGTTCTAAAATAGATCTATACGACAAATACCGATTTTTCCAAAAGATATAGACAAAAAGAGAGATCCATGCTATAATATCGGGAAATCGAGAAAATCCGGGGAGGTTTTTATCATGGCTGATACAAATACAAAAACATATCATGAACAGCTTTATATTGACGATACCTTGCGTTTACGTGAGATTTTAAAGACGCTGCCTCCGTTTGCAAAGGATTATTTCCGGGCTGTGGAACCGCAGACTTCCACACGGACCCGGATTTCTTATGCTTACGATATCCGGGTGTTTTTCCATTTTTTGATGGAGAATAACCCGGTCTACAGGCAGTATTCCGTGGATCAGTTCACGGTACAGGACTTAGAGCGCATCGAGCCCATCGATATCGAGGAATACCAGGAATATCTGAAGGTTTACAAAAATCCGGAGGAAAAACAGATTACCAACGCCGAAAAGGGATTATCCCGCAAAATGTCCGCGCTGAGGAGCTTTTACGGATATTTTTTCAAGCACCAGGTCATTTCTAAGAATCCGGCCCTCCTTGTGGACATGCCGAAGCTCCATGACAAGGCGATCATCCGCCTGGATACGGACGAGGTGGCCATGCTTTTGGACTATATTGAGCATGGAGGCAGCGAGTTCACCGGACAGAGAAAACGCTACTACGAAAAGACAAAAAACCGGGATTTCGCCATCATTATTTTGCTGCTGGGCACCGGCATCCGTGTCTCGGAATGCGTAGGTCTGGACATCCAGGACGTGGATTTTAAGAATAACGGCATCAAAGTCGTCCGAAAAGGCGGCAATGAGATGGTTGTCTACTTTGGCGAGGAAGTGGAGCACGCACTGAAAATGTACCTGTACACAACAAGGAAGGCCATTACTCCCCTGTCCGGCCATGAAAACGCCCTGTTTCTCTCCACCCAGCGCCGCAGAATCGGTGTACAGGCCGTGGAAAACATGGTGAAGAAATATGCCCGGGAGGTCACCCCGAACAAGAAAATTACGCCCCATAAGCTGCGCAGTACCTACGGCACGGCCCTGTACAAGGAAACCGGGGATATCTACCTGGTCGCGGACGTCTTAGGCCACAAGGACGTCAACACCACGAAGAAGCACTATGCGGCCATCGATGAGAACCGCAGACGGCAGGCGGCAGGTGCCGTGAAGCTTCGGGAACCCTGATTGCCGGGCAGTCTCCGGCCACCTTCGGCACTGCGGATATAAAAGCCCATCTATCAGGCCCGCCGAAAACCGCCTGAGGGCGAAATCCTGACGCCGGACACCGCTTTTTACTATCAGATTACGAAAGGATGATAAGGGATGCAATTGCAGCGTTTACTGAGTATTACAAGAAAAGCCGTTGATGAATATCGGATGATCCAGGAGGGGGACCATATTGCGGTCGGGATCTCCGGGGGCAAGGACAGCCTGACCCTGCTCTACGCCCTCCATGGACTCAAAAGATTCTATCCTAAGCATTTTGAGCTGAGCGCCGTTACGGTGGATCTTGGCTTTCCGGATTTTGACCTGGAGCCGGTCCGGGCATTGTGCGCCGACCTGCAGGTTCCCTACCGGATCGTAGATTCGGATATCTACCATATTCTCTTTGACCTGCGCAGAGAGTCCAATCCCTGCTCCCTGTGCGCGAAAATGCGCAAAGGTGCCCTGAACCAGGCTGTAAAGGAAATGGGCTGTAATAAGGTGGCTTACGGCCACCATATGGACGATATCATTGAGACCATGCTGCTCTCCCTGATCTTTGAGGGCCGGTTCCATTCCTTTTCCCCAAAAACCTATCTGGACCGGATGGACCTGACGGTGATACGTCCCCTGATGTTTTTGGGGGAGGCCGATATCGTCGGTTTCCAAAACAAATATCAGCTCCCCGCAGCAGAGAAAAAATGCCCCGTTGACGGATATACCAAACGCCAATATGCAAAAGAACTGGTGCTAACACTCAACCAGGAGCATCCAGGGGCCAGGGAACGGATGTTTCGTGCCGTCTTAAGCGGGAATATACAAGGATGGCCGGAACGTTTCCCAAATACACATCGAAAAAAACAACCTGAATAAAAACCATACTGGATCTGTACCAAAAAGCCGCTCCGCGGGGGCGCAAAAAAGCCCCGGCCTTACCTTTTTATGCGTCTGCCGGGACTTTATTCATATCTGTTTTGTCATTCTATCAGATTCTATATTAAATTCTCCTCTGCTCGGAAGAGATACTTTCTTTCTTAGCAATATATTCCTCAATAATGTGGGCGGTGCCCTCTATTCCAAGCTGGGAGCTGTTTAAGCACAATTCGTAGCTGACAGCATCCGACCAGCGTTTATTCGTATAATAATTGTAATAGCTTGCGCGCTTCTTGTCTGTTTTGGTAATCTTATCTTTTGCTTTGTTATCCGGCAGATCGTAGATCCGTGCAATCCGGCGTATGCGGGCGTCCATATCCGCATGTATGAAAACACTTACAACATTGTCATAGGATTCCAGTGCATAGTCGGCGCATCTTCCGACGAGAATGCAGGGCCCCTCATCCGCAATCTTCTTAATGGCGTCAAACTGGGCTAAAAATACCTTATGGTTGATCGGCATCCGTATCGTGTTCCCCGTATAGCCCATGGAATAGGTATCCATCACAAGGGAATACAAAAAGCTGTTGGTAGGCTTCTCATCGTGGTTTTCAAAGATCTCTTCGCAGATGCCGCTCTCCTTCGCCGCTCTTGCAAGCATCTCTTTATCATAGAGCTTGATCCCAAGGTCATCGGCAATTTTATAGCCTATCTCTCTTCCCGCACTTCCATATTGTCTGCCGATTGTGATAATTGTGTTTGTTTTCATAAGCAACCCACTCTCCTTTACGTCTATAAACTGTCTTTTCTTTCTATTATATCGAATATGAACATATTTTACAAGAATTCTTCGCAATTTTTTGTGTAATTCTTACGAAATCAATTTCGCAGTGTGCAGAGGATCTCCTCAAAATAATCCGGAAGCGGCGCGTCAAATTCCATATATGCCCCGGTAACCGGATGAAGGAAGCCTAATGTCTTTGCATGCAGCGTCTGCCCTGTAAGGGAAAACGGGCATTTGGCCGGGCCGTATACCTCATCCCCCAGGATGGGATGTCCGATGCTGGACATATGCACCCGGATCTGATGGGTGCGCCCGGTCTCTAACGTGCATTCCACATACGTGTACCCCCTGGTATTTCCCCCCTTAGAGCCCCCAAAGACACAGCGGCGTACTGCGGGCAGGCTGTCGTTGTAAAAGCGCTCCAGCACCGTATAATGGGTCACTGCGTGCTTTTTGCCTCCAAGGGTACTCATCTTTTTCCGGTCCGCCGGATGACGTCCGATGGGCGCGCTGATTGTACCGCCCTCCCCTTCTATGACTCCAAGCACGACGGCGCGGTATCTGCGGGTAATGGAATGCTCTTTGAGCTGCTCTGCAAGGGACTGATGGGCCCGGTCGCTTTTGCAGATCACAAGAGAGCCTGTGGTATCCCGGTCGATCCGGTGGACGATTCCCGGCCGGGTCACCCCGTTGATCCCAGACAGCTTCCCCTGGCAGTGATGCATGACGGCGTTGACCAAAGTCCCGCTGTAATGGCCGGGCGCGGGATGTACGACCATCCCCTTGGGCTTATTCACCACCAACACTTCTTCGTCCTCATAGAGGATGTCCAGAGGGATCTCCTCCGGGCAGATATCCGGCTGTTCGGGCTCTGGTACCGTTACCCGCACCCAGTCCCCGGGATTCACCTTGTGATTGGCCTTCACCGTTTTCTGGTTGACCAGGACAGCCCCCTCCCGGATCAGCTTCTGCAGGTAGGATCTGGAAAAATCCGAAAGCCGTAAAGACAGTAATTTGTCAATCCGCTCCGATCCGCCCTCTTCCATTCTAAATTCAAACACGGTTCCCTCGTCATTCCAGGCCATCCATACTCCTTACCGGGCGCAATTTTGCTGCCTCTTACGCTCACTTGCTCTTAAACAATGCAAACCACTCCAGTTCCTCCTCCTTATAGAAGAACAGGATCAAATAACCGAACAAAAAACAGGCAACCACCGCATAGCAGTCCGCCACATTGAAGATTGGGAAATCAATCAGGCTGAAATAGAAAAAATCCACCACATACTGAAAGCGTATCCTGTCGATCAGATTGCCCACCGCGCCCGCGCAGATCAGAACCGCGCAGATCCGCATAGGAAGAAACCTGCGCCCTCCGGGAATCTTTCCATAGAAAAAGCCGATCAGGACAAAAATAATCACCGCGGCTGCGGCGAAAAACATCTGCCGGTTCTGAAACAGGCCGAATGCCGCTCCCCTGTTCTCCAGATAACGCAGCTCAAATACCCCCGGAATCAGGACGATCTCCTCCTGCAGCTTTAAATGCACCACTGCCAGATGCTTTGTAACCTGATCCAGCAGCACCGCCGCGGCGCAGCAGACGGCGGCCGTCAGATAGTCTCTTACAGTTCCTCTTTGCCCATCCATTTTTCCTTTTTCCTCCTTGGACATGGGGCAGCCAAAAGCCCCACCATGTCAGATATACTTATGGATCAATACACAGATCCGGTTTTTCTTTGTCACAGAAAGCTGCCCTGCGAACCGAAACTTCCCCATCCCCCTGACCGAGATGATATCCTGCTCCCGGATATGACAGCCGTTGGACGTCGTAAGCCTTCCGTTTACAAAGACCTTTCCTGCCCCGATCAATCCGGTGAGACTGCTTCTGGAGGAGGAAAACGCAAGGGCAAGGAGGGCGTCCAGCCTGACGGAAGACACCGTGCCTTTGATCTCCTGCACGTTTGGGGTATAGGAAAAATCCTGAAAGTCCACCTCCGCCGTCTGCACACTGGTACGGCGAATCCGGGTCAGCTCCTCCATGACAAACGCCTTCAGCTTCGCATCTAAAAAGACCAGAGCCTTGGGATCGTCCATCAGGATGTCCCCCATCTTTCCCCGTTCCACCCCCAGGTTCATCAGCGCCCCCAGATAGTCCCGATGGGTCAGCTCGTCCGCGTACTTCGCATGGAGCGGCGAGATCTCAAGCACGGCGATCCGGTCTGAAAACAATTCCCCTTCCGGCGGAATGCCGCCCTCACGTTCCTGTTCTGCACCGTATCTGCAACGCAAAGAAAGAGCATCGTCAGGCAGGAATGCCGCCATCTGACGCTCTGCACCATCATACCCGCCAAAAAGGACATATTCCGTATATAAGGAATTTTTCGGCAGAGCATGCAGAATACTCTGTTCATTCAGATTCAAAAAATCCGTATATGTAATGATTCCCCGATGAAACGCTTGCCTAGACAGTTCCGACAGCCGTTTTGCGAGCAGCTCTTCATCCTTCATCATCAATATCTGCCCCGTACGGTCGGCTGATCCATGGAACTGCTGAGAAGATCCTGCAAATCCCCTGTGATGTCTACGTTTGTCGGAGTCACAAGGAAAATGTAATTCGAGATCTTCTGAAGGTTGCCGCTGATCGCGAATGTAGCCCCGGATATAAAGTCAATGATCCTCTGGGCGATCTCCAGATCCATTCCCTCCAGATTCAGGATCACCGTGCGTCCCGAAAGAAGGGTCTCCGTGATCTCCCGGGAGTCATCCACGGAAATCGGCTTCACCACGCAGACCTCCATCCCGGCGCCCATGCCGCCGCCCCTTCTGGAAGCCGGCTGCCGCATAGGAGTCACATTGCTGGCTGGTGCAGGCACCCTGCTGCTCTCCTGCTGCATATCAAAATCATCATAACTGTCTTTACTGTTCGTCTTTTTATTGAAAAAGGAACGCCTGGGCCTCTCCTCGTATTCATCCTCGTAAAAATCGTCGTCATCATAGAAATCATCATCGTAGTCATCATCATCATTTAATTTCATGATGTCAAGGAATTTATCAAAAATACTCATCTTTACACTCCAATCAATATTATTGCTGCCCTTACTTTCCTAACCAGAGACCGTATAATCCCTGGCACCAAAGATTCCGGTCCCAACCCGAACCATAGTTGCCCCCTCTTCAATCGCAACCTCATAATCATTGGTCATCCCCATTGAAAGTATATTTACGTTAACATTATCAATGTTTTTCCCTGCGATGTCAACAGATAATTTATGTAAATTTTTAAAAATTGGCCTATTTTCTTCGGGATTTTCCACAAAAGGCGCAATTGTCATAAGCCCGCACACCTGTATATGCGGATACCCGGCAATTTTTTCAATAAAGGGGATCGCCTCG
>Ga0137306_103604_pt1 | contig 11321 bp, 9 predicted proteins | sample Inofroosms_March_FD_97187 | JGI IMG/M metagenome (GOLD analysis project Ga0137306, IMG submission 97187) | Mouse cecal microbial communities from Vienna, Austria - N-Acetylneuraminic and N-Acetylglucosamine D2O microcosms_March | ecosystem: Host-associated > Mammals > Digestive system > Large... | reverse complement strand
TGCGTTTCTGCTTCGCTCTATGAAATATCCATGGGCATAATACAAAACAAGGCACGCTGCGCAGACTTTCTATTGTCATGAACGATAGATTGCAGAAACACGCTGCGCAGACTTTCTATTGTCATGAACGATAGATTGCAAAAGCACGCTGCGCAGACTTTCTATTGTCATAAACGATATAGATTGCAAAAGCACGCTGCGCAGACTTTCTATTGTCATAAACGATAGATTGCAGAAACACGCTGCGCAGACTTTCTGCTGTCATCAATAAAAAGGCATGGTACAGAGTATTCACTCTGCCCCATGCCTTTTTTCGTCCATATGAACTTTTCTGTCACATTCATAGATGCTTTTACTTTACGCCCCGTCTAAGGCCCGCTCCGCGTCCGCCTCCACGTCCATAGCCTGCTCCGCACCCGCAGCCTGCACCGCATCCGTTTTCTGTATAATTATCGCAGATTCCATCGCCGTCTGCGTCTACAAAATATCTGCCGCATCCTCTTCCATTTTGTGCAAAATAATCACAGATTCCGTCGCCGTCTGCATCCACATAATTATACTTCACTGTGCGTACTGTCCTTTTTGAAGCTGTTTTTGAAGCTGTGCGAGCTGCCTTTTTTGAGGCTGCCGCTGCCGGCGTTGCCATGCTCATGCATACTGCTGCTGCCATCACCCATACAATGATCTTTCTTTTCATTCTTTTTCCCTCCATAAATACTGTCGTTTTTCAGCTCCCTGGCATGTAAATAATATACAAAATGTATTTGTCATTTACGTGTCATTTTAAGGACAATTTCTAGAAGATTTGCTTTTTAAGATCTGCCGCTGATGACAGCCGTTTCTGGAACGCAGAACACAATCTCTGTACCTTTTTTGTATGTGCTGTTTATATGGATTCCAATGCCATGCCTGTCTGCAATATTTTTAATAATGGCAAGTCCCAGCCCGGAGCCTTTTTCGTATTTCTGCCCTGCATGCTGTTTTGAGCGGAAAAACCGTGTAAAAATATTCTGCAGGTCTGCTGCCGGAATACCGCAGCCTTGATCTTTGATCGAAATGACTGCCGCATCTGTATATTTGTGCGTATTGATCACGATCTGGCTTTTTTCGGGTGAATATTTAATCGCATTATCAAGTGCAGCAATAAACATCTGGCGCAGCCGTCCGTAATCACCCATCAGCTGCCATTCCTCAGTGCCTTTTTCATAAAAAATCTGGATCTCTTTCTCTTTTGCAAGCACCCGCACGGCACGTACGGCATCTCCCAATGCCGACAGAATATTCATCTGTTCTTTTTCAATCGGAAAATCCTTATTCTGCAGGCGCGACAATTCCAGCATGTCATTTACAAGACGCTGCAGTGATATGCTTTCTGCCAGCATCTGGCGCTGGTATTCCACTGCCTTTTCACCTGTCACAACCCCGTCACAGACTGCTTCCAGCGAACTGCGTATTACCGTAACCGGCGTCCTTAGTTCATGGGAAATATTGGATATATAATCCCTCTGCGCCTGCTCTAAGCGTATACTTTCCAGACGGGCTGCCTCCAGCTTTTGTGCCAGCTGATCCATCTCTCCTGCCAGCTCCCCAAGTTCCGTCGGATCATGCACGTTGGTAGACGCCTGATAATTCCCGCCTGCCAGCTCTTTGGCTGTATGCGCAATCTGGCGTATCGGCATGACAAAGCGTCTGGATAACACTATGGAAAGAATACCGGACACTATAAGGGCCAACAATAAGCATCCTCCCAGTATCGAAACTGCCGGAAGAAAACTGCCCTGTTCCAGATCGGACGTATCACGTATAACAACCGCTGCTGCCAGCTGCCCGTCCGCATAAACCGGCATTCCCACGTAAAACAAATCGCCGCCATCTGCCGCTTTTTTACGAAAATGTTCATAACTGCCGCTTGCAAAAATACGTCCGGCAAATTTCTGTACTTCTTCCGTCGGTTCATCAGAGGCTGCACCATGGCGTCCATATGAGAAAGGACTGCCGTCTATATTAATAATATAGGTATCCGCCAATGCAATGTCATCCACAAAACGCAGATATGCTCCCCGCCCCTGTTTCGACCCTCCGATCTCCATAAACTGCTCCAGCTGTCCTGCAATCGTTTCCGCACGTTCTTTCAAATCCCGCTCATGGCTTTTATATGTCTGGTAAAGCAGCGACAAAGAAAATCCTGCAAATGCAGTGGCTGCAAATAATAACAACAGTGAAGCAAAATATCTGAACAGCCTATTCGTGATCTTACTCATGGCATACCTCAAATTTATATCCGACGCCCCGTACCGTGACAATCTCCCAGTCCGGCTGACTGTATTTTTCCAGTTTTGCGCGCAGGCGTTTGATATGGGTATCCACAGTCCTTTCATCCCCATAATAGTCACATCCCCATACGGAATCTAAAATATGTTCTCTTGTAAATACCGTTCCCGCATGTGAAGATAACAGCCATAAAATTTCTGTTTCTTTTTTCGTCAGCGGCACCTGCTGCCCGCCGACCACAGCCTGATATTTATCCAGCGATATGCGCAGATTGCCTTTTACCAGCTGCTCCCTGGCTCCCGTCTCTGCTGCATTTATGCGCCGCAGCACTGCCCGCAGCCTTGCCATCACCTCTGACGGCGAAAATGGCTTTACCACATAATCATCTGCCCCGATATCAAGCCCCATAATGCGCTCAAAGTCCTCTCCGCGCGCAGTAATCATAATAATCGGCACCATGGATCTGCTGCGGATCTGACGGCATACTTCAAAACCGTCCATTTCCGGCATCATTACATCCAACAATATCGCGTCAAATTCCCGCTGTCCAAACTCCTCCAATGCCTTAGTACCGGTCTTTGCAGTATATACATCATAGCCCTCTTTACGTGCATACTGCTTTAACACATCTAAAATCTGCTCATGATCATCTGCAATTAAAATCGTCTTCATAAATCCCCCTGCAGAATACGCATTGCCTGAATGCGCATTACCTAAATACACAGCTTATAGCTGCTGTTGTGCCACCGTAACGTGCACCCTGTCCCCTGGCTGCTTTCCAATCCGTGCGCGTATATCCTTGCGTATGCCGATAATATAGCAGATGCTGCCATCTTCATTTTTAACACCCATGTTCACAATGCTGCCGTCATACGGCTCCCCGTCGAAAGTAACGTGTACCTTTACCCTTCCTTTTCCGAATTCTTCCCTAAGGTCATAGGGAAAGATCACATACGCACCGCCTTTCTGCTCTGCATTATAAATAAGTGATTCATATTCATAGACTTTTTGACTCATATCTGCTGCCTCTCTCCTATTATTAAAATACGTTAAACCGTGTTCTTTTAAATACATTTTTCTGACTGGTATATATTTTATTCTATCATATTTATAATAATAAAATCTTCATGCACAAAAAGCAATAACTTTTGACAGCGTTATTATTTTACATTTCTCTTGACAACCTCTCCGCCTTTTCCGATAATTTAACAAAGGAGGAATCTATGAATTTAAATACACACTATCAAGAATATACCAAGGATCTGGAGCAGAAAGAAACGAAATTAAATCAAGCCAGATCTTTATGCAGCCGGATTTCATTCTGGCGCGGCCTCTCATTCCTTACCGCAGCAGTACTTTTTTTCTGTGCATATGAAAATAATCTGATTCTATGTTATTTTTCTGCTGCCGCAGTTGTTTTTGCTTTTCTAATATTAATACGTTATCATAACCGGCTCAAACAGCAGATCAGCGATCTGACAAATTACTGTCTGGTGCTGAAAGACTACTTAGCACGGTTTGACGACGAATGGAAGTCTTTTACATCAGACGGAAAGCATTATATAAATGATAATTCCCTGCCGGACAGCGGCATTTCAGAGGCAGATTTAGAAGCAGAGGATCTGGACCTTTTTGGAAAGCACTCTCTTTTTCAATATATCTGCACAGCAGGTACTATTTACGGACAGGATCAGCTGGCTGAATGGCTGAGGGGCCCGGATAAGGCGCAAAAAGACATCGCTGAAATAAAAACAAGGCAGCAGGCCGTAGCCGAGCTGTCCTCTTCCAGGCCGGAGTTCACCATGCAGTTTGAGACAGCTGCACGGAGCCTGCGAAGCCTTGGCTATGATGCTGCCCAAAAGATTATGCAGGATTTTTTTAAGGCCCTGTCATTAGATTTAGATACCCATGACCAGAAGCAGTCACATGAACATGCACAGTCAAAATCAGGCAGGCAGGCCAGTACGATTAAGCCTGCTGAATATATCAGCATTATATTTCCTGCCGTTACACTGCTGCTTTTAGCAGCTGCGATACTAAATATTTACCGGGAGGCCGCCGCGCCTTCAGCCATGCTCTTTATGACTATACAGCTGCTTGCGGCTCTGCTGACGTATCATCATCACAACAGCCTGCTCACTCCGGTATATAAAATGAACCGGACAATTGCTCCGTACCGCAGGCTGATGGAGCTGATTGAACAGGCTTCATTTGACAGTCCTTATTTAAAAGCACTCCAAAATGACCTGACCTATGGCAGTCCAGGCACAGACCCTGCCGGTTTCCCCAAAAACACTTCTAATAAGAAATGCCAGAAAAATGATGCATACACTCATACTGCCTCAAATGCTTTTAAGGAATTGGAAAAAATCGCGGACTCCGTAGTCACCAGGCACAATTTATTTGCCCTGATACTATACAACAGCCTGTTTTTATACGATTTTTACTGCGTGCGGCGGTTTTTAACATGGAAACAAAAATATAAACACCTGATACCGGTCTGGCTGACCGCTATCGGCAGGGGCGAAGCGCTGATCAGCCTAGGCGTTATCAGCCGCACAAAAAATACATGCACAATGCCGGATTTATCCGGACAGACACGGCCGCATTTATCCGGCACCGGCATACAGCATCCGCTGATTCATGAATCCGCGGCAGTCGGCAATGATTTTGACCTGCGATGCCAAACGTGCATTATTACCGGTTCCAATATGTCCGGGAAGACCACTTTTATGCGCAGCGTCGGCATGAACCTCATACTGGCCTATGCCGGCGGTTATTGTACGGCTGAGAGTTTTCATGCTTCTTTGATGGAAATATATACTTCCATGCGTACGCAGGATAATGTCAGCGAGGGCATATCTACCTTTTATGCAGAGCTGCTGCGCATAAAAAGAATGATTGACGCAGGACGCCGGCATGTGCCTATGATTTCGCTGATTGATGAGATTTACAAAGGCACCAATTCCAAAGACCGCATATATGCGGCTATGGCAACCGTAAAAACATTGTCACAGCCGACTGCGCTGACTATGATTACTACACACGACCTGGAATTGTGCGATCTGGAATATGATGAACAGATTGAGGCTGAAAATTACCATTTTACAGAATATTACGAACAAAATGAAATACATTTTGACTACAAGATAAGAAAAGGAAGATCTACGACGACAAACGCCCGGTATCTGCTGCGTATGGCAGGAATACTGGATGAAGCGGCAGACCTGTTCTAGAGCGTGTTTGAAAAATCTCCCACAAATTGCGGCACACGTTTAACAGAAAACATTTTTAAGACACGCTCTAGAAATAATAAAAAACTTCAAAACAAAAAGCAGAGAAACTGCAGAATCTATTATGATTTCACAGTTCTCTGCTTTTTTCATAACATAGAACGCCCGCGCTGTGTGCTTTATGCTTATACGGTTTCTATACCTTCTATGTTTTTTTGTTTTGCTTACTGCTGTCTTACTTTATGCTTTACAGTTATGAACAGTTCCTGTATGCAAAATTATTCTGCAATGTCTGCATACATGAAATGCCAGTATCCGAATACAGAATGCCAAGAACCTGTCACCTTGCTGCTCTGCAGCCAGAAGTCATTGTAATAAGCAATCGGGATACATCCCATATCTTCCATCAGAATGTCTTCTGCTTTATGAAGGGCTGCCGAACGTTTCTCTGGATCAGTTGTCTTACGTGCTTCTTTCATTGCTGCATCGTAATCTGCATTGTTGTATTTTCCGTCATTGTTACCATTGGATGAGAATAATACATCTAACATATTAGACGGATCACTGTAATCTCCTACCCAGCCATTACGGGAAGAATCGAAATCACCATTACGACGGAGCGGTGTAAAGCTTGCCCACTCAACGATCTCTACTTGAATATCCATGCCGATGTCTGCCCATGCCTGCTGCAGGTATTCTGCTACTACTTTATGATAAGCGGTATCATTTGTAGAATATTTCAAGGATGGAAGTCCTTCCCCGTTTGGATATCCTGCATCTGCCAGAAGCTGTTTTGCTTCTTCCAGATTTGCTTCATAATCGGAATTATCCATATAAGGCTGACCGCCGTTTGCATTTTCCATAAACTCACTGCCGTCTGTATCAAGCCAGCCTGGTCCAATGAAGTTGCCGGCTGCAGAGTATGTGCCCTGCATTAATGTGTCTGCTACATAATCACGGTCAATAGCCAGACTCATTGCCTTACGTACCTTTGGATCGTTAAACGGCTCACGGTTCAAATTAAGGCTCAGATAGTATGTGCCGATAATCGGGTCTACATAAAAGTCTTCATTTTCACGCAGAGACGGGATTTCCTCTGTAGGAACATCTTTGATCATTAAAATTTCACCCGTCTTGTATGCACTATATGCTGCATTTGCATCTTCGATTAAGTTAAAACGGATACCATCCAGCTTTACTGCATCTTTATTCCAGTAATTTTCGTTCTTTCTCATTAAAAGATAAGAGCTAGGAACCCACTCAGCAATATAGAACGGCCCGTTTGAAATATAAGTCTCTGGCGCTGCAGCCCATTTATCACCGTTTGCTTCGACTGTAGCCTGCTGAACAGGGCTCAATGTAGCGAAAGCAGCCAGCTTGTCAAAGAATGTACATGGAGCGCTGAGCTTTACAACCAATGTCTTATCATCTGTTGCTTCTACCTGCAGTGCATCCAGATCACCTGCTACTGCTTCATCAAAGCCTTCTACCATGCTGAGCACAGTGTCTACATAAGGTGAAGCCACATTTGGATCACATACACGTTTCCAGCTATATACAAAATCATTTGCTGTCAGGTCAGAACCGTCAGACCATTTCAAGCCGTCCCTTAACTGGAAAGTCCATGTCAGTCCGTCGTCACTTGATTCCCATTTCTCTGCCTGTCCCTCGGCAACCTGTCCTTCCTGATCAATTGTCAGCAGGCATTCAAACGCATGAAGCAGCATATTGCCGCCGTCAACCGTACTGTTTAAAGCCGGATCTATTGTCTCTGGATTTGGCCCGATCTGAACGGATAAAATCTTTTCTCCTGAATCAGCAGATGAATCTTTACCTGCATCATCAGAGCCTTTGTCTTCTGAACCTTGATCTGTGGAATTTTTATCCCCCCCGTCTGAGGCATCTGGGCTGCTGCCGCATGCTGCCAGACCAAAAGCCATAGTAACTGCCATTAACAAGGCGATTACTTTCTTTTTCATATTTTTTCCTCCTTTAAAAAATTTATAAAAACATGAACGTGTTTGCAGCGTCCATTATCTTGTTTACCACATTTAACCCAACTTGTCAATATGATGACATGCAGAAAAATGTCCTTTTTCCACTTCGTGCCACTTTGGTGCCTGCTCAGCACATTTTTTCGTGGCATACGGACACCTGGTGCGGAAACGGCATCCTGACGGCGGATTTAACGGGCTGGGCACATCGCCCTCCAGCACAATACGCTTGCTTGCCTTTGCTATATCCGGGTCTGCAATCGGTATGGCGGAAATCAGGCTCTTTGTATACGGGTGCAGCGGGCGCGTAATCAGCTCATAGCTGTCCGCCAGCTCTACCATTCTGCCCAGATACATAACACCGATCCGGTTTGAGATATGCTTTACCGCAGACAGATCGTGTGCAATGAACAAATAGGTCAGCCCCATTTCTTCCTGCAGGTCTTCAAACATATTGATTACCTGTGCCTGTATCGATACGTCAAGAGCGGAAATCGGCTCATCACAGACGATAAATTCCGGCCTTACCGCAAGCGCCCTTGCAATGCCGACACGCTGTCTCTGCCCGCCGGAAAATTCATGCGGATATCGATTGGCATGTTCCGAATTTAAGCCGACACGCCTTAACATTTCAATAATAATCTCGTAGCGCTCTTTGCTGTTTGCCGCCATCTTGTGGACGTCGATGGCTTCACCTACAATATCACCTACCGTCATACGCGGGTCTAGGCTCGCATACGGATCTTGAAATACGATCTGCATTCTTTTACGGTATGGCAGCATATCTACAAAGGTCTTTTTATCTACATCAAATATAACGTTATTATCATATACAAACCTGCCTCCGGTAGGCTCATACAGGCGCAGCAGTGTACGTCCGGTCGTGGTCTTTCCACAGCCTGACTCACCGACCAGCCCTAATGTCTCACCTCTTTGTATCGTAAAGGATACATCATCGACTGCCTGTATATATTTTTTATTTTTACCATAGCCGCCTGCGGGAAAATACTGCTGTAAATGTTCTACCTGTATGAAATTACTCTGCTTCTCACTCATCTGCAGCTCCTTTCTCCATTTCCTCCTTCTGGTTCATCCAGCACTGGGTATAATGGACTTCGCCAAAATTGGAAACCGGCGGCATCTCCCTAAGACAGATCTTCATGCATTCGTCACATCTTGGCGCAAACGGACAGCCCTTTGGCGGATTTAAAAGATCAACCGGCGTACCTTCGATCGGAATCAGCCTCTCATGCTCTTTTGCGTCCAGCCTCGGGATAGAACGGATCAGTCCCTTTGTGTACTGGTGCTTTGGATGATAAAAAATGTCATCTGCAGTACCATATTCAATCACCCTGCCTGCATACATTACCGCAATACGCTCACACATGCTTGCAACAACTCCCAGGTCATGGGTTATCATAATAATCGCCATGCCGAGCTTTGTCTTTAATTCCATCATTAATTCCAGAATCTGCGCCTGTATCGTCACATCCAGTGCCGTAGTCGGCTCGTCCGCAATCAAAAGCTTCGGCTCACATGCCAGTGCAATTGCGATCATGACACGCTGGCGCATACCGCCTGACAACTCATGCGGGTACTGCTTTAAACGCTTATACGGCTCATTAATGCCTACCAGCTCTAACAGCTCTTTGGCACGTTCCCTTGCCTGCGCTTTATTTTTATCGGTATGGAGAAGAATGGACTCCATAATCTGATTGCCTATTGTATAAACAGGATTTAAGCTCGTCATTGGATCTTGGAAAATAATTGAGATCTCATTTCCGCGGATCTTGCGCATTTCCTTTTCAGACATCTGCTCAATATGATGACCGTTAAACTCCAGGCTGCCTCCGACCAGTTTTCCCGGATAGGCTGTCAGCCCCATCAGGCTGTATGCCGTTACCGACTTGCCGGAGCCGCTTTCCCCTACGATGCCTAATACTTCCCCTTCTTTTAGATGAATCGATACATTATTCAATGCCTTTACTTCCCCTGCCGGAGTAAAAAAGGAAAGCCGCTCATCTTTTATATCAACAAGATAATTTGACATATATTCCTCATTTCCGCACAGCACGTATACAAACCCCTATACGCCTCTTACTGTACTGTTTTCCAAATATTTACTAGCATGCTGCTTTTTGCAATATGCTGCATATTCATGCGATTTAACTGCGCCTCCCATAAACAGCCGCATAAGCTGCCAGACAGCATGATCTTCACTCCAAAATTACAGCTGTTTTAATTTTTCAGTTTTGGATCAAATGCATCCCGCAGTCCGTCTCCCAGCAGGTTAAAGCTGAGGATAATTAAGCTGATCAAAACAGCAGGTATAAACAGCAGGTATGGATATGTATTCATACCGTTGATCGCATCGCTCGCCAGACTTCCAAGCGACGGCAGCGGAACGGCGACACCCATTCCTAAAAAGCTCAAAAAGCTCTCTGTAAATATGGAAGAAGGGATCTGCAGCGTAGTTGTAACAATCAGCGTACCTATACAGTTTGTCAGCAGATGCTTTTTAATAATTTTGCCATTGCCGACGCCGAGCGCCCTTGCTGCCGTCACATATTCACTTTCTTTTAACATCAGCACCTGGCTTCTGACCATTCTCGCCATGCCGACCCAGTACAAAAGTGCAAATACAATAAAAATACTGATCAGGTTTTTGCCGACAACGCCGACCCAGGCAAATCCTGGAACATCTTTCAGGCCCTCTAACGGTGCATTCAGTGCAAATGCCAAAAGAACGATCAGCAGGATATCAGGTACCGTATATATAACATCTACGATACGCATCATGACCAGATCCACCCAGCCGCCGAAAAATGCTGCGATCGAACCGTATGCTGATCCTATGATCAAAATAATGCCGGTTGCAATCAATCCTACCAGGAGGGAGATACGGCTCCCCATCATAACACGGATGGCATAATCACGGCCCATTTTATCCGTGCCGAATATATGCGGAAATACCTTTTCCCCGGCATCGATGCGCGCCTGCTCATCTGCCGAATATTCCATCGGTGCCAGATTATTTGCGCCTTTCATCTGATCTTTGTAAGAATACGGATAAAAAGCAGGAACGATAAAGGAAAAAATCATAACAAGTATAATGACTACAATGCTTACCATAGCTACTTTATTTTTCACAAGACGGCGCACTCCGTCTTTCCAAAAGCTCACGCTCTCTCTCATAATAACCTGACTCTGCTTTTCCTCCTCTGTAGCAGGCAGAAAATCGTCAGGATTAAGCTTTAACTGAAAACTTAATGGATTTTGTTTCATCACTGCTTTCTCCTTACTTTAATTTAATTCTTGGATCTACGATCTTGTATACGATATCTACCACTACATTCATGACAATAATCAGTGTCGCAAGGAAAATCGTAGTCCCCATAATCAGCGTATAATCACGGCCGTTGATCGCACGGATAAATTCGCCGCCGAGGCCTGGAATTGTAAAGATTTTTTCAACTACAAAGCTGCCTGTCACCGTATAAGCGAGCATCGGGCCTACATAAGTGATTACCGGAAGTATTGCATTACGCAGTGCATGTTTAAAAAGTATCAGAAAACCGGACACGCCCTTTGCTCTGGCAGTTCGCATATAATCCTGTCCGAGAACATCCAGCATGGAGGAACGCATCAGCCTCATAATATATGCCGTCGGATAAAATGACAGTGCCATAACCGGCATCACATAATGCTGCCATGTCGTCAGCCCCATCGTAGGCAGTATCTGCAGATTGACACCAAATACATACAACAGCAGCGTACAGATTACAAAACTAGGAACTGCTATTCCACATGTAGCAATCACGCT
>Ga0137306_103602_pt1 | contig 11328 bp, 10 predicted proteins | sample Inofroosms_March_FD_97187 | JGI IMG/M metagenome (GOLD analysis project Ga0137306, IMG submission 97187) | Mouse cecal microbial communities from Vienna, Austria - N-Acetylneuraminic and N-Acetylglucosamine D2O microcosms_March | ecosystem: Host-associated > Mammals > Digestive system > Large... | reverse complement strand
TGGCCGCTGATGTTCACCTGCTCGCCGGTGAGGCGGGCGTTCTGCTGGGCCGCGCTGGCGTCCTTCACGTTCCGCTCTGCGTTTTTGGACAAATCATCCAGCGTGGCGTAGAGCTCCTGGACAGCGCTGGCCTGCTCCGTGGCGCCCTGGGCCAGGGACTGGGCGCTGCTGGAGAGCTGCTCGGCATTGCCGGAGACCCGGCGCTCCGCCTGATGGATCTTGGAGAAGGCGGAGGAGATATTGGCGGTAAAGCTGCCGATGGAGTCCTCAATGGAGCGGAAGTCTCCGATGTAGTCAGCGGAGGTGGAGACGTTGAAGTTGCCGTCGGAGAACTCGCCCATAATGCGGGTGATATCCTCCACGTAGCTGTGGATCAGGGCCAGAGAGCTCTCCAGATTCTGGGCCAGATCGCCCAGCTCGTTGTTGGCGGTATAGTGGAGATCCAGCTTCAGGTTGCCATCCCCCAGGGGCTTGCTCTTCTCGGTGATGAGCAGCATGGGCCGGACCACCTGGTGCAGCACGTAGAACACCAGGCTGATGAGGCAGGCCAGGGCCAGGGTCAGGCCGATGATGGAGGTGGCGTGCATAATGGTCAGGGTCTGCTGCATCTCGGCGCTGGTGCCGGCGCTGATCTCGCCACCCCGGCTCACCACCTGATCCAGCAGGCCCACCAGGGTGGACAGGTTGGAGAGGATGGTATCCTGATAGAAGCGCTGGCCGGAGGCGGCGTCCATAGCCAGCGCCTGGGAGGCGGACTCGTGGAGCTGCTTGTGGAGGGGTTCAATCTGGGAGCGCAGGGAGCTGACGGTTCTGTCGCCCATCGCGTCCTCGCTGTAGAGCCACTGGCCCAGGGCACAGGCAGTGGGGTCCATGCTGCCGGTGAATTCCGCGCCGGCGTAGAGGGCGTTGCTGAGGTTGGAGGACCACTTGTAGTGGGCCACCTCGGCCTTCATGGCCCGATCCAGCAGATCGGCGGCCTGCTGGGCGGTATCCTGCGCATTTTGAATACGCAAAATGTTGATGGTCATCATGACGCTGAAGAGAAGTACGGAGAGCAGTGCCGCCGCCACGCGGTAGCCCACCATTTTGTTGATGCCTTTTCGCATAGTCGTAACCTCACTCTTTCATGTTTTTGTTTGAGGGGTGGCGCGGCAGGGACGGGATACTCCTCCAGATCCAGGGAGCGCGAGAAGGGGCCCCCGCGCTCCCCGGACCGCCGCATCTCTCTATTCAATCGCGTTCTTTGACAGTATACCACACTCCCCGGGTGGTTTTCAATAGTTTCCTTCACAATATAGAGAAATCCATTTAAGGGGTTGGCTGGACGGTTCGGTGGCCGCCGGATTGAGCTGACGGCGGCCCTGGGCCGTCATTCGGCACAGCCGAACAACCGGCCCGGCAGCCTGACGGCCGCCCTGGTAACATCTGCACTTTTTTGGCAAAAATGCAAAAATAATCCTGTACAAGCGGGAGCGAAACTGGTATAATACAACCATCCCCCACAGAAGGATTGAAAGGAGCGATTTTATGAAGTTCACATTTACCTGCAAAAAGGTGTCCCTCAACGACTCCATCAAGGACTATGCGGAGAAGAAGATCTCCAAGCTGGACCGCTACTTCCGGGAGGACGCCGACGCACTTGTGACCTTCTCTGTGGAGAAGGGCCACCGCTGTGTGGTGGAGATCACCATCGTCAGCGGGAGCACCCTGTTCCGCGCCCAGGAGGAGTCCAGGGACGGAGACATGCGGGGGGCCATCGACGCGGCCTGCTCCACCATTGACCGCCAGATCCGCAAGAACAAGACCCGCCTGTCCAAGCGCCTGCGCCAGGAGGCGCTCACCCCCAGCGTGCCCGCCGAGTTCGACGTGAACGAGGAGACGGAGTTCCAGGTGGTGCGCACCAAGCGCATTGCCGTAAAGCCCATGAGCGTGGACGAGGCCATTCTCCAGATGAACCTGCTGGATCACGACTTCTTTGTGTTCCGCAATACCGAGGACGTTGTCAGCATCGTCTACCGCCGCAAGAACGGCGGCTACGGCCTGCTGGAGACCGACGGAATCCGGGACTGATCCCACGCCTCGCCCCCTTTTCCTCCTGGGACGGCGGCCGGCCGTCCTCTTTCGACAAAGGTTCTCTAAAACCGGCAAAACCTCCTATTTACAAATGAGGAGAAGGGTTGTATTATAGTGATCGGAAGCTTTCCAATATCCCACCCGCCTGGGCCGCTGTCTCTGACAGCGGCTCCTTTTTATGCCCCGGGCCCTCCGCTCACAGGCTGACGGCGTACCGGGCAGGATTTCGTTCATCGTAAAAGACGGCAAGGTTCTCGCCTCTGACGGGGCATCTCAGAAAATACCGTACATACCGGCTCCCCTGGTAGGTGACGCCGCCGGCGCTGTAGGTGAAATAGATGATGTGGGGAAATTTCGCGCCGTCCAGGGAACCCATACGGACGTGCTTCGTGTTCACCTTGATCCACCAGCAGGTTTTCACCCTCGTCACCGTACCCGCGGTCTCCCGCCCCTGGGAGATGATTTTTCGGTCCTCCAGACCCAATGTATGCAAAATGCCCATGCCGCAGCCTCCTCTTTCCGTCCTGATGTGCCCACGCGCCTGCGCCGAATGTCTGCCGTCTCTATCATACCACAGGCGTTCGCCGGGGGCAAGGGCGGCCCGCCCTTGGGCCCAACCCCGGCCTTGCATTTTCCGCGCTTTTACAGTACAATGGGGAGGATATCCAAACTACGAGAAAGGCGAGGTCAACGAAAGGATGAATCAAAAGGAACTGGGGGAGCTGCGCCGCCGTTTCCAGCCGGACAGGAGCGCCGTGAGCCGCATCTACGGCTGTTATGTCAACACACAGCGGGAGGTCATCTCCTACCTGGACGAGTCCCTGGGCCGGATGCCCCTGGAGGAGTCGGAGAAGTACCTGGGCCTGCTGAAAAAGTCCCTGTCCGGGGCTCTGGGCAAAAATCTCATCGACGTGGTGTTCACCACCGAGCAGGTGATGGACAGCGACGAGTACCGGCTCCTGTCGGCCCTGCGGGAGTCGGAGCTGAAAAACGGCGAGATCCGCCAGGAGTTCTACCAGCGGGTCATCGAGAGTCTGGACATGGGGGAGAGCAACTACCTGATCCTCATGGCCTATGACGCCTACGACGTGCCCCGCCGGGGCGGGGACGGCCAGCCGGGGGATTCGGAGAACGTGTACCGCTGCATCCTCTGCTGCGTGTGTCCTGTGAAGGACGGCAAGCCGGAGCTGGGCTACTTCCCCGGGGAGAACGAGTTCCACAACTGCGTGGCCGGGCAGATCGTGTCGGCGCCGGAGCTGGGCTTCCTGTATCCGGCCTTTGATGACCGGACGGCCAATCTGTACAACGCCCTCTTCTACACCCGAAAGGCGGACCAGCTCCACCAGGAGTTCATTGACGCCATTTTCCGCACAGAGGCCCCCATGTCCGCTGCCGAGCAGCGGGAGGCCTTTGAGACCGCCCTTCAGGAGGGACTGGAGGAGGCGTGCAGCATGGCCGTTGTCCAGTCGGTCCACGAGCAGCTGCGGGAGCGGCTGGAGGAGCACAGGGACAGCAAGGACCCGGAGCCCCTGTCCCTCACCGCCGGAGAGGTGGGGGGCATTCTGCGCCAGTGCGGCGTGGAGGAGGCGCGGGTGGAGGCCTTCCAGTCCCAGTGCGCCCAGCGGTTCGGGGAGAGCGCGGCCCTGAACCCGGCCAACCTCATCGACAGCAAGCGCTTTGAGGTGAAGACCGGGGAGGTCACCGTGTCCGTGGACCCGGCGTGCAGCTACCTGGTGGAGACCCGGGAGATCGACGGCCGGCGCTACCTCCTCATCCCCGTGGGGGAGGACGTGGTGGTCAACGGCCTGCCCGTGACCGCCGGCGGGGCGGAGGCGGCCGGCGTGCAGCCGTAAAAGAACGTCCTACCTCCGCCCGAACAGCTCCGGCAGAATGTCCTCCACCTCGGGGTACATCAGCAGTCCTGTAGCGATGCCCAGCTCCCGGCCCAGCTGCATCTTCCGGCGGAGGGTGCCCGCGTCGTCAAAGAGGACAAAGCGGCTCTCCCCCTCCTGGGTGGAGGTGAAATACTTCGCGCACAAGTCGCCGGAGTAAAAGACCGAGGGCTGCCGCTGGGCCATCATCTCCTCCAGCTCCTCCCCGGACAGGGCCTTCCCCTCCCCGGAGGGACAGGGCAGGGGGAAGCTCATCCGCAGCCGCTGGAGATCCAGCGCCAGGCGCTTTTGTCCAAAGGCCTGCCCGGCCTCCTCCAGCCGCTGGCGGAGGGAGCCGCCGGAGAGGGCCGTGCAGACGAGCACCTGGGCGGAGGCGACCCGCCGGCCGTACTCCTCCGGGACAAACAGCTGCTTCCGGTTCCGGGCCAGCACCCGGCCCAGGGCCTCCAGGAAGGAGACCCGGTCCGGGCTGGGCGGCTGCTCGAAGTCCGCCGCCACTCCGCAGTAGTTCCGGTTGCCGCACTCCCGCCACACCTCCCGGCACAGCTGGGCCGTGTCCCGGACAGCGTCCCAGTCCCGGTCCCCCAGCACCATCAGGCCGCCGAAGGTCCTGGCCAGCAGGGCCTGACGGGTGAGATGGCCCTCCCGGCCCACCTGGTAGGCCACGTGGGCCAGCCTGTCGGTGTACTGGCTGGCCGTGCGCTGCTTGTCGGGTGTGACGGCTAAAAAAATCTGCAAGGTCGGTCCCCCCTTGTATAACGAAAAATTATGTGCTATACTTCAGTCATATTATGCGGTCAAGGAGGGCGCTATGCCTGTCTCTCTCGTCCCGGACCGGGTCCTCCGGCATTATACCGACGTGACGCCCCGGCTGCTGGGGGAGCTGGGGGTGAAGCTGCTGCTGTGTGATTTGGACTACACCCTGGCGCCCCGGTCCGTGTCCGCTCCGGACGGCGCGCTGCGCGCCTGGCTGGACCGGTGCCGGGAGGCGGGGGTCACGGTGGCCATTCTCTCCAACAACCGCTCCCCCCGCCGTGTGGAGGCCTTCTGCGGCGCACTGGGCATCTGGTACGTGGGCCACGCGGGCAAGCCGTCTGTCAAGGGCTTCCGCCGGGCCATGGACCAGGCCGGCGCAGGGCCGGAGGAGACGGCTATGCTGGGCGACAAGCTCCTCACCGACGTGCTGGGGGCCAGGCGCAGCGGCGTAAAGGCACTGATGGTGGAACCTCTGGGGGGACCGGCGGGGACCTGGAACCGGGTGCTCCACGCCCTGCAGGAGCCCTTCAAACAGATCGCAAAAAGGAGAAATGAGGAAAAATGAGCAGATTTCAGAAGATTGCCGCCAAGCTGGCGGACCACAGCCTGGACGCCATGATGGTCACCAGCGCGCCCAACCGCTTCTATGCCACCCAGTTCCGCTCCAGCGCCGGCATGGCCATCGTCACCAGGAGCGAGAGCTACTTCTTCACCGACAGCCGCTACATTGAGGCCGCCGGCAAGGCCGTCACCGGCGCGGTCATCCGCCGGAACTCCGCCGATGTATCCATGGTGGATCTGGCCAACGAGGTTCTGGAAAAGCATAATATCCAGCGCCTGGGCTTTGAGGAGCAGTACGCCACGGTCGGGGAGTACAACACCTGGAAGGAGAAGCTCAAGTGCAAGGAGCTGGTCCCCGCCACCCAGCTGCTCACCGATCTGCGGGCAGTGAAGGACGAGGAGGAGATCAAGACCCTCATCGCCGCCCAGCGCATCGCGGAGAAGGCCCTCCAGGAGGTGCTGGAGTTCATCAAGCCCGGCCGCACGGAGAAGGAGATCTCCGCCTTCCTCCAGTACCGGATGCTCTGCAACGGGGCGGACCGCATGTCCTTTGAGCCCATCGTGGTCAGCGGCCTCAACAGCAGCATGCCCCACGGCGTTCCCTCCCATAAGAAGGTGGAGGAGGGCGACTTCCTCACCATGGACTTTGGCTGCATGCTGGACGGCTACTGCTCCGACATGACCCGCACTGTCGCCATCGGCCATGTCACCGAGGAGATGGACAAGGTCTACCACACCGTCCTGGCCGCCCAGGCCGCCGGCGCGGCGGCCGCCAAGGCCGGGGTGAAGGGCATGGACATCCACGCCGCCGCCGCCAAGGTCATCTCCGACGCGGGCTACGGCGAGTACTTCGGCCACGGCTTTGGCCACGGCCTGGGCATCGAGGTCCACGAGAACCCCGGCGCGGGCCAGAAGGCCTCCGTGCCCCTGCCGGTGAATGCCGTCATCTCCGCCGAGCCGGGCATCTACATCCCCGGGAAGTTCGGCGTGCGCATTGAGGACGTGCTGATTATTCAGGAGAACGGCTGCAAGGACATCATGGAGGCGCCCAAGGAGCTGCTGGTGCTGAAATAATTGGACTGCATATTTTAATTGTATCAGCGAGGGTCCCGGACAAAGTCCGGGACCCTCGCTCGTTACGGGGAAAATATGTGCGTCAGAAGCTGGTCTGGCCCTGCCAGCTCTGGGCGGCGGCGCAGTAGGGGACGCCCTTGACGTTGTGGAACTGGACGAATTTCAGGGAGTACAGGTCCCCGGAGATGTAGCGCTCGTAGTCCGGCTGGTAGAGCACAATGTAGTCGCTGCCCACGGTGTGGAGGATCCCCTGCCAGGTCACCGCCTGCTGTGTGCCCACCATGAAGGTGGCCACCACGAAGTAGCCCACGTTCCGGTTCAGCAGGCTCCGCAGGGACGCCTGATAGGCCTCGCCGGCATCGGCGGGCATGTGGGTGCCCTCCATGTCCACGGGGTTCTTCATCCGCTGGCTCTGGGCGGCGGCGCTGGATATCCCGCCCAGCTCCCCGGTGCCGTTGAGGCCCGTGATGGTCACGGTCCCGGCCTCCGCCGCCGTGGCGGCGGGCGCTGCCGGCGCCTGGATCTCCGCCGGACTGATTGTCCCGGCGGCGGACTGCCCGGCGTAGCCCAGGGTTGGGTCTCCGTAGATCCAGCTGCTGTTGATGGCGCTTGCCATCTCCGGCGGCATACGCGCGCCGGTCTCGTCCGGAGCGGCCATGGGGCTGCGGAGCTCTCCGCCGGTCATCCTCTGCATACTCTGGTCATTGTTTGGCATCTCCATACACTCCTCCTTGATGGTCTCTCAGGTGCTGTAGTAGGCGTTTGTCGGGTTATAAAAGCAGTGATCCCCAATGCGGGTCTGCCAGTACCCCACGTTGGAGGGGAACCTGCTGCGGCAGTCGGGGCTGAAGGGGTTGTAGAACCAGAGGGACTCCGCCACATCCGGCAGCCTGTTGCCGGCGATGGCCCAGTCAGCGATCTCATAGTGGATCGCCTCGGGGCGCATATTATAGATGTTCTGGGGGTTGTAGGCGCCCCCCTCGGTCTCGCTGGCACAGACAAACTGATAGGGCTGAAAGATGATGTTGCGGACGCTCCCCTGGCCCACCCGGGCGTACTCCCCGCCCCGGGCGTGAACCCGATTCATCACCACGCCCGCCACAGCCTTCATCCCGTTGGTTCCCTCCCCGCCAGCCTCGCACTGGATCAGGCGCGCCAGCAGCTCCCGGTCAGAAAAAGCCATAAGTCATCACACTCCTGGTCACGACCATCCTATGCAGCCGGAGCAGGGCAGGTGCATTCCTGTCATATCCCTCCCCGCGGGCGCATAGGCTGTAGCGTCAGCCGGTTGGGGACGAGGATTCCGAAACCGGACTACCAATGAGGTGAACGTACATATGGAGGAAACACGCAACTTTGTCCAGCTGCGGGGGACGGCGGCCGGCGAGCCCCAGCTCTCCCACGAAAACCACGGCCAGCGGTTCTGCCGCTTCCCCCTCTCCGTCCAGCGGCTGTCCGGCCAGACGGACCTGCTCCACGTCATCGCCACCGCCCGGCAGCTGGAGCCGCTGCTGCCCCTTGAGGGACGGCGGCTGGCGGTGGAGGGGCAGCTGCGCTCCTTTAACAACAAGAGCGGCCATGGAAACCGGCTGGTCATCTCCGTCTTCGCCCAGTCCCTGTGCGGCGCGGAGGCGGAGGATCTCAACAGCATCCAGCTCCGCGGGGTGATCTGCAAGCCCCCGGTTCTGCGCCGCACGCCCCTGGGCCGGTGCATTTCCGACATGATGCTGGCGGTAAACCGCCGGTACGGCCGGGCGGACTACCTCCCCTGCATTGCCTGGGGCCAGGTGGCCATGATTACGGGACACATGGAGGTGGGGGAGACGCTGTGCCTGGAGGGCCGGGTTCAGAGCCGGGTTTACACCAAGGTGGTGGAGGGCTGCCCCCAGGAGCGCACCGCCTACGAGGTCAGCGTCATGCACCTGATCGAGGAGGACGACATCCTCTGAGAAAACGGCATACGGGAGGAGCAGAGGGCCCCGGACTTTGTCCGGGGCCCTCTGCTGTCCGAAAAACACAAAAGGGTCTTGACAGCTCCGCACTACTGTGGTAGTATAAAGCCATAGAAACTACCGCAGTAGTGTGAAAGGAGCGCTGATCGTGGACAACAAGCTGTTTGATTCGGAATTAAAGGTGATGGGGGTGCTGTGGCGGGAGGGGGAGGCCACGGCCAAGCACATCTCCGATGTGCTGGCGGAGGAGGTGGGGTGGAACATGAACACCACCTACACCCTCATCAAGCGGTGCATCAAGAAGGGGGCCATTGAGCGGCTGGAGCCCAGCTTCCGGTGCCGTCCCCTGGTTGCCAAGGAGGAGGTCCAGGCCGCGGAGACGGACGAGCTGGTGGTCAAGCTCTTCGACGGCAGCGCGGACAAGCTGTTTGCCTCCCTGCTGGGGCGGAAAAAGCTGTCGGCGGAGCAGATTGTCCGGCTGAAGGAGATCGTGGGGGAGCTGGAATAATATGAATACAATCAGTATATTAGAGTTAAGTCTGTCCGGCGGGTTGTTGATTCTGGCGGTCATCCTCCTCCGGGCCCTGGCTCTGGACCGGCTGCCCAAGGGGACGTTTCTGGCCCTGTGGCTGGTGGCGGCAATCCGGCTGCTGGTTCCGGTGTCCATCCCCTCACCGCTGAGCGTCTACTCCCTGGTCCGGCGGGCGCCGGAGATGCCGGCCGCGATGGCGCCGGCGGCGGGGCCGGCTGTCGCTGTCCTCCCGGTCCTGACCGGCACAGAGACAGAGGCGGTCCCCGGCGCGCCCGCAGTCCCCCTCTGGGAGATGGTCTGGCTGGCGGGGGCGCTGGTATGCGGGGGCTTCTTCCTCCTCTCCTACCTCCGCTGCCGCCGGGAGTACCGGACCGCTTTGCCGGTGGGGGAGGAGCTGCGGGAGCGCTGCCGGGACCGGCTGGGGCGGAGGATCGCCCTGCGCCAGTCGGACCGGGTGGCCGCGCCCCTGACCTACGGCCTGCTCCATCCGGTGATCCTGCTGCCCAGGGACTTCGATCCCTCCGACGGGGAGCGGCTGGACTATGTGCTGGAGCACGAGCTGGTCCACATCCGGCGGCTGGACGGCCTCACCAAGCTTGTTCTGGCGGCGGCGGCCTGCGTCCACTGGTTCAACCCCCTGGCCTGGGCCATGCTGGTCCTGGCCAACCGGGATATCGAGCTGCGCTGCGACGAGGCGGTGGTGGCCCGGTTCGGGCGGGACAAGCGGTCCGCCTACGCCATGACCCTTATCGCCATGGAGGCGCAAAAGAGCGGGCTGGGCCCCTTTGCCAGCGCCTTCAGCAAAAGTGCCATTGAAGAAAGGATTCGTGCGATTATGAAGATGAAGAAACGGTCCCTGGCCGCCATTATGGCGGCGGTTGTACTGGTGTGCTGCGTCAGCGTGGCCTTTGCCACCTCGGCGGCGGAGCGAAAGCCCATGCCCCGGGTGGCCGACGGCAGCTTCACCGGAGAGGAACTGGAGGAGCTGTCCGCCCTGTGGCTGGACGGCTGGGAGGACATGACCGTGGCGGCCTACCAGGAGGCCCTGTGGAAACAGAAGGACACGCCGGAGCACTACGCCCTCATAGAACGCTATGGGAAGAACCATGTCAGCGTGGGCTATTTCAACGATCCCCAGGCCACGGAGGAGGCCAACGCCTTCCACACCTATTTCCAGAAGGTCTTTGAGCCCCTCACCGGGGACGGCTGGCAGGAGCGGTTCTTCGCCGGCATCGTGACCGCCGGCGATGAGGACCGCCGGCTGGTGAGCCTGGAGTACAGCTATACCCTGGGCGTTCTGGACCGGAACCAGCTGACCGCCGGGGCGTACTGGCAGGCCCACCGGGACATAGAGGCAGGGGTTCAGGCCATGGCGGAGGACTACGCCGCCCAGGGACTCGCCCCGGAGGAGGGACTGAGGCTCCACGAGGCCGCCTTCTCCCGGCTCTCCCGGGAGCTCACCACCAGCGCCCTCTCCGTGACCGTGGAGGGCGGGATGCTGGTCCAGTCCTTTGGGAAGTCCTCCGACGGGGTCCATCCCTTTGAGAGCGAGGACGAGGAGCTGCACCGGCAGTCCTCCCAGCAGACAGCCCGGGAGTGGGACCGGCTCCTGGCCCCCTACGCGCCCTTCGGCCTCTCCTATGTCTTTGACGATCCGGACCTGGACGGGAACGGGCTGACCATGACCTACCAGGGCCGGGAGGTCCGGGGCATCATGGACCCCCAGGTGGGGTGGATCACCGAGCACACCGGCCTCAGCGCCTACGGGGAGGAGGCGGTGGAGCTGTACGCGGTGTACGCGGACGGCGCGCTCACCGGCCTGCGGCTGGCCACGCCGGAGGAGCAGGCGGCCCTTGACCAGAGCCGCAGGCAGTCCCCTCTGGGCATAGGCGGCCTCCCGGACCAGGAGGCGCGGGAGTTCCCCCAGGCCGCCCGGGAGGACTATGACAGCCTTCTCACCCTGCGCACGGAGGGCTATGAGGACCTCAGCCTGGAGGTCTTCAACCAGCGGCTGCTGGACTGGGCCAACGAGCACAGCGACGCCTGGGACCGGATTAACTGCGATGTGATCTGGAACGACTACGGCGTCCGGCTGACGGAGGAGGAGCGGTCCTTCGCGGCTCTGACCTGCCTCCTGTCCGGTACGGAGAACGGCCAGATGGTCCGCGCTCTCCACACCGGCCAGCCGGAGGAGGACCCGGGCTTTGCCGCCAATCTGCCGGAAATCCTCCGGGAGGAGAACGGCGGCGCTCTGGTCTGGTGCGATCTGTACTACGACGTCTCCTACCACATCCCGGACAGGGCCGGGGCCACCGTGGGGGAGCGGGACAGGTGCGCCGCCGGGATGCAGATGGACATCGCGGAATTCTGGGAGAGCACGGACCTGGACGCGCTTCTGACTATGACCGAGGAGGACGTGGCGGCCCTGTTCAACCAGTGGGGGGCGGAAAACAGCACGGACAACGTCCGCTTCAACCCTGTCACCGCA
>Ga0137306_103595_pt1 | contig 11341 bp, 10 predicted proteins | sample Inofroosms_March_FD_97187 | JGI IMG/M metagenome (GOLD analysis project Ga0137306, IMG submission 97187) | Mouse cecal microbial communities from Vienna, Austria - N-Acetylneuraminic and N-Acetylglucosamine D2O microcosms_March | ecosystem: Host-associated > Mammals > Digestive system > Large... | reverse complement strand
GGACCGGGGGGAGCAGGCCCGGCGGGTGTTCGACGCCCTGCGGTCCTTCGACGGCACACCCGTGACCGCCATCTTCGCCCAGTGCCCCGGAGAGGAGGGGCTGGGCCTGGCGGTGGCCAACCGGCTGAAAAAGGCGGCCGGGTTCCAGATCGTGGCGGCGGAGGAGGGAGAGCCTTGATCGTCATCGGCCTTACCGGCCCCACCGGCGCGGGCAAGACCACTGCCCTGGAGGCGCTGGCGGGGCTGGGCTTTGAGATCGTGGACTGCGACAGGCTGTACTACCAGCTCCTGGCCCGGGACGGCGGTCTGCGAAACGCCCTGGAGGCTGCCTTCGGCCCCGTGTTCCTGCCGGATGGAAATCTGGACCGGCGGCGGCTGGCGGCCCGGGTCTTTGGGGACCAGGAGGAGCTGGCACGGCTCAACGCCCTGGTCTATCCCGCCATGTCCGCTGCTGTGGAACAAAAAATTCGAAATTGTTCACAAAAAAGACTTGCTATTGATGCGGTGAATCTGGTAGAATCCGGAATGGGGGAACTGTGCAGCGCAACGGTGGCTGTCACAGCGCCCCCGGCGGTCCGTCTGCGGCGGATTATGGTCCGGGACGGCCTCAGCGAGGAGCAGGCCCGGGCCCGGATTGCGGCCCAGAAGGCGGACGCGTGGTATCGGGAGCACTGCACTCTCCTGCTGGAGAACGAGGCGGAGGACACGGAGCGCTTCGCCCGGCTGGCGGGAGAATTTTTCCAGGTGCTTATACTATTATTCAATGGAGGAGAAGGCAAAATGGACATGAAAGAGTGGAAGGAAAAGCTGATGCCGGAGCGGAAGAACGGCTATGACCGTCTGCCCGCCGGGGAGCGGGAGGCCGTGAACGCCTACTGCCAGGACTACAAGGCCTATCTGGACGCCGGCAAGACCGAGCGGGAGTGCGTCCAGGAGGGGATCCGGCTGGCCGAGGCCAAGGGCTTCCGGGCCTACCAGCGGGGCATGAGCCTCCAGGCGGGAGACAAGGTGTACGTGAACAACCGGGGCAAGATGCTGATGCTGGCTGTCATCGGCAAGGAGAGCCTGGCCCAGGGCGTCCACATCGCCGCCGCCCACGTGGACAGCCCCCGGCTGGACCTGAAGCCCACTCCCCTCTATGAGGAGAACGAGCTGGCCTACCTGAAGACCCACTACTACGGCGGCATCCGCAAGTACCAGTGGGTGACCATCCCCCTGGCCATCCACGGCGTGGTGGCCCTCAAGGACGGCAAGGTGATCCCCGTGGTCCTGGGCGAGGGGGACGAGCCCAAGCTGTTCATCAGCGACCTGCTGCCCCATTTGGGCGCGGAGCAGAACAAAAAGGCCCTCAGCGAGGCCTTTGCCGGCGAGCAGCTGAACCTGCTGGTGGGCAGCGAGCCCATGGAGGGCGAGGGCAAGGACCGGGTCAAGCTGGCGGTGATGAAGCGTCTGTATGAGAAGTACGGCTTTGTGGAGGCGGACTTCATCTCTGCGGAGCTGGAGGTGGTCCCGGCGGCCAACGCCGCGGACGCGGGCCTGGACGGCAGCATGATCGCCTCCTACGGCCACGACGACCGGGTGTGCGGCTACGCGGCCCTGCGGGCCCTGCTGGATCTGGACGGCGCGCCGGCCAAGACCGCCGTGTGCATACTGGCGGACAAGGAGGAGGTTGGCTCCGCAGGCGTGGCCGGCATGGCCACCGCCGCCTTTGACACCTTCATGGAGGATCTGTGCGAGGGTCAGGGCGTGCCGGTGCGGGTCTGCATGGAGAAGAGCATGTGCCTGTCCGCCGACGTGACGGCGGCCTTTGACCCCAACTTCCCGGATGTGTACGAGAAGAACAACTCCGCCTTCCTCAACTACGGCATCGGCCTGAGCAAGTATACCGGCAGCCGGGGCAAGAGCGGGTCCAACGACGCCTCCGCGGAGCTGGTGGCCCGGGTGCGCCGGATTCTGGACGACAAGGGCGTATTCTGGCAGATGGCGGAGCTGGGCAAGGTGGACGCCGGCGGCGGCGGCACTGTGGCCAAGTTCATGGGCGACAGGAACATTGACACCCTGGACGCGGGCGTGCCTGTGCTGGCTATGCACGCGCCCTGCGAGGTGGTGGCAAAGCTGGACTGCTACATGACCTACAAGGCCTGCAAGGCCATCTATGAGAGCGCGGACTGATCGGAGAAATGAAAAACGCGGGGCGGCGCCAGACGGCGCCGCCCTGTGCATATTGCTTGCGGCAGAAAAAGACCATGTCCGATAGAGCTCGGACATGGTCTCTTTTGCATCAATAGTATCTCTTGTTACGGTTCTTGCGAGCGGCCTCAGACTTCTTGCGGCGCTTGACACTGGGGCTCTCATAATGCTCTCTGCGGCGGACCTCCGCCAGAACGCCGGCCTTGGCACAGCTGCGCTTGAAACGCTTGAGCGCGCTGTCCAGAGATTCATTTTCCTTTACATGGACTTCAGACATCTATTTTCCCTCCCTCCGATACACCCGGCTCTATCCTGGATGCTCTTTCGGGCCATTTTCGTGGCTTAACGAAGTAGATTATACCCAATTTTTCGCCGCTTGTCAAGGAAAATTTTAAGGGAGGGAGCGCCGGCAAACCGGGGCCATTTCTGCTCACGCCTTCTCCACCCGAATTTGCTCCAAAAGGGCCAGGGTATTCTCCCGGGTGCCCAGCCAGTCGTCGAAGGCGGTGGCACAGCCGGCGGCAACGCCCATCTGGAGGGCCCGGCCGAAATCCCCCGACTGGCGCAGGCCGGTCAGGAAGCCGGCCACCAGGGAATCTCCCGCGCCTACCGTGTTGCGCACCTGGCCGATACAGGCGTTGGCGAAGTAGAGCTCCTGCTCCTCCGTGAGCAGAAAGGCCCCCTGCCGCCCCATGGAGACCAGCACGTTCCGGGCCCCCTCGTGCTGGAGCTGACGCGCCAGCTCAACCCCCTCGGTCTCGTCCAAGTCCTCTACGCCGAACAGGGCTCCCAGCTCCATCAGATTGGGTTTGACCAGGAAGGGACGGCACCCCAGACACTGCCACAGCGACTCCCCGGTGCAGTCCAGGACCGTCATGCAGCCGGTAGCCACCACCTGCTGGAGGATGGATACATAGAAGGGGATGCTCTGGGCCCAGCCGGAGAGCACTACGGCATCCCCTGACCCCACCTCACGGAGGAGCTCCAGGAGCTTGGCCATATCCGCCTCCCCCAGATCCGGGCCCCGGCCATTGACCGCCGTTTCTACTGCGCCCCGGAACTTGACATTGATGCGGCTCTGTCCTCCGCCGCTGAGCTCCAGCAGCGTGTGAGAACAGCCCAGGTCGTCCAGCAGGTCACGGATGGTCTGACCAATGCGCCCGGCGGCGAACCCCAGCACCATGGTCTCCTGCCCCAGCCGCTGCAGGGAGATGGATACATTGATGCCTTTTCCGCCGGGATAGATGACCTCGCTTCTTGTACGGTTGACCTGCCCCGGAATCAGCTCCGTTTCCACGGTGTAATCCAACGATGGATTGGTAGTAATGGTATAGATCATAAAACACACCTCCCTCCAAGAATAGCCCTAGAATATCACAAAGCGCCAAATATTGCAAGGCTGGGCGGCAATCAAGGGGCATCCGAGCGCGCAAGTTCATGGAAGTCAGAAAAAGAGCAGGGGAGTGTGAAGGCCTGAATGACAGGGAGGAGCCGTGGGCACAGGGGCGCTGAAAACACTACCGGGCCAGGATCTCGGAGATCATGGTATCCACCAGGATCATGCTGCGGGGCATGTGGAAGGGTCCCTTGAAGGTGCTGCCCTTGGTGGAGGGCTGTGTGGGCAGGCCGTCCCGGCGGAGATAGCCGTACCACTCGCCGTACTCCGGGTCCGCGAAGTGGGCCTTGCAGTAGTCCATGGTCTTATAGAACCAGTCCAGATACTTCTCCTCCCCGGTGTCCCGGTAGAGCATCATGGAGGCGATGAGGATCTCGTTGTGGGGCCACCACAGCTTCATGTCGTGCTCATAGGCCTCCGGCGGCTTGCCCAGGGCGTCGATGAAGTAGAGCAGTCCGCCGTACTCCTTGTCCCAGCCGGCCTCAATGGCCCAATCGAACATCTGGGCCGCCCGCTCCACCAGCTCCTTGTCCCCGGTCCGCTTGGCGTGCTCCAGCAGGAACCAGACGCCCTCAATGTCGTGGCCCGGGTTCACCGTGCGGCCCTCGGTGTAGAAGAGCCGGGGCTCCCCGTCCTCAGCCACGTTCTCCAGCACGCATTTGAGCTCCGGCTTCACGTGGTAGCGGAAGATGTCCTCCACGCACTGCCGCGCCCGCTCCTCATAGAGCGCCTGGCGCTCGGGGTCCGTGCGCAGCAGGATGCCTGTGACGTTGAGAATAATCATGGGGATGCCGAAGGCACGGCCCGTGCGGGTCTCGGGGATGGTCTTGGGGCCCATGCCCACCGGGTCGGCCTTGCCCTGGCTCAGATCCCAGTAGAGGTCATAGCACTGCCGCGCCCGCTCCAGCCGCTTCTGCTCCCCGGTTACCCCGTAGTACTCCGCGTTGGCCGCGGCGCAGAAGGCCTCGGAGAAGTAGTAGCGCCGCTGGCGCAGGGGCCTGCCCTCCGCCGTGACGGTGAAGTACATCCGGTCTCCGGCGGCATGGTTGAAGCAGTGGGCCTCCATGAAGTCCAGGCAGCTGCGGCTGGCCTCCAGCCACTCCGGCCTTGTGCCGTAGGTACGGCATAGGAAAGCGTAGATCCAGCCGCACCGGCCCTGCATCCACACGCTCTTGTCTGTGGAGTAGATCTCCCCCCTCCGGTCAAGGCAGGTGTACACGCCGCCGTGCTCCTGATCCATGCCGTTTTTCAGCCAGAAGTCCGCAGAGCTCTTCAGCTCCTCCCGCACCCACGCCTGGGCGTCCGCCAGTTTCTGTCGATCCATGGTTGTTCCTCCCTTATAAATGTTGTCACTGCGGTTTTTCCTATTGTACCATCTTCAAAATCATTTTTCAATCAGGGGCGCTCAATCGAAAAAGATTTTTATTTTGGGGTGACAGGTGCTGCAAATTATGGTAAAATAGGAGGCAGCCGGATGGAAAATATGGGATCCGGCAAGAGAGAAGCGCCCCCGCCGGCAGAGGACGGCCGGCTCAAATTGACGCGTTTGGAGGAGAACGATATGAACAGATACGGTATCTCGGTACAGCTCAAGCATGTCCCGCCCCTGGACCCGGACTTTATCCCCCTGCTGCGCTACAACCAGGCCTTTCTGGCGGACGCCAAAAAGCCCGTGGGCATCGCCGTGGAGCGGGCGGACGGCCAGATGGCCTCCTGCCGCACCTTCATCCACGGCACGCCGGAGATGGAGCAGGCGGACCACTACTATATCAACCGCCTGGTGAAAACCATCCTGTGGATGAAGGGCGGCTTCAAGATCTACGTCAGCGGGGACGAGGGCGTGTTCAACTACCTGAAAAAGGCCTACAGCGCCGGCGGAGAGCAGGCCTTTGACTGGGACTACATGGCCAACATCTTTGAGCACCCCTTTGAGGTGGTGCTGGTGGACAGCATCCCCGCGGCCAAGGACGCGCCCAAGGCCATGGGCGGCCACCTGGAGGGCTGCCGCATCGGCTTCGACGCCGGCGGAAGCGACCGGAAGGTCTCCGCGGTCATCGACGGCGAGACCGTCTACTCCGAGGAGGTGGTCTGGTTCCCCAAGATCACCGCGGACCCGGACTACCACTATGAGGGCATCGTGGCGGGCCTGAAGTCCGCAGCCGAGCACATGCCCCGGGTGGACGCGGTGGGCGTCAGCTCCGCCGGCGTGTTCATCAACAACCGGACCATGAACGCCTCCCTGTTCCTCCAGGTCCCCAAGGACATCTATGACGTCAAGGTGAAGGACATCTACATCCGGGCCATCCGGGACACCTTTGGCGATGTGCCCTACTCCGTCATCAACGACGGCGACGTGTCCGCCCTGGCCGGGGCCATGAGCCTGGACGACAGCAGCGTGCTGGGCATCGCCATGGGCACCAGCGAGGCGGTGGGCTATGTGGACGAGGCCGGGCGCATCACCGGCTGGCTCAACGAGCTGGCCTTCGTGCCCGTGGACGCCCAGCCGGACGCCATGCGGGACGAGTGGAGCGGCGACATCGGCTGCGGGGTGAAGTACTTCTCCCAGGACGGCGTCATCAAGCTGGCTCCCCGGGCGGGCATCGAGCTGGAGGAGAGCCTGAGCCCGGCGGAGAAGCTGAAGGTGGTGCAGAAGCTGATGGAGGAGGGCAGCGAGGCTGCCGCCAAAGTCTATGAGTCCATCGGCGTATACCTGGGCCACACCCTGGCATACTATTATGAGCTGTACGGCTGCCGCCATGTGCTGCTGCTGGGCCGGGTCATGAGCGGAAAGGGCGGGGACCTCATCCTGGCTACCGCCCAGAAGGTCCTGGAGGACGAGTATCCGGAGACCGCCAAGGCCCTCAAGGCGGAGCTGCCCGACGAGAAGTTCCGCCGGGTGGGCCAGTCCATGGCCGCCGCCAGCCTGCCGGAGCTGAAAAAGTAGAGGCGGGCCATGAGCGATACCATCTGCGGCGCGGACTGCGCCGGCTGTCCCTCCAGGGACGGCTGCGGCGGGTGCCGGGAGACCGGCGGCCGCCCCTTTGGACGCGAGTGCCCCCTGGCGGCCTGCTGCGCCGGTCAGGGCCGGGACGCCTGCGGACAGTGCGGCGGGACGTGCCGGCTGAAATCACAGCTGGCGGCGGAATTTAACGCCCTGGGCCTCAAGGACATGCCGGAGGTCACGGACCTGAACCCGCTGCCGGGCTCCTTTATCAACCTCCCCTACACGCTCCCCAACGGGCAGGTGGTGAAGCTGCTGGAGGACGGCAAAATCTATCTGGGCAATCAGCTGGAGAGCCTGAGCGGCAGCTCCAGGTGCTTCGGTCTGGCCGCCGACGAGGCATATCTGCTGGTCTGCGCCTACGGCCAGGGCGGGTCTGACCCGGAGATCATCGCGTATCAAAAGCGGCGGGGCGGGAAAGACCAATAACGAACTTCGAGGAGAGGACTGTTTTTCATGCGAATCAAGAACGGGAAAATACTCATCGGCAAATCCTTTGTGGACGCGGACATCCAGTTTGACCGCACCATCACCGCTATCGGCCGTCTGGAGGGCCCGGCGGACATGGAGGGCGGCTACGTGATCCCCGGCCTGGTGGACGTACACACCCACGGGGCCGTGGGGGAGGACTTCTCCGACGGGAAGCCGGCGGGGCTCCAGCCCCTGGCGGACTACTACGCCGCCCACGGCGTCACCAGCTATCTGGCCACCACCATGACCCTGAGAGAGGAGGTGCTCACCCCGGCCATGCACGCCATCCGGGACTTCAAGCCCAGGAGCGGAGCCAAGTGCGCCGGCGTCCACCTGGAGGGGCCCTTTCTCAGCTACGCCAAGCGGGGGGCCCAGGCGGCGGAGAACCTCCACAAGCCGGATCCCGCCCTCTTCCACCGGCTCAACGAGGCCAGCGGCGGACAGGTGAGGCTGGTGACGGTGGCCTGCGAGGAGGAGGGGGCCCTGCCCTTCATCCGGGAGATCTCCCGGATCTGCACGGTGTCCCTGGGCCACACCACGGCGGACTACGACACGGCCATGTCCGGCTTCCTGGCCGGGGCCAGCCATGCCACCCACCTCTACAACGGCATGCCCTCCCTGCTCCACCGCGCGCCCGGCGTCATCGGCGCGGCCTTTGACGCGGGGGCCAGCGTGGAGCTCATCTGCGACGGGCTCCACATCCACCCCTCCGTCATCCGGGCCACCTACCAGCTCTTCGGGGACAAGCTGAACCTCATCAGCGACTCCCTGCGCTGCGCCGGGATGCCCGACGGCGACTACGAGCTGGGCGGCCAGCCCATTGTGGTGAAGAACCACAAGGCCACCCTGCTGGACGGCACCCTGGCCGGGTCCTCCATCTCCCTGCTGGACGCGGTGCGCAACGTGGTCCGCTTTGGCCTTCCTCTGGCCGGCGCGGTCTACGCCGCCTCCACCGCCCCCGCTCTGGCTGCGGGTCTGGACGCGGGTGTAATCGCCCAGGGCAGGGCGGCGGATCTGCTGGTGCTGGACGAGGATCTGGCCCTGAAGGCCGTGTTTGTGGACGGACAGCGCTTTGAGCGCCGTCCGTGAGAGACGGCCAACAGAGGTGTCAACTGTCTTTTCCGCCAAAAATCAGGGAGAGGTTTTGTCAACTTTAACGACAGCCGTGGGCAAACGATACAAAATTTAGGTAATATCAACATTGACAAAAAGTGACCGAAACTGTTAAAATAAAGCCAGTTTAGGAGAGAAACCTAAACTGTTGTATCGTTTTTCCTCAATCTTCTCCATCAAGAAAACATCCCGCTTTCCGAAGAAAGCGGGATGTTTTCTGTTCCCTTTCAGCGCGGTTCCCCTGTCATTCCGCCGCCGTCAGCAGATACCCCTCCGCCTCCGGCTGGCCGGCGGTCTCGGTGAAGTCCTCTCCCGCCTCCGCCAGGGCGGCGCGGAGGGAGCCGTACTCCTCGGCTGTCAGCGCATAGGAGCGCCCGGCGGTCCAGGCAAGGCCCAGCCGCTCCTCCACCCAGGCCCGGGCCAGCGGGCTGGCCGTGGTCAGGGTCCGGGCCGTCTCCAGGACGCTGTCCGCCGCGTCCCTCTCCGGCGCCGGCGGAGGGGGTGCGGTCAGGGCAGGTTCCGGCGGAGCCAGGGCGGGCGAAGCCTCCGGACCATCCGCCGCTTTCTCCTTCGGCGCCGCCCTGTCCTCCAGCAGCTGCGCCGCCGGTTCGCCGGCGGACCGGTCCATGGGGCGCTCGCCGCCCTCCGCCGGCAGGGCCGTGCAGGCTGCCGCCTGGGGCGCGACGGCCGCCTCGGGGGCCCGCCGCAGTCCGCCCCACAGCCCCGCCGCCGCAATGGCGCAGCAGGCCGCCAGGGCCGCCCATCTTCTCCAGGAGGGGAAGGCTTTCACGGGCGCCGGGCGCTCCTGGGCCTCGGTCCGCACCCGGTCCATGATCCGCCCGGCCAGTCCCTCCGGCGCGGGCGTCTCCTCCAGGTCCATCAGCGCCTCGTGGATGGCGATCTGATCGTCAAAATAGGCCTGGCACACCGGGCAGGCGGCCATGTGGGCCTCCAGCTCCGCCCGGTCCGCCTCCGGCAGGCAGCCGTCAATGAAGGCGCTGATGCTCTCCTCGTATTCCCGGCAGGTCCTCATGGCCGTCCCCCCTTTCGCTTCTGTTCTGATGGTTTAGACGGCAGATAGCCGGATAAGTTCCCGCTTTTTTGCAGGATTTTACGCAGCGCCCCCCTGGCCCGGGAGATGCGGGACTTTACCGTCCCCAGATCCAGGTCCAGAGCCTGGGCGATCTCCTCGTAGCTGAGCTGCTGGAGCTCCCGCAGCACCAGCACCTGCCGGTGGCTGTCCCCCAGCTGGCCCAGGGCCTGATCCACCGCCCGGCGCAGCTCGCCCTGCTCGGCGGCCTCCTGGGGGCCCGGCCCCGCCTCCAGGGCGGTGAGGCCCAGGTCCTCGTCGTCCAGCCGCAGATCCAGCCGCTGCCGCCTGACCCGCCGCAGCAGGTCAATGGACGCGTTGGCGGTGAGCCGGTAGAGCCAGGTGGAGAACCCCGCCTCCCTCCGGAAGGAGGGCAGGGCCCGCCACGCGGACAAAAACGCCTCCTGGGCCGCGTCAGCCGCGTCCTCCGGATTGCCGCACATGCGCAGGGCCAGGCTGTATACCTTGTTCTCATGCAGGCCCACCAGCTGGGCGAAGGCCTCCTCGTCGCCCCCTGCCGCGGCCTGGACCAGCTCCTCAACCGTCATGGAGATCCCTCTTGATGCCCGCCGTCACCCGGTAGACGTCCTCCAGCGTCTCCATGGCCACGATCTGTTCCTTGTAGTAGGAGGCGTGGGGCACCCCCTTGAGATACCAGGCGTAGTGCCGCCGGGCGCAGAGCACGGCCGTCTTCTCACAGCCGTAGGCCGCCGCCAGCTCGATCTGCCGCACGGCGGCGTCGCACCGCTCCGACAGGGGCGGCCGCTCCGGGACGGGCTCCCCGGCCAGGGCGGCGGCGGCCTGCTGGAAGAGCCAGGGGTTGCCGAAGCAGCCCCGGCCGATCATAGCCATGTCCGCGCCGGTCTGCCGGAGGATGCGCACCGCGTCCTCCGGGGCGAACACGTCCCCGTTGGCGATGACCGGCACGGACACCGCCTCCTTCACCTCCCGGATGGTGGACCAGTCGGCCCGGCCGCCGTACATCTGCACCCGGGTGCGGCCGTGGACGGTGATGGCGGACACCCCGGCCTGCTCCAGCATCACCGCCAGCTCCACGGCGTTGACGCTGCCCTTGTCCCAGCCCCGGCGCATCTTTACTGTCACCGGCGCCGGGGAGGCCTTCACCACCGCCTCCGCCAGACGGGCGGCCTTCTCAGGGTCCCGCATGAGGGCCGCGCCGTCCCCGCTCTTCACCACCTTGCCCACCGGGCAGCCCATGTTGATGTCCAGCAGGTCCGCCCCGCTGGCCTCGATGGCGATCTGAGCCGCCTCGGCCATGCAGGGGATGTCGCTGCCGAAGATCTGGGCGGCAAAGGGTCTCTCCCCTGGGAAGGGGCGCAGCAGCTGGCGGCTCTTCCTGTCCTGGTAGCACAGGGCCTTGGCGCTGACCAGCTCCGTGCAGGTCAGTCCCGCCCCCAGTCCGGCGCAGATCTGGCGAAAGGCCGCGTCCGTCACCCCGGCCATAGGGGCCAGGGCCAGCTGTGAGGGGATGTCAACTTGTCCGATCCGCATAGAGGGCCTCCTTGTGGTTATTGAATATCTGTTGCCGCGCCGGGGAAACGGTCCCTCAGCGCACGTGGGCGAAGCAGTACTCCTCCGCCGTGGAGCCGTCCGCCATGGTCACCCGGCAGGTGATGCAGGCGTCCCCGGTCCGGCGGGCCTGGAAGCGGACCGAGGGATTGCCCGCGCTGGAGGTACGCTCCTCCAGGGTGAGGATGCTGGGATCATCCACGGTCCAGGTCACGGTGCAGTCCTGGTTGTAGAACCTGCTGGTGGAGAAGACGTAGAGCTCCGTGGAGCCGTAGCCGTCCACAGACATGGTGGTGGACAGGCAGGAGAGGGCGATCTGGTCCGCCGTGGGGATGATGCGCACGGTGAGCCGGATGGTCTCCCCGTTCCGGGAGGCGGTGAGATAGCCCGTGCCCCGCTCCGCCAGGGCGGTGACGCTGGAGCCGTTCCCGTTCAGCCGCAGCAGATCCGGGGACTCGTTGGACCAGGTCACGCCGCTGGCGGAGCGCATGTTGTGCTCCAGCACCGACAGGCTGTAGGTGCCGCCGGGGTACAGGGTGATGGTGGGACA
>Ga0137306_103589_pt1 | contig 11352 bp, 10 predicted proteins | sample Inofroosms_March_FD_97187 | JGI IMG/M metagenome (GOLD analysis project Ga0137306, IMG submission 97187) | Mouse cecal microbial communities from Vienna, Austria - N-Acetylneuraminic and N-Acetylglucosamine D2O microcosms_March | ecosystem: Host-associated > Mammals > Digestive system > Large... | reverse complement strand
CTTTTCCCTATTCAATATCTGACCTTTTGAAACGGAGGGTAAGCCTCAAGCCATAGTTTAGGCGCTCGCCGTTCTTTGTACCGCCGCCAGTTACATCATACATGATACATTCGACAAATCTGTCTCGGCGGGATAGGAAACGGGAAAGGTCGTCTTTTGCTATATTGCCTACTTGTTCACCAGCGAGGAACACGCCGACGGCGGGCTCACCCTCAAATTCATATTCCCTAAATTCGAGGTCAACGTTACCACCGTTAAAAGGATAATCTCCGAATTTAAGTTTTCTAAGTATTGCTTGCCGCGAGTGTCTATCGGCATTTTTGTATGTTACTCCGACAATTTTGAAAGTTATGTCCTCGTAGAGACGCATTTCCTCGCGGACTTCTAAACGACGGCGCTCCTCGGCGGCGGCGCGTTCGGCCTCCTCGCGCTCTTTGGCCTCTTGACGGGCCGGCGCCTCCGCCTCTCGGTCTTTCTTGAGTTTACCTTTTTTCCAAACACGGTAAACAAAGACACAAATCCCGACAGGGTAGAAAATCACGAGCAACACGATTTGCCACGTTTTCAGCTTTTTCATAAGTAACGCTCCTATCTGTTTTGGGAGTAGGTACAAGTCTAATTATATGCGAAAACGTGTGAAAGTCAATCTTTCTGTAAAACTTTATTACATTTTGGCGTGGGGGTGAAAAAATGGCAACCCGTTCTATATCTACAAAATTAGCGATAGAGGGAGAAAAGGAGTACAAAAGCTCGATAAAAACAATAAACTCCGAGCTCGGGACGCTCAAATCGGAGCTAAAGCTCGTCGAGAGCCAGTTTTCCGGGCAAGCCAACACCTACGCCGCATTGGAGGCAAAGGGAAAGACCCTCGCCTCCATGTATGAGGCACAGGAAAACAAGGTAACAAAGCTAAAAGAGGCCCTCGAAAAAACTCAAGAAATACAAGCGGCCTACGGAAAGCGGGTATTAGAGGCACAGGAGAACATAAAGCGGTGTGAGGCCGCTCTTTCTGCCCTTGGAGACGAGACGGGAGACACGAGCGAGGAGCAAGCAAAATTAACAAAAGAGCTCGAGGGGTATAAAAAAGAGCTATCCGAGGCAACGCTCCACCAAGAGGAGGCTACCCGGAAATGTAACTCCTATCAATCGCAGATAAACCAAGCGGAGACATCAATAAATGAGCTAAGTCGAGAAATTGATAAAAACAATCAATATCTCGAGGAGGCCGAGAATAGCTCGGACGGGTGCGCGGAGTCTATCGACGAGTACGGGCGCGAGGTCAAAAAGGCGGCGGAGGAGACCGACTCTTTCTCGGACAAGCTCAAGGGCGGGCTCGTCGCTGGGGCGAAAGCCGCCGGAGCCGCGCTCGCCGCCGTCGGAGCCGCCGCCGTCGCTGGGGTGAAATTCCTCCTCGATTTAGAGGAGTCAACGGAGGAATACCGGGCCGCACAGGGGCGGCTAAATACCGCGTTCGAGGCGGCGGGCTACTCCACGGATACCGCAAAAGAGGCGTATCAATCCCTTTACGCCGTTTTGGGAGACACGGATAACGCTACGGAGTCCGCGCAACTCCTCGCACAGCTCGCCACATCTGAAAAGGACGTTGCTACATGGGCGGACATAGCCGCCGGAGTAACGGGTACGTTTGGCGACGCTCTCCCCATAAACAGCTTGATAGAAGCGTCTAACGAGACGGCAAAGGTCGGACAGGTCACGGGCGCACTCGCCGACGCGCTGAATTGGGTCGGCATTTCCGAGGACGAGTTTAACGAAAAGCTCGCCGCGTGTGCTGACGAGACGGAGCGGACGGCCCTCATTACCGAAACGCTATCCTCGACCTATCAAAACGCGACCGATATTTTCAAGGAAAATAACGCGACGCTCCTCGAGGCGAACAAGGCGCAGGCGCAACTTGACGACACGCTCGCCCGCCTCGGCGGGACAGTGGCAGACGTGAAAAGCGAGCTCGTCGCCGAGTTCGTCCCGGCGATTTCCGAGGTCATAGACGCATTTATCGGACTCGTGGAGGGTGCAGACGGGGCCGAGGACGCGCTCGCCGACGCTATCGACGGGCTAATCGGGAAAGCCGCCGACAAGCTCCCGGAGCTCCTCGACTTTGGCGCTCAAATTATCCTAAACGTGCTGGGCGGGTTAGCGAGCGCCGCGCCGCAACTCACGGAGGGCGCGGTCTCCGTCATTACGACGCTCGTAACCGGGCTAATCGAGGCGCTCCCTCAACTCATGGAGGCCGCGACTCAAATCATAGCGGGGCTCGTGCAAGGTATCGCCGAGGCACTCCCGGAACTTATCCCGGCGGCGGTGGCGGCTATCACGCAGTTAGTACAAGCCCTCATAGAAAATATACCGCTCCTCATAGACGCGGCCCTCCAACTCATAACAGGGCTCGCGCAAGGTTTGATAGACGCTATCCCGGTATTGCTCGAGGCTATCCCGACCGTTATAGAAAGCCTCGTTACGACGATACTCGAGGCTATCCCTCAAATCATCGAGACGGGTATCACGCTCTTAACGGCGCTCGTGGAGGCCCTCCCGGAGATAATCACGACCATTTGCGAGGTATTACCGCAAATCATCGAGAGCACGATAACGACGCTCCTCGACCATTTGCCGGAAATCGTAGAGGCCGGGGTACAGTTACTAACGGCGCTTATTACAAACCTCCCGCAAATCATTCTAACGATAGTGGGGGCTCTCCCGCAAATCATTACGTCGGTAGTGAATACGCTCGTTAGCAATATCCCGAAAATCGTCGAGACGGGCGTAAAGCTCTTGACTTCCCTAATTACAAACCTCCCGAGCATAATCGCCGAAATCGTCCGGGCTATGCCTCAAATCATAACGGGCATGGTAAACGCGCTCGGGCAGGGCGTGAGCCAGTTCGTGCAAATCGGCGGCAACCTTGTACGGGGCCTATGGAGCGGGATACAATCCCTCGCCGGGTGGCTTTGGGATAAAGTCTCCGGGTGGATTTCCTCCATTTGGGACGGGATAATGGACTTTTTCGGTATCCATTCCCCGTCTAAAAAAATGGAATGGGTCTCGGAAATGAATGTCGAGGGCGCGGTCGTGGGCCTCGATAAGAACAAGGGGAAAGCGGTCAAAGCCTACGGCGATATGACGGCGGAAATGCTCGACGAGGTAGAGGGCGGAATGAAGAAAGTAAACGCCTCCCTCTCCGACTCCATCGGGGAGATAGAGACGGGATTTTCCGCAAAAGCCACGATAGAGCAAGTCGCCGCCTCCGTCCCGTCTTTTACAGACGAGAGGAGCCGGGCGGCGGTCTCCGGCGGCGGGGACACGAACGTAACAAACAATTTCCATATTGCCGAGCTCGTCGTCCGTGAGGAGGCCGACGTAAAGAAAATTTCGCGGGAGCTCTACAATATGCAGAGAGCGAAATCTCGCGGGAAAGGAGTGGTATAACGTGGCGCTGGGCTTTACGTTCAACAATACCCATAGCGGGACTATGGGAGTCGTCTTTCGGAGCGTCGATAGGACGCTCCTCCCGGCGAAACGGGTCACACAGTACACCATACCCGGCAAGAGCGGGACGTATGACATAGCCGACGGCTACCAAAACCGGGAAATCGCTTGCGAGGTCTCTTTCATTGGCGAGGGCTACAAATATCCCGGAGTCCGTACACGGGCGCGGGCCGTCGCTGGGTGGCTCTCCGGCGAGGGCTTGCTCGTGTTTGACGACGAGCCCGAGAAAGCATACTCCGCGAAAGTGATAGCGGGTATCAGTATCGAGCAAATCGCCGTTACGGGGAAATGCCCGGTAACTTTCCTTTGTGGGCCGTTCGCCGAGTCCCTCGACTATAATCAACAGGTCGTAAACTCCGTATCCCTACCTCACACGGAAAAAGTAGACGTAAACGGCTCACAGGCTACGGATTGCCTTATCTACATTACGGCGCGGGGGCGTATTACCGACCTCACCGTAACGCGGATAAAGGTAGATTAACGAATGGAGGTTTTCAAAAATGGCAGCTCTTTCTAACGTACACGCCGCGTCAATCCTCAATACGTCGTTGCGGAGCGGGACGTATTACCTCGCCCTTTTCCTCACCGACCCGACCGCCAGCGGCACGGGGACGGAGGCGAGCGGCGGGGGCTATGCCCGTAAGGTTATCGCTTTCGACGCGCCGAGCCTTGTCGCCGGAAAGCAACAGGTCAAAAACGTGGACGCGGTAGATTACGGCGTTATCACGGCGGATATTGGGACGGTCTCCTATTGGGGTATTTTCGACTCGCAGACGGGCGGTAATCTCCTTTGGTTTGGCTCGTTCGCCCGTGGTAAGAACGTCCTCAACGGCGACGCTATCACCGTCAACGCGGGGGCTATCGTCTGCAATATCTCATAAGGGGGCGGGCCTATGTATAACCGCACACCGTACAACCGTGCGCCGTATAACCGAAAAGCGCGTTTTGTGTTCGAGTGGGCGGCGACGGCGAACGTGGAGAGCGGGAGCGGCGGCGCGGTGCTCGTTATCCGCTATTTATCCGGCGCGGCGGAGGCCGAGACGGGCTCCTCGGGCGTGGTCGTCCGGGTGCTCCTCCCCTCCGGCGCGGCGGAGGCCGTTACGGAGTCCGTAGGCGACTATATTCGTACCCGCTTTTTCTCGGCGGAGGCCGAGGCTATCACCAGCGCGAGCGGGGCAAGCCTATCCACCTACGGGCAAGAGGTTTTGACCGTCGCGGGCGTGAACATGGTCGCCGGGGACGAGCTCATTATCGACACGGAGCACATGACGGTAACGCTTAACGGCGTGAACATCGTAGACCGCGTAAGCGACGCGAGCGTTTTCTTTAAGCTCATGAGCGGGGTAAACGACCTTATCGTCGAGGGCGGCACAACAGCAGATATAAAAATCCTTTGGAAAGATAGGTGGCTATAATGGCGGTGCCTCAAATATTCGACCGAAACATGAAACGGCTCGCCTATCTCGATAACGCTATCAGCGTCGGCTATACCCTCGAGGCTAACTCCCTATGGACGGCGACCTTTACCATGCCAGCAGACGACAAGAAAAATCAGTATTGCGAGCCTCTAAACTACGTCGAGATTTTCGACGGGGACGAGCGTATCGACCTCTTTCGTATCATCGGGGAGGATTTAGAGCGAGGCGACGGAGCGACGCGGTTCTATAACTGCGAGCACGTCCTCGCGACCCTATTAAACGACGTGCTTTTCCAGTATCACCAATGCGGCGGCACGGGGATACGGACGGCGGCGGTATTAAACTATATCCTCGCCCGGCAGACGGTCAAAAATTGGGTGCTGGGCTCGTGCGAGTTTACCCGGCAATTTGAATATAATTGGGAAAACTCGACCCTCCTCTCCGCCCTATTTGCCGTCCCGGAGTGTTTCGATAGCGAATACCTTTGGGAATGGGATACCACGGGCTACCCGTGGACGCTCTCCCTCGTAGCTCCGACGGAAAAGCTCAAGAGCGAGATACGGTACGCTAAAAACATGACGAACATAAAAAAGACGCTGGACGCGACAGGGCTCGCAAATCGGATATACGCGCTCGGCTATGGCGAGGGGGTAAATCAACTCACGATAGCCGGGGTAAACGGCGGGCTCCCATACGTCGAGGACGCTTTGAGTATCGAGAAATACGGGCTTTGCTCGACTATCCTCGTCGATACCCGGTACGAGGTTGCGGAAAACCTCAAGGCATACGCAAAGCAGATTTTACGGGAGAGCGCCGAGCCCCACGTCTCCTATGAGATAGGCGCTATCGACCTCCACCGTCTCACGAAAGACGCTTTCTCGCGGTTTAGGCCGGGGGAAATCGTCCGCGTTATCGACGACGAGGACAAAATAAACCTCCGTACCCGTATCGTGAGCGTGACAAAGGACGACGCACAGGGAGACCCCGGCACGGTCACGGTCACGCTCGCGAACAAATCACAGGATATAGCCGGGAGCATTTCCGACTTGCAAAGCCGCGCCCTTATCGGTGAGACCTACGCGCAAGGCTCCACAAATCAGCAGATTTATAATTTCACCGACAACGCCGACACGACTCACCCGGCGACGCTCAAGCTCTATATTTCCGAGTCGGTCGTCCGTATAAACAAAATGCTCCTCAATATCCAGTTTGAGCCGTTCCGGGCGTTCGAGCGGGCCGTCAAGGGTGGCGGCGGGCAGACGACGAGCTCCGGCGGCGGGACTACCACGTCAAGCGGAGGGGGCTCTACGACTTCCAGCGGCGGAGGAGCTACAACGTCGGCGGGCGGTGGGGCCACGACCTCAAGCGGCGGCGGACAAACGAGCTCCTCCGTCGCCCTCGCAAGTTCTAATACCGTACACGACTCATACGACGACGGCGGGCCGGGCGGAGCAAATCATAATCACGCGCTTGTAAGGGGCGACAAGCTCGCCCTCACAGACGGGACGGGGAAAATCACCGGGTATCGTACTTTCGTACCATCCGGCAAGCATACACACCCGGCCCACGCGCACACAATCAGCCCGCACACGCATACGGTATCCGCCCATACCCACACTATAAGAGACCATACCCATACCGTGAGAGACCATACTCACCGGGTAGACTCTCATACCCACACCATCAGCGACCACACGCACGAGATACAGTTCGGTATCTACGAGGGCGCGAGGGCCTCCCGCGCGGTTATCAAGGTAGACGGGACGAGGATACCGACCCCGGCGAGCTACGACAATATCGACATTGTAGCGTATCTCTCAAAGGACGGGAGCGGGAAAATCCAGCGTAACGCATGGCACACGGTCGAGATACTCCCGGATACCATGAGCCGCATTGTGGGCGCGGTATTCTCTCAAACTTTTTGCAATTCTCGCGGCGGCGGGGACTATTAAGGGGGTTACACAATGGCACAGTTAAAAACAATGTACCCGGCACAGCCGAACACGCCGGAGACGACGCTCGCCGGGTCTCTCACGACCTCCGACACGAGCGTAACCGTCCTCGACGGCTCTATCTTGCCGGACGCGCCTAACCTCTTGACGATTGGCGCGGATACCACCACAGCGGAGACCGTCCTCATGACGGCAAAGGCCGGGAACGTCCTCACCATCGAGCGGGGCTACGACGGCACGAGCCCGCGCTCATGGGTAAAGGGCGATATTATCGGGCGATATTTCACAGCGGCAGACCAAACGGCTTTACAAGAAAACGTAAAGGCCCTCGACGCTGGAAAGCCCGATATAGTCCCCTCCCCGGTCGCGGGGAATTTCGTCGCGTTCGACGGCACGACCGGGGCGCAAAAGGACAGCGGAAAAAAGCCGGACGATTTCGCCCCGGCCTCCCACGAGCACGACAAGTATATCCAAAAGCCCGCCTCCCCGGTCTCGGGCAACCTCGCCGCGTTTGACGGCACGACCGGGGCCGTAAAGGACAGCGGCAAGAAAGCGGCGGATTTCGCCGCCGCCTCCCATTCTCACGCCGGATACGCGGAGGTAAAGATTTTCCAAAACGTGGCGGTCGCGGCCTCGGCGTGGGCGAATAGCTCCACCTATGCGGGGTATCCGTTCGCCGCCGTTATCTCGTGCGCCGGGGTAACGGCGGAGCACGTCCCGGAGGTCACTTTCGGAGTGACAGAGGCCACGGGCGGCAATTTCGCCCCGGTCGCCCTCTCCGGGGCCGGGACGGTCACGATTTACGCGGCGGAAAAACCGGGCGGCGCTATCACGCTCCCGGTTATCAAATGTGAAAAGGCGGTGTAAGGCATGATAGGCAGAACAAACGCGACGGGCGGAGCGGCGGGGACAAGCCTCTCCCTCGTCGTAACGGTCAAGGCCGGGGCCAGCGTCACGGCGACAAAGGGGAGCCGGACGGTCTCGGGGACGGCCTCCTCCTCCGGCTCGTGTACCCTCAAGCTCCCGGAGGCCGGGACGTGGACGGTCAAGGCGACGCTCAACGGGCAGACCTCCGACACGAAAACGGTTAGCGTCGTCGATAGCTACGCCGTCTCTTTGGCGTTCTACTCGGCGACGATTAACGTAACCGCGCCCTCCGGCGCGACCGTCACGCTCAAAAAGGGCGGCTCTACGGTCGCCACAAAGACGAGCACGGGAGCGGTCACGTTTACCGTGACAGAGACCGGGACGTATACGGTCGAGGCCACACAGAACGGACAGAGCACGAGCGGGACGGTCAACGTCGTTTCGAGCACGACCTCGTACTCGCTGACGCTCTCTTTCGTGAGCTCGACGCTCAATAGTAACTCGTGGGCCACAATTCGGAGCGTCTCCGACAATGGACAGGGGGCCAACTATTGGAGTATCGGCGACCGAAAGGCCGAGCCTCTTAACGGGACGGTCGGCTCTCTCACCCTCTCCAACTTTACGACGTATGCCTTTATCCTCGGGTTTAACCATAACGCGGGCTATGAGGGCTCTAACCGTATCCACTTCCAGCTTGCAAAGACAGCCGTTTCCGGCGGGACGGACGTAGCTCTTTGCGATAGCTCGTATAACTCGACGGGCTCCTCGGCGGCTTTCCGCATGAACACGACAAATACGAACGTCGGCGGCTGGGCCGCGTCTTACATGAAAAAGACCATTTGCCCGGCGTTCGAGAGCGTCGTCTCCGCCGACCTCCGCTCTAACCTCAAGACGGTTACAAAGTACACGGACAATGTAGGCAACGCCTCGGGCTCCGTGGAGTCGAATGTAACCGCGACGACGGAAAAGTTTTTCCCGCTTGCGGAGTACGAGGTTTTCGGCACGATTGCGAGAGGCAATACATACGAGGCTAACAAGCAAAAGCAATACGACTATTACGCCGCCGGAAACAGCAAAATCAAGTATCGGCACGACGCGACGACGACCGCCGTTTGTTGGTGGCTCCGCTCCCCTCGCGCGAGCACCTCCACTCTCTTTGTGATTGTGTACGCAGGCGGCACGGTCAACGACACGAGCGCGTACTCTTCGCTCGCTTTCGCGCCGGGCTTTTGCGTATAATTCGGGCTTTCAGAATTGCGCCCTCAATGGGCGCAATTCCACGGAGAACACAGGAAAAGAGGCGGTGCTATATGAGTGTGCCAAAATCCCGGCGGGGCGAAAGCCCCGCCGATTATATCGACCTTGCGCGGGAAATCTACGTCTTTACATACGACCGCGTGAAGATACTCCCGAAATCCCACACGTTCTATTTTTCCTTGCCGCTATACAATGCGGCGCAAAGGGCGTATAGACTCGTGAAAACAGCTAACCTCGTCTATATCGACGAGAAAGCGCCGGACGAGATACGCCGCCGGACTATCCAGCGGCGGCGGGAGCTCTACGAGGACGCGCAAGGCTATTATAATTCCATGCTGGACGTACTCGACCTCGCTTTTATGAGCGTAAACCGCGAAAAGCTCCCGGCGAGCGTCCTCAAGGAATGGGTCGGAAAGATAACCGACGAGATTTCTCAAATATCCAAAATCAAGCGGAGCGACAAGGGCCGATAGACCCTCTCGCTCCGTTTCGATTGGGCCGTATCCCGTATCGCCGTTAATTGGTGGCTCCGCTCCCCTCGCGCGAGCAACTCCACTAACTTTGTGAATGTGAACACAGACGGCACGGTCAACAACACGAACGCGAACAATTCGCTCGCTTTCGCGCCGGGATTTCGCATGGGCCAGACCGAATAGCTCGAAACGAGTTAAAGCCGCGCCCTTGCAAAAGGGGGATACGACCCCTCCGAACGCCTCCGGGCGGGACGACAAATTTATACCGCGACACGGGGAGCCGGACGCTCCTTGCATGGCGGCGGCTTGCGCGTTACCGTCGTTTCATGGCTCCGCCGTTACGCAATTTAGACAACGCGACAGAGAAAGAATTGTGCGAGGTATTTTCTTTTATGAATAGCGCAGAAAGACACGAGCGGCGCTACCAGCGCCGCAAAGCCGCCCGGCTCCAACGGCGGGCGGAGCTTGCGAAACAATACGGAGACTTTGAGCGGGTTTTCTCGTTCGAGCACTTGTACGGCTCCTATCGGGAGTCCGTCAAGGGCGTAGGCTGGAAAGCCAGCACACAGAGGTACAAGGCGAGCGCACTCGCGAACGTCAACAAAACGCACGACGAATTACTCGCCGGGCGCTTTCGTTCAAAGGGCTTTTACGAGTTTGATTTAGTCGAGCGCGGAAAGCCCCGGCATATTCGGAGCGTCCACATAAGCGAGCGCGTCGTCCAGCGGTGCCTATGCGATTACTCCCTTGTACCTATGCTCTCCCGGACGTTCATTTACGACAACGGGGCGAGCCTCCGAGGGAAAGGCTACGATTTCGCCGTCCGGCGGGTCTCGGGCTTTCTCACACAGCATTACAGACACCACGGGCGCGAGGGCTACGCTCTCGTGTTCGACTTCTCGAAATACTTTGATACCGCGCAACACGGCCCGGTATTTCGAGAGATTGAAAAGAGCGGCCTCGACGACCGCCTCGTATCCCTATCCGAGTATTTTATAAAATGCTTTGGGGACGTGGGCCTCGGCCTCGGGAGTCAAGTCTCACAGATAGCCGCTATCGCGCTCCCGAACAGGATAGACCATTACGTCAAGGACGTACTCCGCATGAAGTTTTACGAGCGGTATATGGACGACGGGCTCGTCGTTCATCGGTCAAAGAAAAAGCTCCGGGAGTGCCTCGGGCATATCCGGCGGCTTTGCGCCGAGCTCGGGATAAAGCTCAACGAGAAAAAGACGCAGATAATCAAGCTATCACGGGGCTTTACATTCCTAAAGGTGCGTTTCCGTTACGGAAAAAACGGCGCGGTCGTCCGCCGGGCTTGCTACAAGAGCATTAAAAACATGAGGGACAAGCTAAAGATTTTCCGCCGCTGGGTGGACTCCGGGAGAATGACAGAGGAGGACGCGAAAACGTCTATCACATCATGGCGGGGACACATGAGAAAATTTAACAACTATTTCGCCGTGCAGACGGTCGAAAGAGAATACCGCGAGCTATTCGCGGCGTAGGGAGGCCACAGTATGGAGTATATCGTCTATAAGCGTTTCAAGGACAAGGGGCTCGACGGCCCTTTTAACCTCCGATACGGTACAGTGTGCGAGGAGCGGGGCGGCTACCTTTTCGCCCCGGACGGTCGCCGCATTTGTGCCGTTACGAGTGAAAACGGCTGGGGGCATTTCCGGCAGAACACGCCGGAGGGCGCTTTCCGTCAAGCTATGCTCGACCGCCTTTATAAGCACTACGAGCGGAGCCCGGCGCTCGCCGCCGAGGATTTCGACCCGGCAAAATGGCCCGAGGCCGATAACACCTATTGGAAAAGCCTCCTCCGCACTATGCAGACGGAGAAATTAACGGCGTTCTACCGGGCAAGGCTCGGGGAGC